>Ga0315281_10004064_pt1 | contig 21338 bp, 11 predicted proteins | sample YL17G07_0_MG_FD_204540 | JGI IMG/M metagenome (GOLD analysis project Ga0315281, IMG submission 204540) | Sediment microbial communities from Yellowstone Lake, YNP, Wyoming, USA - YL17G07_0 | ecosystem: Environmental > Aquatic > Freshwater > Lake > Sediment | place: USA: Wyoming | collected...
GGCGCTCCCGGCCAGTGCGCCGACAAATTCGCGGCGCCTCATCTCACTCGCCCAGCAATTCTTTGCGCACGTTTTTCAGGACGTACGCGGCGCGCTCGACGCCCACTTCCCCGGCCAGGATGGGATCTTCGTTCTCGATGCTCAGGATGCCGTCGTAGCCGATGTCCATGTACGCCTTCAGCACCGACTTCCAGAGCGAAGCGCTGTGCCCGTAGCCCACGGCGCGGAAGGTCGCCGAAGCCTGATCGAGCTCGCCCGTTTCGAAGGCGAAATTCAGCACCCCGTACTTGCCCACGTTTTCGGGATAGAGAACCGTATCCTTCATATGGGCATGGAAAATGGCGCCCTGCTTGCCCAGGAAATGGATCACTTCCACGGGATCGCAGCCCTGCCAGAAAAGATGGCTCAGATCGCAATTGGCCCCGATCTCCTCGCCCACCGCTTCGCGCAGCTTCAGCAGCGTCCGCGGGTTGTAGACCACGAAATTGGGGTGCATTTCAAACGCCAGCTTGCGCACGCCGTGCTCGCGCGCGAATTTGGCCGCTTGCTTCCAATACGGCACGACCTTTTCCTTCCACTGCCAGTCCAGCATCTGGTTGTACTCGGGCGGCCAGCGGTAGGTGATCCAGTTGGGCTGGGTGTCCGCGGGCGAACCGCCGGGGCAGCCGGAGAAGCCCACGATGACGGAAACCTCCAGGCGCTCGGCAAGCAGCACGGTCTTGCGAAACGTTTCGGCGTCCCGCGCGGCATGCGCGGTATCGGGATGAATCGGATTGCCATGGCAGCTCAGCGTGGCCACGCGGATCCCGCGATCCTCGAATTTCTTTTTCCACGCGCGGGCCTTCCCCGCGTCGGCCAGCAACTCATCCACGGGACAGTGACTCGCTCCCGGATATCCTCCCGTGCCGATCTCCATCGCTTCCAGGCCGAGAGCGCTCACCTTGTCCAGCATGGCGTCCAGGGAAAGCTTGTCGTAAACCGGGTCGAAAACCCCGATGGGAATTTTGCGCAGGGAGCCGCCCGCTGGGCCCTCGGCAGGCGCCGCCGAAGGGCCGCCCGCATCCTTGAGCCCCTCCAGGCCGGAAGCGCCCGGCGCCGCCGCGGCCAGCAAACCTCCGCCGGTGGCGGCCAGAAATTGCCTGCGGTCCATCCCTGAATCCTTGCTCCTGTTTTTCATTGGGGCCTCCCCGGCAGTTCGGAAATTCAGCGGGCCTGCGCTCGATGCCGCGCATTATACCTCCTTCGGTCAATAGGAAAAGCGATTTTGCCGGGGAGGACGAAGAAAGAATGGCGGAGCCAGCCGAAAGCGCGCCGCGCGCGGTCCCGTGGTCAGGGAAATTGAAACCCGGACTCGCGGTCCCGAACCGAAGAAGAAAACTTTTTCCTTGACAGGCCCCGAACGCTTGAGGTAATGATAGCGCATTGGTAGGGTGTTCGGCGCGTTAGCGCGCCTGGTGAATCGGTTCAGTTTCAGGGTGTGGTCTGAAAGATCGTTTGGTTTCTTCAGGGGGAGGCCTATGCGCTTGCGGCTGTGGGTGAGTGTAGTTGCCTGCTTGTTAATTCTGGTTCCTTCCGCGGTAGCTCAAAAAACCACCGGCACCATCACCGGAACCGTGACCGACCCGAGCGGCGCCGTCGTCCCGGGCGCTGCGGTCGTGCTGGTCGGCGAACGCACCGGCGTGACGCGCAGCACCACCACCAACGAACAAGGCAGCTTCTCGTTTCCGACGCTCGATCCCGGCATCTACAACATTACGGTGAGCAAGGCCGGCTTCAAGCATACCAGGCAGAACAACGTCGAACTGCACGTCGCCGACACCACCAATCTGGTCATTAAGATGGAAGTGGGCGCCACCTCGGAAACCGTCAGCGTCGAAGCCACCCCCCTTCAGGTCAATACGGAAAACGGCGAAGTCTCCAACATTATGAATGGCACGCAAGTTCGCGAATTGCCCATGAACGGCCGCAACTTCGTGCAATTGACCACGCTCGTTCCCGGCGCTTCCATCGGCGAGAGCTTTGACAGCAAGAACAAGGGCCTCTTCTCCGGCGTGGATATCTCCTTCAGCGGCGCTCCCTCGGTGAACAACCAGTGGACCGTGGACGGCGCGGGCAATAACGATATCGGCTCGCAGCGCACCATTCTGGTTTACCCCTCGATTGACGGCATCGATGAGTTCAAGATTCAGCGCAACAGCTACGGGCCGGAATATGGCGGGGCCTCGGGCGCGCAGATCAACATCATCACCAAGGGCGGCGGCTCGCAATACCACGGCGACGTCTACTACTTTGGGCGGAATGACGTGATGAACGCCAAGGATTTTTTCCTGGGCGAATGCACCGCAGGCGGCGTAGCCTGTAAGAAGAACATGCTGCGCCGCAACGACTACGGCTACACCTTCGGCGGCCCTATCAAGAAGGATAAGGTGTTTTTCTTCTGGTCGCAGGAATGGAACCACGAGATCCGTGGGCGGGTGCCGCATCATTGCGTTCCCACGGCCGCGGAGCGCACCGGCGATTTCTCGAACCCTGCCTGCGGGCCTTTTCCGGTGGACCCCGAGACAGGCCTTCCTTTCCCAGGCAATATTATTCCCGCCAGCCGCCTCAGCCCGGCGGGCCAGGCCTACCTCGCAACGATGCCCTTGCCGAACCTCGCTATTCCATCCAATGGAGAGAACTGGGTCGCGCAGGTGAAGATACCGGTCAATTTCCGCGAGGAGCATCTCCGGGGCGACTGGAATATCACCAAGAACACCAGCCTGATGATCCGCTACACCCAGGACGCTTGGGCCAACTTCCTGCATGCCAACGAAGCGGCTGGGCTGTGGGGCGACAGCGATTACCCCGCGCTCTCCGATACTTGGAACCAGCCGGGCAAGAGCGCGGTAGCCAAAATCTCGACCACGATCAGCAGCAGCATGGTCAACGATTTTCAGTTCTCCTGGTCGGGCAACCGCATCAATATCACGCGCGCGGGAGACACCCCGGCGCTGAACGACCAGCTTAACGCGGTCATGCCGCGCCTTTTCCCCTTTACGGACAAGCTGCACGGCAGCGATGTGCCGACACCCGTCTGCTGGTGCGGCGAGCCTTCCGGCTTACTGGGGATCATTTCCCCCTGGCAGAACCGGCAGGACCTCTTTGCCTGGAAGGACGATTTCTCCAAGGTCTCCGGCAACCACACCTTCAAGGCCGGATTCCTCTACAGCCGCAACGCCAAGGATGAAGAGGTGGGAGACGAAGGCGGGGAGTACTGGGGCGGTGGAAACGCCAATAGCGCGGCCATCGACTATGCCGGGCCGGGCTGGACTTCTCCGAACTATTGCGGCGGCGGATGGGGAGCCGGCTGTGACATCGGAACGGGCAACACTTACGCCAACTACCTGCTGCGCGGCATGACTTACGGGTATGACGAAGTCCAAAAGGATGGGTTTGCCCTGGTTCGCTGGCGCGATTACGAGTTCTACGGCGGAGACACATGGAAGGTGAGCCGCCGCGTGACTCTGACCTACGGGGCACGATGGTCGCTCCTGCGGGCGCCGTACCTGGATGACAATAAGCTTGCGGGATTCCTGCCCTCGGCTTTCAATCCGGCTTTTGGCAGCGATCCCTGCAATGGCATCGTGCTGGCTGCGGGCGCGCCCAATGATTGCCCCCTACTCGGTTCAGCCATCACGCCGCCGTATTTCGAAAATCACTCGCTGGTCAAAAGCAACAATCACATGATCACGCCGCGCCTCGGCGTGGCCTGGGATGTCTTCGGCACCGGAAAGCTCTCCGTCCGCATGGGAATCGGACAGTTCTACTCGAGGGATCGGTTGCTGGGCATCAGCATGCGCTCCAGCAACTCTCCATTTGGTATCGGTACCGGGGCGGTGAGAACGCTGGACGGGCCGATGAATGCTCCGATGGCGAGTTTTGCGGGCAATGATCCCGGAAATCAGGCCATTTGCGTTACCACAGGCTGCGTTTTTGGCGCGTCTTTAGGTGGGTCTCCGCACCAGGGACTCGATCCCAACCCCAACCAAGCCAATAGCTGGCAGTGGAACCTGACGGTGGAGACGGCCGTATTGAAGAACAGCAAACTGGAAGTGGGCTGGGTGGCCAACCGGGGCATTCACTTGCAGAATGCCTATGATGCCAACCAGATCCCCGTGGCGAATCGCTTGCAGGCGGCGCAACTGGCGGTGACGCAGAACAGCACCACGTTCCTCCGTCCCTACCCGTTTAACTCTGGGGCGCAGATCACCATGTGGAGCCATACCGGCGACAACATTTACCATTCGCTGCAAGCGATGTTCAGCAGCAAGTTCCAGAACAATTCGATGTTTCAACTGGCCTACACCTGGTCGAAGAACCTGGGCGACACCACCTTCGGGTATGTCGGCACCGGCACGGTTTTCGCGGACAACAGCAACACCCGAATCAATCGCGGGCCCGTGGACTTCGATCGCAGGCATGTGCTGAGCGCCACGCTGGTCTATAACGTGCCCGAGTTGAAGAACTCGAACGCGCTGATGCATCAGGTGTTGGGCGGATGGGAGACCAATACCATCGTGCAGTATGCCAGCGGCCCGGCCTTGACCATCCAGGGCAACAACGGTCTGGGCGAGGCCTCCGGCACCGGCACGAGCGGACAATTCACCGGCAGGCCGCTGCGAGTCTATAGCGAACCGTGTCACGTGAGCGGTGGAGATAAGCTGCAGTGGCTGAATCCCAAAGCATTTACTTGGGACGGATATAAACTGGGCACATTTAGCAACAGCGGCCCGGGCCAGTGCGCTGGACCTCCGGTAGGCAATATGGACTTCTCCATCAACAAGAACTGGCATGTGCCGTTCATCGGGCATCTGCTTGCGGAAAAGGCCAGGCTGCAGTTCCGGCTGGAGATGTTCAACGTGTTCAATCATCCCCAGTTCCGCTTTAATGGCGCGAACCTGAGTTACAACGTCAGCGGGACTCAACCGGTTGACGCATTGGGAGCAAATTGCTTCGCGCTCCCATCCTCTTGCGTGGCCATTCAGGGCGGGACGCTCTCCGATCCAAACTTCGGGAAGTCGCGCTTCTTGAGCCAAAGCGGCAACCGGGAAATCCAATACGGCCTGAAGCTGATCTTCTAGCTTCTCCCGGCAGCCCGCAACCATTCCGCCGGGCCTGGCGCAAGTCAGGCCCGGCTTTTCATTGGGCCGCTATTTCCTCCGGCCATGCGAAGATTTTCCCAATCCACACGGTCCGCCTTGCGCCCGATTGCGTTATCATTGCCCTTCGATGCGCTATCACCGGTGCGTTCCACGGGCGGCGCCAGGAAACAGCGATGCGCTTCCGGGCGGGGCGGCGGCAACAAAAGGAGATCGATTTGGTGGGAGCCACAAGCCAGAGTTTTTTTCTCCTTTCAGCCCGCCGCTCCCACCGGGCCCGCCATGGGGTCCGCGTCGCAGTCCTTTCCCTGGCCGCCCTTCTGCTCCTCCCGGCTTTTTCCGCGCAGCGTTTACTGGCCCAGCAGGCATCGCGCGCGTCGATCTCCCGGCTGATGGCCCAGGGCCGCATCGAGCAAGCCGAGCAGGGGCTTTGGAGCGTCCTGCAGAAGCAGCCCGGCCAAGGCTGGGCGCTCACCCTGCTGGCCGAAATTCGCTTGCGCCAGAAGCGCCCTGCGGAGGCGGAGGCCCTATTCCGCAAGGCTCTAGCGCTCGATCCCAATGACCTGCACGCCTTTCGCGGCCTGGGCGCCCTGTACAGCGCGCTCGGCGACCGCACCAGGGCTCTGGACGCCTACTCGCGCGTGGTGGCCGCCAAACCCTCCGACCTGGAGGTCAACCAGGCCCTGGCCGCTCTGTATCTGGAGGCGGGCCGCCACAAGGAAGCGATCGCCGCGGTGCAGCGAATCCCGGCGGCGGCGCGTCCCCCGCAGCTCCTTCCCATCCTGGCAGCGGCCTATTTCGGGGCGGGCGAACCGTCCAGGGTTCCGCCGTTGTTTCCGGTGCTGCTGCGCAATGCCGGCTCGGCTCCGGCGGTGCTGCTCGATTTTGTGACCGTGCTCCTGCGCAACGGATATGCCGCGGACGCCGCCGGCCTGCTGGCGAGGGCCAAGCCGCTAAAACCATCGCCAGAGTATTTGCAGGCGCTTTCGCGCGTGCGCGAAGCCCAGGGCAAGCAGCCGGAGGCGCTGGAATTGCTCTCCGCGGCGCTGCGCATGCGGCCGAAATCCTTCGATCTGCTGTTTGAATCGGCGCGCCTGGCCGCGCAGCTGAACCGCTGGAAGGAGATGATCGATTTTCTGCGCCGCGCGGACCAGGCGCAGCCCAATCGTCCCGAGGTGCTCCTGAAGCTGAGTCTGGCGCTGCTGAGAACCGGGCAGCCGGCCCGCGCGCTGGCGGTGGCGCGGAAGCTCAATGCCCTTCAACCGGACGATCCGGACAGCCTGTACGTCCTCTCCTTTGCCCTCATCGAAAATGATTTGGCGGAAGAGGCCCTGCCCCTGGCGCGCAAGCTGGCCGCCGCCCGCGCCGGCGATGCCCACGGCCGCCTGCTGGTGGCCATCGCCGAATACAAGACCGGAGACATGGCCGCAGCCAAGCAAGACTTGCAGCGCTGCATCGAGAGCGACCCGCATTCCGCCGAAGCCCACTACTATTCCGCGCTGATTGCCCGCCGGGAAGGACACATCGAAGCAGCGCAGGCGGAATTGGAGGAAGCCGTGGGAACCAACCCGGACTATGCGGTGTCCCAGGCGGAACTGGGCACCGTGTACCTGCAAATCGGCAATCCGGAGAAGGCCCGCGCGGCCCTGGAACAAGCGGTCAAGCTCGCTCCCGCCGTTTCCCAGTATCATTACCATCTGTCCCTGGCCTATGCCCGCCTGGGCCAGCAGGACCGCGCGCGAACGGAGATGGAGCAGTATCAAACGCTGCGGCAGTCGGCGGATGAGGAACGCAAGAGGCGCATTTCGGGCGCTCCGCCTCCCGCGAAGGTTTCGGAGCCTTAACATGCCCAACACCCGAGAAGCGCCGAGCCGAGCCGTGCGGAGCCGGCAGAACGGATGCAAGCGGGGATTCCGCTTTCCGCACTGGCTCGTTTTGCCGGCTTGCTACTGTCTTCTCCTGGCCGGCGGCGCCTGGGCGCAGCAATCGCCCGCGCCGGCCGTCCCGGCGAGTTCTCCGGAAGAGTCTTTCCAGGCCGCGCAGACGTTTCAGCTCGCCGGCGACTATGAGCGGGCGGCCGCGAAGTATCACGAATCCATTGGCGGGTCTTTGCGGCAGCTAGGGAACCTGCGCGTCTCGCGCCAGGAGTATGAAGAAGGCGCCGGACTGCTGGCCCGGGCCGTGCAAGCCGACCCCGGCGGAGTGGAAGCGCGCATTGACCTGGCGATTGCCCATTTCCAGGGCCGCGCCTTCGAGCAGGCCCGGACAGAGGTGGAAGCCGCGTTGCGGCAGGCGCCGCGCCATGTTCGCGCGCTGAACCTGGCCGGAAGAGTGGCCTTCCTGCAGGGGGATTTTCAAGCGGCGGCGGAGCGACTGGAATCGGCGCTGCAACTCCAGGCGGATTTTGATACCGGTTACCTGCTGGCGCTGGCCGATCTGGAACTGAAGAAGCCCGTTCCCGCAGGCATCATCTTCGATGAGATGCAGGCTTCGGCGCCGCCCAACGCCAGCGTGCAGGTGCTGGTCGGGCTGGCCTACCGGGAGACCGGTTATCTGGAGCAGGCCGTCGCTCACTTCGCCAAGGCGCTCGAACTGGAACCCCGCAAAGCGCGGGTGCGTTCGGCGCTGGGCCTGAGCCATTTTCTGCAGGGACCGCGGAGCTATGCGGCGGCACGGGAACAGTTTCTGGCCGAACTGGCCATCTCCCCCGGCGACTACACCAGCATTTTTTATCTTGGAGTGATGGCCGCGGAGGAAAAGAACGCGGCGGAAGCGGAAATGCGTTTCGCGCAGGCCGCCGCCCTGCAGCCGGGCGATCCCGGCATCCTCTTCCGGCTGGGCCAGGCTCATTTGGAGAACGGGCATTGGGAACAAGCCGTGGCCGCGCTGCGAAAATCGCTGGCGGGGTCCGCCCCAGGAGGAAACCGCCCGGAGGCGGCGCAGGCTCACGAGTTGCTGGGCCAGGCGCTCGCCAAACTCGGACGGCAGGGAGAGAGCGAAGCCGAGCAGGCGCAAGCGAAGCGGCTGCGCAGCGAGCCGCCGCAGCCGGAGCCGAAATCCGCAGCCGTCGTCTCCGGCGCTGGGCCCGCTGGCGGCTCCGGACAACAGGAGTTGCGCTCGATGTTGCTGCGGGCGCCCCGCGCCTCCGAACCCGCCGGCAAAGGCGAAGCGGAGTACACGGAGCGGCTTTCCGCTTTGCTCGGGGAGGCCTATCACAATCTGGGCGTGATCGACGCGCGGGCCTCGCGCTTCGCGGCCGCCGCGGACGAATTCGCGGAAGCGGCACGCTGGAATCCACGGATCGAGGCGCTGGACCGCAACTGGGGCCTGGCCGCTTTTCTGGCCGAACTCCATCCACAGGCCATCGCCCCGCTTGAGCGCCAGCTTCGCCGCGCGCCGCAGGATGCCCGCGTGCGCCAGATGCTCGCGGTCTGCTACTTCATGACCGATCAGTTCGCCAAAAGCGCGGAGACCTTCCGTCCGATCCTCGAGCAGTTGCCCGATGACCCGGGTTTGCTCTATGCCGCCGGGGCCGCCCTGGTGCGCAGCGGCGATCCCGCCGAAGCAGGACGGATCTTCAAGCGCATGCTGGAGCGCGGCGCGAACACCCCGGAAGTGCATCTGATGGTGGGCCAGGCGCACTCCGGGCAATCGGAATTTCCGGAGGCCCTGGCGGAGTTCCAGCGCGCGCTGGAAATGAATCCGCGCTTGCCCGAAGCGCATTACTTCACCGGCATGGTCCACCTCAAGCAGGGCCGGATCGATCAGGCCATCCAGGAATTCGAGGCGGAGCTGGAGGTGAGTCCAGACTCGATTCCCACCAAGTATCAACTGGCCGCCATACGTCTGCAGCAGCACCAGAGCGAAGAGGCCCTCCGGCTGCTTGCCGACGTGCTGGCGCGCAAACCTTCCTACGGGGATGCGCAGTACCAGATGGGCAAAGCCCTGCTGGAGACGGGAGACGTGCAGGGAGCGATCCAGCACCTGGAGGAGGCCACCCGGCTGCAGCCCGCCCAATCCTATGGCTACTACCAGTTGAGTCTGGCCTACCGCCGGGCCGGACGCGCCGCGGAGGCGCAGAAGGCCCTGCGTACCTACCAGGACCTCAAGGAGAAGCGCCCGCGGCCGGCTCCTCGCGGAGATTCTCCGCGCTAATCGCGGGCAGGGTTACGGGGCGGGGGCAACCGTCAGCGGCAGTTCGGCCGTGCCGAACAGGCCGGTGCGATTGTCGCGGACACCGAGACGGAGGACGTAGTCCCCAGGCTCCAGTTTGAGGGGAACCGGCATGGGCAGTCCGCTCTGCTGAATGCGGCTGAATGTTTGCGGTTTGAGCGGCGCTTCGGCCTGCTGCACTTCCGCCTTCACCAATTTGCCTTCCGGCGTAAAGGCCTGCACCTGAAACTCCAGGCTGCAGAAGCGCTGGTTTTCCGCTCCCGTTTCAAACGTGATGGTGTGCGCATCCACCAGAAATTCAATTTTCACCTCGGCGCTGGCGGAAGACGGCAGGGCGCGCGCGTAAAAAAGCACGCCGGTGGAAGAAACGGCATCGTTTGCCAGGGCGGTCTTCATCTCCGCGCCGCCAGCCTTCCGCCAGTCGCCGGGGTCGAGGGCGTAGTAGCCGCGGCGATGCCGCGCACTCAGACCATCCCTGGCCAGCTTCACTTTGATGGTGTGGAACTTGCCGTCCCAGCGCTTGCGGCTGGGGTAATACCCGAGCGCATAAAACGTGCTGCCGTCGCGCACGCCTTCGCTAATCGCCCGGCCAAAGTCATTGGTGTTCAAAAAAGACCGTCCGCCGGTCTCCTGGGCCACCTTCACCAGACTGTCCTGGCGGTTGAACCGCTCGAAGGCTTCCTTGCTGTTCGCATTCATGTGCTGGCCCACGGTCAGGTTCATTCTGCCGCCGGCATCGCGGCCGGATTCGCTGGGGTCCGCGATCGCCGAGCCCACCAGTCCGCGCGCATCCACCGTGTAGATGGCCACTTGCGCGTCCGAAAGCAGGTTGGTGGCTTGCCGCACGCGATCCGCATAGGAGCGAAAGACGTCAATATCCTCCGGGTCGACCATGGAGAGGTTCAGGGGAAAGGAGGCGGAGAACCAGATCACAATCTTGCGCCCGGGAAATCCCGCCAGGCGCCGCGCAATCAGCGAAAGCGCTTCCGTCGTGCGCTCCACGCGCATCTCCATCGCGCTGGCGGCCGCTTCCTTTTCGAAGCGCGCCAGGATGAACGAGAGGTTGAACGCCGAGCGCGATCCCGCTTCCCCGGTTCCCCCGCCGCCCGCCTGGAACTGCCCCGCGGCCTGCGGCGGGAGGTTGACGCCTTCAAACTTCGGCGCCTGCATCTGCGTGTCCGTGCCGTTCGGCCGCCCCTCGGCGGCGTTCTGCGAACGGTATTTTCGCAGGGCCGCGGCCAGCACCGCCGGATCGGAAGTGAAGTCCTGCAGTACGCTCAATTCATTTCCCAGGACATACACGGCCATGCGCGTGTGCGGGTCGAAATTGTCGGCCAGGAACTTCAGCATTTGCAGCCGAACCACCATCTGGTTGTCCGCGGGCGTGTTCAGTCCATCGAGCAGCAGGATCACCGGAGGTCCGGAGTTGCGCTGGTATTCGGGGCGGTTGGTGACGACATGCGGGGGCAGTTGGGGAGGCTGGCGCTTCTCTTCTTCTTCCATCGGATGAAAGGAAAAAAAGGTTACTTTCTGCGGTTCGCCGTCCTCGAGAATCGTGAAGTCCTCCGCGGTCAGCGGATTCCCGGGAGGATGCCCGGAAGAGTCGGTTACAACAACATCCACATGCACCAGGCGGGTGGTGGCCCGCAGGACGGCGGGAGGGCTGGTGGAATTCTGCTGCAATTGCGCGGGAGCGGCCGGCGCGACGGCGCCAGCGCCGAGAAGAAACAGGCAGGCGATGCCAATTTTGTCCATGCGTTCTCCAGCCTGTTCAAGATACTATTCCTTATTGTGCAGCCGGGCAATGTTTTGCTTTTCCCGGACTTCCGCAAACCGGATGGAGCCGCGTGCGCCACAGCTCTCTTGATGGATGGACCGCATTGCCCCGAATCGCCTCTTCCTTGCTGCTCTCCCTGCTTCTCTTCCCGGCCTTTCCGCGGGCGCAAACCAGCGCACCCCCGCCGGCCGCCGACCCGCAATTTGAGGACATTTCCCGCCAGGCCGGCCTTTCCACCGCCCACATCTCCACGGCGGAGCAGCACTACATTGTCGAGTCCATGAGCGGAGGGATTGCCCTGCTGGATTGCGACGACGACGGCAAGCTGGATATCGCCATGGTCAACGGCTCGACCGTCGAACGATATCGCGCCGGGGGCGATCCCCTGATCACGCTGTACCACCAGGATGCCGATCTCAAGTTCAGCAATATCACGCAGACCGCAGGACTGACCCGCAAGGGATGGGGCATGGGCATTGCCGTGGCCGATTTTGACAACGACGGCAAGCTGGATATTTTCGTCACCGGCTTCGGCGGCGCGGCGTTGTATCGCGGCCTGGGCAACTGCAAATTCGAGGACGTCACCGAAAAAGCCGGCGTCCGCGGCGGCGGCTTCATGACCGGCGCGGCCTGGGCCGACTACGACCGCGACGGCTACGTGGACCTCTTTGTGGCCCGCTACGTTCATCTGGACATCAACCACCTGCCGGAATTCGGCAGCAACGATAAGTTCTGCCGCTACAAGGGCATTCTCGTGCAGTGCGGTCCCTGGGGCATGGAGGGCGAAAGCGACCTGCTCTTCCACAACCGCGGCGATGGCACGTTTGAAGAGGTTTCCAAGAAAGCGGGCGTGGACGATCCCCGCCACCGCTACGGCCTGGGCGCCGTCTGGGGCGACTACGATAACGACGGCTGGCCCGATCTCTACGTGGCCAACGACGCCGGGCCGAATTTCCTCTACCGCAACAAGCACGACGGAACCTTCGAAGAAACCGGCCTGCTCAGCGGGAGCGCCCTCAGTGTGGACGGGCAGGAACTCGGCTCCATGGGCGTGGACTTCGGCGATTACGATCACGACGGACGGCTGGATCTCTACGTCACCAATTTCACCGACCAGCCCAACAACCTCTACCACAATCTCGGCGCGCAGGGTTTCACCGATACCGGGTGGGCCTCGCGCACCGGCCAGCCCAGCTTTCCCTACGTCAAGTGGGGGACCGGTTTTGTGGATTTCGATAACGACGGCTGGCTGGACCTCTTCGTCGCCAACGGCCATGTCTATCCCCAGGTGGACGCCATTCCCGGCGGTTTGCGCTATCGCGAACCGATGCAGATGTTTCGCAACCTGCACGACGGCGCCTTCGAGGACATCTCCCGAGCCTCCGGCTTGGACGCGGTTTCCCTGGCCTGCCGCCGCGGCGCGGCCTTCGGCGACATCAACAATGACGGCAGCATCGACATCGTCCTTCTCAATGTGGGTGAGCCTCCGACTTTGCTCCTGCAGCGCCCGCAGGGCTCCGCCCATCGCGTGCTGTTCAAGCTGCTCGGCAAGAAAAGCAACCGCGCCGCGATTGGCGCGCGCGTTACCATCACCGCAGGCAGTCTGACAATCTTCCAGGAAGTGAAGGCGGGGTCCAGCTATCTCTCCCAGAACGATCTGCGCGCGCACTTCGGCCTGGGTCCGGCCAAAAAGATGAACACGGTCGAGGTGCGCTGGCCCAACGGAACAACCGAAGTGCTGCGCAACGTCCCCGCCGATTTCCTCTACACCCTCCGCGAAGGAGAAGGCATCCAGAACTCGATTCCTCTCCCGCCCCTGGTCAGTCCGGACTCCTCCCGTCCAGTCCCTCCGCGCTGAAATTCGCTTTTCGTACGGGTTCCGCCCGGAGGGTCCGGCTCGCCCTTCCCCCGACATATTTCATCCGCCATTACCCGACTACGCTATAATGGGGAACCGGAACAGAAATCCTGAAGGAGCGTATTCATGAGACAAAACGGTGTTTCCCGCGTCTCGATTGCAATCCTGTTTTCTCTGCACTTCCTGGCCTTCGCTTCGCCTTCCCTGGCACAAACCCCCTCTTCTCATCCGTGGATGAACAGAAATCTGTCACCCGATGCACGCGCGGAACTGGTCCTCAAGGAAATGACCCTGGACGAGAAGATCAGTCTCCTCCATGGAAACGGAATGCCCGGCTTCGGACTGCCCCGGCCCAATGCCCATCTGGGCAATGGCGGCGCCGGCTTTGTGCTGGGCGTGCCCCGTCTGGACATTCCCTTCCTGCAGTTGAGCGACGCGGCCTATGGCGTACGCAGCAGCGGCCAGAATGGACGTTATTCCACCGCTCTGCCTTCCAATCTCGCTTCCGCATCCAGTTGGGATGTGCAGGGAGCCTGCGAATACGGCGCCCTGATTGGACGCGAACTGCGTGCCCAGGGCTACAATATGTCGCTCGGTGGAGGAGTCAACCTGTCTCGCGAGCCCCGCAATGGCCGGACCTTCGAGTACATGGGCGAAGACCCGCTCCTGGCCGGCACGCTCGTAGGCAACCGCATCAAGTGCGAACGGGAGCAGCACGTGCTTGCGGACATAAAGCACTTCGCTCTGAACGACCAGGAAAGCGGGCGTAACGTCGTGGATGCGCTGCTGGGCAAGCGCGCCCTGCAGGAAACCGACCTGCTGGCTTTCCAGATCGGCATCGAAATTGGCAGCCCCGGCGCGGTGATGTGCTCGTACAACGCGGTCAACGGCGATTTCGCTTGTGAGAACAAATATCTGCTGACCGACGTGCTCAAAAAGGCTTGGAATTTCAAGGGCTTCGTGGTTTCCGATTGGGCGGGCACGCACAGCACCATCAAGGCTTCCGCGGCGGGTCTGGACCAGGAACAGCCCTTCGACAACTTCTACGGCGAACCATTCAAACAAGCCGTCCAGGACGGCAAAATCCCCCTCGCCGAACTGGATGACCACGTCCGCCGCGTCCTCCGCTCCGAATTTGCCAGCGGCATCATCGACGACCCGCCGCAAAAGAGTGTTGTGGATGTCGAGGCCGGATTCGAAATCGCTCGCCGCCTCGCCGGGAACAGCATGGTCCTGCTCAGGAATCAGGGCGGTCTCTTGCCCCTCGATCGCGCGAAGATTCGTTCCCTCGCGGTCATCGGAGCCCATGCCGATACCGGCATGATTTCCGGCGGCGGTTCCGCCCAGGTGGACCCGCCAGGCCGGCCCGGTGCGCAATGGCTCGAGCATGTATGGTTCCCCACATCGCCCTTGAAAGCCCTGCGCGCGCAGGCCCCCGGCGCCACCGTACAGTTTCATTCCGGCGCGGATGCCGCCGCCGCCGCGGCTCTGGCGAAGCAGTCCGATGTCGCCATCGTCTTCGCTCACCAGTGGCTCAGCGAAAGCTTCGACCTGCCGAGTCTGTCTCTGCCGGACAACCAGGATGCTCTCATCGAGACTGTCGCGGCCGCCAATCCCCGCACGATCGTCGTCCTGGAGACCGGCACCGTGGTCACCATGCCCTGGCTCGATCGAGTGGGCGGCGTTCTGGAAGCCTGGTACGCAGGCAGCAAAGGCGCCGATGCCGTTGCCTCCATCCTCTTTGGGGACGTGAATCCCAGCGCCAAGCTGCCCATTACCTTCCCCCGCAGCGTTGCGGATCTTCCCCACCCCAAAATTGCCATGCCTCCTCCAGAAGCCGGAGAAGTTAGTCCCGACACGAAAACCGAAGGGACCAAGCCGCTGTTTCGCATGTCCTACGACGAGGGATTGAAGGTCGGCTACAAGTGGTACGATGCGGAAAAGAAGCCGGTGCTGTTCCCGTTCGGCTTTGGGCTTTCCTACACTTCCTACACCTACTCCAATCTCAAGGTCAGCTCCGCTTCCGACACCACCGTGACCTTTACGGTCAAGAACACCGGAAGCCGCCCCGGCACGGAAGTCGCTCAAGTGTACGCCGCCCTCCCGGCGTCTGCCGGCGAGCCTCCCAAGCGTTTGGTGGCCTGGAGCAGGGTGAGCTTGAACCCCGGCGAAAGCAAAGAGGTAAGCCTGACCTTCGGTCCCAGAAATCTATCGATTTATGACGAGTCCCTCAGCGCCTGGAAACTTCTCCCGGGACTCTATTCGTTCATGGCCGGCGGTTCCTCGCAGGACCTGCCCCTGACCGCACAGGTGACTCTGCCCTGACCCGGCACTTCTCGCCGCCGTGCAGCTGAAGTTGCGGGGGGAGTCTCAGTTGGCCTTGGGCTGTGCGGCCGCGGTCTGCGGGAAGAAGCCCATCTGCTGCGGCGAGGGCAGCGGCTGCTTCAGACTCATGAACTGATACCAGACCTGGTGTACGTCGATGATCTTGCCCACGATATTCTCCGCCAGATTGTCATAGCGCACAGTCACATTGGGCATCCAGTAGGGCTGGTTCTCCCGCTTCCAGTTCGCTACATACAGTTCCCGCAGGCGCGTGGTGACATCCCGCAGATCCTCCAGCCGGGCGTTAATGCTGGTTAGCTCGCTGAGGTCCCGCGACACGCGCTCCCGGTCATTCTGGTTGGCCCAGGCATCCACGTAATATTGATTCATCTCCTGCGTGAACTGAAACTTCATTCCCATCGCGTCCAAGCGCAGGGCCGCGAAAATCGCGGCCTCCAGCGTGTCTCCGTTGGCTCGCGCTTTCTTGCGGTTGCGGTAGAGCGAAGCCAGCGCGTCTTCCGCGTCCAGCCGCAGTTCGCCCGTAACCGGCAGGGCCTTTTGCGCCAATTGCGACCCCGCCTCGCTGAATGGATTGCTCCAGAAGAGATCGTCCTCGGCCGCCGAAAATCCCGCCTGGCGCAGCAGCACATGCGCATGGCTCAGCTTATCCAGGGCCTCCCGAAACGTGGAGTCCTCGTTGCGATAGAAGGCCCAGTCATAGCTGGCCTTGAACTCCTCGATCGAGCTTTCCCCTTGCTGCCATCCGGCGCTGGCCCCAAAAACGAGCGCGGGCCAGGTCATCTCGTACAACGCCTCGCCATCATCGTTCCAGGTGGTATTGAGCACTCCCAGCGAACCGTACTTCTGCCCGTCACGCACAAAATTGCGGATGTTGACGTAGGCGGTTTCCATGTCCGGCCAGATCATGCTCCAGTTGTTCGCTCCGGAAGCCACCATGGTATCCAGCCCGGCATCGTGAAACGGCTTCACCAGCGAGTCGAACTCCCCCCGCGCCGAATATTCCCATGGCACCGCCACCATGTCCTTCGGCAATATGCCCAGCAGCTCGGGATACTTCACCGCGATATCTCCCCAGAAGAGCAGCCGCTTGTGATACGGCTTCATAATCTCGTGGACCTTTTGCAGATGCTCCAGATAGACCTTGCCCAGTCCAATCTCCGCGGCCCGCGCTTTGGTCTGTCCCATTCCCAGCTCAAAGGTTTCGTCCGAGCCGATATGGAAGAAAGGGCCGGGGAAAAGCGGCGTGAGTTCTTCGTAAAAGCCGCGAATCAGATCGTACGAGGCCTCTTTGGTGGGCGTCAGGACATGACCGTGGGGCGTTTCGGCCATGTCCGCGTATTTCTCGTATTTCAGAAGATGGTGCAGGTGTCCAAAGGCCTGCTGCTCCGGCAGGATCATCACGTGATAGTTCCTGGCGTAGGCCACCAGATCGCGGATCTGCGCGGGCGTCAGCGCCGCTTCCTTGGGCGCCACGATGGGATTCTTTTCGAAATCGAAGACGTGCTCCATGTACAGAGAGACCATGTTCACTTTGTAGGCCGCCAGCGTGCGCACCTGTTTTTTCAGATACTCCATCGTCGGAATCGGCCCGCGGCTGATGTCGTCGTGCACCCCGCGCCACTCCATGCTCGGCCGGTCCTGCACCACAACCGCGGGACAGACCAGCTTCCCGCCGTCCTCGCGCAGCAATTGCCGCAGCGTCTGCACGCCGTAGAAAAGTCCCTGCGCCGTATTTCCGGCCACCACGATCCGCCCCGCGCCGGCCACCAGCACGTAACCCTGCGCGCCCAACTGCTCGTCCCACTTCACGCCTGCGGCCTTGAGCATCGCGCGGATTCCCGCATCGCCAAGCCGGCCCAGCACGATCGCGCCGCCGGCCGCGGGCATCCTCGCCACGGCCACTTTCCTCCCCGATTGCTGGTCAATCTCCTCGGCCAGCATTTCCGCCGCAATGCGGTCTTCGCCGGCGTGCCGCGCATCCAGCACGATGCGCGTCCCCGCTCCCACCGTGAACTTCCCTTCCCCCAACTGCACGCTCCTGGGCATGGGCAGCAGATGCAGCCCGCGGGCGTCTCCGGCGGACTGCGCGGAAACACCCGCGCCGGCCAAAAGAATGGTGATGAGAGCAATCAGGCATTGTTTTTTCATGTCAGTTAAACCCCCTCGCTTCCTTTTTCCGCTACCGCACAACAACTGGCCGCGCCGGCCCTGGGGCGGTTGGCGATGAATCCCCCAGAGGCTTCCGCGGGGAAACCGATTTCCCCATCGCGCGGGCAATCGCTTCGCCGGCCAGCCGCCCCATGACAGCGTAGCCCGCGGCATTGGGATGCACGCCATCTTCGCTCAGCCCGGCTTTCAGTCCCTGCTTTTCACCCGCCATCGCCGCGTAATAGTCCAGGTGGACCAACCCCTCCTGCTCGGCGTACTGCTTCATCCAGGCATTCAGCGCCAGAATTTTTTCGACGGGCTGGATCTCCGGCTTCCACGGATAGCGCGCCGCGGGCAGCACCGAAGCCAGCACCACGCGAATCTCCTGCTTCGCGGCCAGCTCCGCCATGGACATCAAATTGTCTTCGATCGCTGCGAGCGTGGTGGGCCCGGTATTCTCCGCGATATCATTGGTCGCGGCCAGAATCACCACCACCCTGGGCTTCAGCGCGCCCACGTCCTGGCGAAAGCGCAACAGAAGCTGGGGCGTGGTTTGCCCGCTGATTCCCCGGTTCACATACGCTTTGCCTGGAAAAAACTCCCCCAAATTCCAAAACTCCGTAATGGAGTCACCGAAAAAAACAACTCTCGATTCATCCCTGGGCCCGGCGGCCAGCCTGGCGTTGCTCTCCCGGTAGCGGCCCAGGGCCGGCCAGTCGCGCAGCCTGGCTTCCATCGCCTGCCGCTCCTGCAGGAGCGCTTCGCACGCCGCCGGAGGCTGCTGCGCCGCCGCTGCCTGCCCCCCCAGTAAGGCTGCCATCAATACGATGATTTTTCTCATTGCTCCTCGCCGTATACTGCCGCCCACGGATTCTCCCTCTTTACGGCCTCGTCTCCAGCGGATGTTTGCTCTTCTCGTAGAATTCCTTCTGCAGCTTCAGGCTTTGCTCGTCCGCCTTCGCCGCGCGGATCGCTTCCACCGTGAAAGCGATCCAGGCGTTCATGTTCCACTCCCCCAGTTCCTTGCGGGCCACCGACCCGTCCCCCGAGTAGTGATTCGGAAACCGCGCATACCACCAGATCCCCGTATAGATCGTCTCCGGCAGCTCCAGCCGTTTCTGGTCCGCTCCCGATTCGCTCGCCGCCCGCTCCAGATGCACCAGTTCCGGGTGCGACACCATCGTGTTCGCCGTTTCGTTTTCTCCCGCGTGGTAATCGATCCCCGTGGATTTCTTCGCCGGCCCCCCGGCCCGGCTCCTCTCCCCATCCAGCACGTACACCACGTAATCGCGCGGCTTTTCCAGCTGCGCCTGCGCAAACAGCGGCAGCAGGTGTTCATTTCCCCCGTGCCCGTTCACAATGATGATCTTCCGGCACCCGTTGCGTCCCATCTCCTCGCTGGTTTCCTGCAGCATCTTCAATTGCAGCTCCAGGCTGTACGCCACCGTCCCCGCTTCGTGCCTGGCCTCGAAGATCTGCCCGAAGTAATACTCCGGAAAAACCACCGCGTATTCCTGCTCCGCCGCATGCAGCGCCGCATAGCGCACATTCAACAGGTCCGTTCCCAGCGGCAGGTGCGGCCCGTGCTTCTCCAAAATTCCGAACGGCAGCAGGCAGGTTCCCTTGGCCTGCTCCATCGCTTGCCGGAACTCCCCCGCCGTCAGCTCTTCCCATTTCGCCGGCAGCTTCGTCTGCCCCCTCGCCGACAGACTCCCCAGCAGGCTCAAAACCGCAATCGCCACGCTCGCACGTTTCATCGCCCCTCCTCCCCTTGCAGGCAAAAAATCATTCTATTCCGAACGCCCCGTTTCGCAAGCAGCAAATCGCTTTCTTCCCTTCCGTCACAGTTGCGCCACGCCGCCAGAGTGCTAAAATAAGCCCGACTCCTATGGCGCCCAAAACTCTCTACGAAAAAATATGGGACAACCACGTTGTCCGCGAAATCCCCGGCCAGCCGGCCATCCTCTATATCGACCGCCACCTGATCCACGAAGGCACCTCGCCGCAAGCCTTCGCCGGACTCAAAGCCGAAGGCCGCAAGGTCCGCCGCCCCGACCTCACCTTCGCCGTCATGGACCATTCCGTCCTGACCACCGACCGTTCCCTGCCCATTCTCGATCTGGACGCCGCCAAGCAGTTCGACGCTCTCGCCGCCAACTGCAAGGAATCCGGCGTGCCCCTGTTCGACATGCACAGCAAGAATCAGGGCATCGTGCACATCATCGGACCCGAACTGGGCATCACCCAGCCCGGCCAGACCGTCGTCTGCGGCGATAGCCACACCTCCACGCACGGCGCTTTCGGCGCGCTGGCCTTCGGCATCGGCACCAGCGAAATCGAGCACGTCCTGGCCACGCAATGCCTCGTGCAGTCCCGCTCCAAGACGCTGCACATCGTCGTCCACGGCAAGCGCCCCAAAGGCGTCACCGCCAAGGACATCATCCTCGCCATCATCGGCCGCATGGGCATCAGCGGCGGCAACGGCCAGGTCATCGAATACGCAGGCGAAGCCATTCGCGCCCTTTCCATGGACGGCCGCATGACCGTCTGCAACATGACCGTCGAAGGCGGCGCCCGCGCCGGCATGGTCGCCCCGGACGACACCACCTTCTCCTACATGGAAGGCCGCCCCTTCGTTCCCCGCGGCAAGGAGTTCCAGGAAGCCGTGGCCCGCTGGAAGCAACTGCGCAGCGACGACGGCGCTACGTTCGACAACACCATGGAATTTAACGCCCCGGACATCGCCCCGCAAGTCACCTGGGGCACCAATCCCGGCATGGTCACCTCGGTCAATTCGCGCGTGCCCGATCCGGCCTCCTTCTCCGACCCCAACGACCAGAAAGCCGGGGAAAGCGCCCTGAAATACATGGGCCTGAAAGCCGGCACGCCCATCGTGGACATTCCCGTGGACCGCGTCTTCATCGGCTCCTGCACCAACTCGCGCCTGGACGACCTCCGCGCAGCCGCCCAGCTCGTCGCCGGAAAACATGTCAGCAAGACCGTCAAGCAGGCCCTCATCGTCCCCGGCTCCCGCGGCATTAAGGCCGCAGCCGAAAAGGAAGGTCTGGACAAGATTTTCATCGCCGCCGGTTTCGAGTGGCGCGACGCCGGCTGCAGCATGTGCATCGGCATGAATCCGGATATCTTGCTGCCCCATGAGCGCTCCGCCAGCACCTCCAACCGCAACTTTGAAGGCCGCCAGGGCAAGGACGCCCGCACCCATCTCGTCAGCCCCATCATGGCCGCCGCCGCAGCCATCGCCGGCCACTTCGTCGACGTCCGCGAATTCGACATCGCCCACGTCGAATAACTGAAATTAACGTAGGGGCACGGCATGCCGTGCCCCTACCAGAACCCGAGGAGCAACAAACCATGCAGCCTTTCGTAAAACACAGCGGACTGGTCGCCCCGCTCGACCGCGTCAACGTGGACACCGACCAGATGGTCCCCAAGCAATTCCTGAAAGCCCTCACCCGCGAAGGCTTCGGCCGCATCCTATTCTACGACTGGCGCTACCTCCCCGGCGAAAAACCGAATCCCGAATTCGTCCTCAACTTCCCGCGCTACAAGGGCGCCTCGGTGCTCCTCGCCCGCGACAATTTCGGCTGCGGCTCCAGCCGCGAGCACGCCCCCTGGGGCATCAAGGACTACGGCTTCCGCGTCATCGTCGCCCCCAGCTACGCCGACATTTTCTACAACAACTGCTTCAAGAACGGCATCCTTCCCGCCATCACCGCCGCCGGCGACGTGGACGAACTCTTCCGCCGCGCCGAAAAGGAAGAACGCTATTCCCTCAGCGTGGACCTGCCCGCGCAGACCATCACCGACTCTCACGGCTTTTCCTGTAAGTTTGAAATCGCCCCTTCGCGCAAGGAGTTCCTGCTCAAGGGCCTCGACG
>Ga0315281_10004065_pt1 | contig 21338 bp, 20 predicted proteins | sample YL17G07_0_MG_FD_204540 | JGI IMG/M metagenome (GOLD analysis project Ga0315281, IMG submission 204540) | Sediment microbial communities from Yellowstone Lake, YNP, Wyoming, USA - YL17G07_0 | ecosystem: Environmental > Aquatic > Freshwater > Lake > Sediment | place: USA: Wyoming | collected...
CGACGAGCCTGGATAATGGCGGAGAGTGCGAGACAAATATAGAACTTTTTCGAGCATCGGAGGCGTTAATTTGACGTAAGGTTCGGCTGGTTCAAGGCGGAAACGAAGATCGAGCCTGTGGCAATCCGATCTTGAAGGGTTCACCCACTCCGACACTGAGATCATGTCCTCTCCACTGCGGAAGCTCTCCTTGCCATGCGGGTTCGGTACACACCACAGAGACAGGAAAGTTTTCGACGCCAGGCGATGAACAAATTCCTCACTGGCGTTCATCGATCTGGCCGAAACTCCGCTTGAAACGTCCTCACGGCGGTTGCATCGACGATTCGTCTGGCCGTTTCCAAGGCACCGTCCACATCGAGCGACCGGGCCGCGAAATCCACCGAGAGCAGCTCATCTCCGAGAAGGTGGTCGTATTTTTCTCGTTCTTTGTTCACGGCGAGTTTCGCAAGGACGATCGGATCGGCGGATTCTACGGCCACGATTTGGCGCAAGTGCGCGAGAAGCGCCAGTTCGCTGCTGTCGGTAACTGAGAGCGCAATTCCCTCCTTCGAGACCTTTAGGCCTTTACCGTGAAGCTCGAGGATCAGCGTGTCGAGGATTCGATCGCCTACCCACGGGAATAGCAAGATCACTTTCCCGAACGGTACGATCATCGTTCGGCGAAGACCGAGTCGCTGAAAGTTCTCTCTTCCCTCCCGAAGTAGGTCCCTGGCGGTCGCGTCGAGAAAAACGGGGACATCGAAGGATTGATAGACCGCGAACATCTCCTCGCGAACACGGTCGTGGATGCTGGTACCGGAACCACCAAAGAGCGGAACCCGGCCGCCCGCCGCCGGCTGAAGGTCAATCTGCTTGTGCTCCAAGTCGATCGAGAGAACTTGCCATCGACGGCCAGCGAAGATGAGGAATCCCCCTACCGCGACTGGCTGCGAGATGGGTAGTGTGCCGAGAGTTCTTGAACCCGAAGTTAGCCGAAACTCCTCGGGGGTCTGAAAGGCCGCGTAGAAATCTCGATGATTGACTATCCGCTCACCGGCGAGTCCCAGTACGAGAGTTCCATCATGCATCTGGGTGATGAGATCTCGTTCTCCTAGATTTCGAAGAAACGTCGCGAAAAGCGTGGACGTGATTCCACGGAACGGACCCGATTCGCAAAGCACTCGAAATGCCTGTCCCGCCGTTGCACCTCCGTGTTGCGCGACGAGAGAGAGCATCTGTTGAACCAGAGTCGAAAGATGAAGAGCGCCCGACGCAGGAGGTTCGTACCATCGGGCCAGAAGAAGGTTCACCATCGCGATGGACTCGATCAGCTCGCAACGAAGCGTGTCCTGGGGATGGGTTCTTGAATCGATTCCTTCTTCGTGAACGAAGATCCGTAAGACTGCGGGCTTGCCGCGACGGCCGGACCGACCAAGACGCTGGCGAAGACTTGCGACCGAAGGAGGAACGCCGATCTGCGCGATTGACTCAACGCTTCCGATGTCGATTCCCATTTCGAGCGTGCTTGTCGCGACGACGTTGATTGGGCGGGAGCGGTCCTTGAGGCGACTTTCGGCCTCTTCTCGAATCTCCTTTGACAGACTCCCGTGATGCGGGAAAAATTCGTTAGGTACGCTTGCTGCGTCCGAGAACCGCCGTAGAAGATCGGCGTACATCTCGACACGAGCGCGTGCGTTGGTAAAAATGAGGTTGTCGGTTCCGCGGAGCAGCCGAAATACCTCGGCCGCGATTTCCTGGTCGCTCCCACTACCGTCTTGTGATTGATTTCCAGCACTCGCATCTGGCCGAGCCGATGAACGATAGCCCTTGAGCTGGAGCTTGAGCTCTTGGCCGTCCGATGGCGCGACGATCACCTCGACACGGCCTCCTTCTCCAGGGCGAAGAAAATCGGCCGCGAGATTCATCTCTCCAATTGTTGCGCTCAGGGCGATCCGAGGGATGCGTCGTCGGACGACGAGCTCGAGCCGGTGAAGCAGCGACTGGAGCTGTCGACCACGCTCCGTTCCCATGAACGAATGAAGCTCGTCAATAACGACGAACTCGAGGTCTTGAAACAATCGAGCGAGCTGCGGCCCTCGAATGACGAAATGGGCTTCCAGGGATTCCGGTGTGATGAGGAGAATCCCTTTCGGCTCTGAAACGACTCGCTTCTTGGCTGCTTGGCCGACGTCGCCGTGCCAACGATGTACGGGAATTTCGAGCGAGTCGCAGAGTAGATCGAGTCGATCCCATTGGTCGTTGATGAGGGCCTTGAGTGGACCGATGTACAGCGCCTGAATGCTGTTTGCAGGAGACGAGGTGAGCCGCGAGCAAATGGGAAGAAATGCCGCCTCGGTTTTTCCCGAGGCCGTCGCCGCGGCAAGAATCACATCTTCCGTTCCTTGAAGAATCGCGGGGATCGATCGCTCTTGAATCTCTCGAAGCTCGGACCAGCGCTGCTCCCAGATCCAGCGGCGAACTCGTTCGTGGAGTAATGAGAACGCGCCAGACTCCGCCGCCGAGGATTCAGAGCCGGAAGGTGGAGAGCTCATCATCCCCTTCGGTCCTTTTCTTTTCAACGAGCGACTGGACCGTCGGTGGCTCATCCTCGTCCGTGGGAAGAGGCTCGAGGTCCGGGTTCTCGTCGGTCGGAATCTCGATCGCCGAGAGAAGAGTCTTCCAGTCGGCGGTCGGGTTCTGTTCGATCACGGCAAGAAGGTCGATAAAGGTGCGAATCGTCTGCCGGGGTGTCCGGAAATAGGCGTCTCCGATTTTTTCGGAGCAGTGCGTCATGAAGGCGGTGAGGGCGTCGTCAGGTACGAGGTACGCAGCGGGGTCCCCGGAAGCGTAAACGTGCCGGAGTTTTCCCAGCAGGACGAACAGATCTTCGGGCGTCAGGTTCGGCAAACGAATCACCGGGCCTGAAAGATCGACTAAGCCGTTTGCGGCGAAGGTGTTTTCCGAAAGCCGTGATTGGAGGGCTTGGTAGCTATAGAGGCCGCGACGCGGATCGAGAAGGAATTCCGGCGTTCCGCCGAATAGAAACGCGAGCCCGACGGCGGAGCCCTGAAGGCAATCGTTGAAGACTCGTAGAATCTGTTCGTAGTTCGACGTGCGTGCCTGCGTGTTTGCAAGTTTGTAAAGGTTCACCATTTCGTCGAGCCCGACGAGCAGACCTCCATACCCGGCGAGACGCACGAATCGTGAGAAGAGCTTGAGTTGGTCGTAGACATTCGAATCATCGACGATCGTGCGAACGCCCAAGGCCGCTTTCGCTTCGGTCTTCGTCGAATACTCTCCTCGCATCCATCGAATCGCCGCCGACTTGAGTGCTTCGTTACCGGACTCATGTGCTCGCCAGTAAGCCGCGATCACCTCGGCGAAATCGAAGCCGCCGACCATCTCTTGGAGGGCGCTTAATCGTTCCCGGAGAACGATCTCGACTCCCAAATTTCTTTCTTTAGATTCCGTCAGCGCAGCGGTTACGAATCGCTCCACGATCGAAGGCAGCGCACCTCCGTCCGGCTTCGTTCTCGTCGCAAGGTTTCGCATTAGCTCCGAATAAAGGGACCGCGCCTGTCCTCCGGTCGCGTAGATCCGACGTTCTGGAGAAAGATCCGCATGAGCCGTAACCAACTGTTTTTCGAGTGCAACCGATCTCACCAAGTGCAGAAAAAAGGTCTTCCCGGAACCGAACTCTCCGATTACGAACCGGACACCCGATCCTCCGTCCGCGATCCGTTCGATGTCCCCGATGAGAGCCTTGAGTTCCTCGGCACGCCCGACTTGGATGTACTGTTGTCCGACTCGCGGTACGACGCCTGCGCGAAGCGATTGGAGGATTGCGTCGCGGTGTTTAGGGCGAATTTTTTCGACGGTGCTCATTTCAACATTTCCTCCGCGGCTGAGGCGCTGATCTCGATGGGGTCGTCTCCTTCGATCAGTGGTTCATCCAAGAGTCGAAACGACGCTTCGTTGATTACTTCGATCGCGCCATCGGTCATGAGTCCGAGTTGGTGAGTCAACGCCTCGACTTCCGCTCGACTCCATAAAGCGCGGGCAGCGAGCTGCCGGACAAGATCGAAGTGTAGTCTGTCGAGCCCTGCAGCCGACTTGGGAGACTCGTTCAAGGAAGTTGGTGGTGCGATCGGTGTCGATTGTTCTTCGGCGAATATTTGGCTGAGCAGAGCGGAGGCAGCCGCGGTCTCGGCGAGCTTCGCGTCGATTCGGCCACGGTCGAGCACGATGCCTGTTGGCCGATCCAAAGGCTTTGAAGGAATCGTAAAGCCACGCGCCGAAGCGTCGCCGGGCCGAATAATCACCGGCTCCGGTGCTGCTGGAGAGCTTCCTGAAGTCGCAGCGTGGATATCGGAGTAGAGCTCGTCTGAGGAAAGGCCGAGGGTCTTGTAGAGCTTCTCGAGAACCGTAACCTCGTCAGGAGTGACGTGTCCATCCGCGGCTGAGACCGCGACCAAAAAGCGTGAAATCTCTTTCTTTCGTGGCGCATCGAGATCTTCGACTCGTTTCTTCAGGCCCGTTAGTGAAGGTGGTGTCTTGAGGAGCCATTCGAGGTGAGCAGCGAGGCGCGTTCTTTCTCCAACCGAAAGCCTGAACGCGTTCTCGACCTGCGAGGAAAGGAGGCGTTCTTCTTCAGGGGCGATGATGCCATCCGCCGCTGCGACGGCAGAAGCGAACCGAAGTACGAGAGCTGCCGCCGCGTATTCCGGCGATGGAGTTGCAAGAGTCTCCTCAGAAAGCCGAAACAGCACGACCGGTTCGGTAGCTTCGAGAACCGGTCCGCCAAAACGGACGTCCGGCTCGAGGCCGTAGCCCAGCGATTCGAGAAACTGCGCCATGAGCACCGCTTCCGCCTTCGACGGCTGACCCGGCATGCCACAAGGCCACCCCCAAACGAGCTTCTCGGCTGGAACAATTGCGCGAGCTCGTTCACCAAGAGTCTCCTGAATCCATTCCTTGAGCGACTTCGCCTGCTCGCTCGAGTGGTTCCGAGCGAGATCGGCCGGGAGAAGTGCGATGGCGGCGAGGCTTCCGCGATCGTCGGGATTCTTTCCTATCCATCGACTGAACGGTTCGAGCTCTTCGCAGCACGCGTCGGCCAACTCGCTGAGTCGGTGTACCGGTGCCGACAGCGCTCCGATGTCAGGGAGATCGGGAAGTTGAAATGGAACAACACGACCAAAAGAGGAGCTCGCGGAGCGATACTGCGGTCGTAGCCGTTTCTTGTTGGGTTCGAGCCTCATGCCCTCGCCATACTCTTGAAGGTATCGGCGATTGAAAAGGTCTTGAAATTCTCTGGGGCAGCGGGAAGCTGGCGCCCGGAGCCGAGTTTCAGGATGGTTGATGAGCCAAGCGAGTGCCCAATCGGATGGAATCGGTTTGCCATCTGCGATCAGTTTCCCGATCAAAGCCCGGATCCCGAGCGGAATCTCAGCTGATCGAGATGCCTTCGGCCAAAGAGGACGATCGTAAGTGCGTTTGGATCGGAGTAGAAGCTGCCCGACAAAAAGAAAATCATCGGCATAAGAGCTGAAGGATCGATTCGAACCGTAGATCGAAAGTAAGCGTTCAACTTCGGAGAGAATCGATTCCAAGTCATCTCTCGCGATTTTGGACCGGTCAGGATCCGAAAGAACCCGGCGCTCCAGGCCGTAGAAAAACAGGAACACGTATCCGATCGGCGTTTCTGGATTTTTTCTCCCGTCGATCAGCCATTCCAGGAACGCGGCCCGAGATTCAGGCGAGAGCGAAGAGTAGGAAGGCCAATAGCGCAACCCGGCCCCAGCACGGTCGGGATTCGACCAGTTGATCGGAAGTGTTGGATCGATGAGGGCCGGCTCCAAATTCCACTCGTTTCCGACGGACGCCAATCCCGAACCAACGTAGAGGAGACCACCCGGAACCAATCGATCTCCGACTTGGGCGCTTCGACCGGCAGGAATCCAACATGAATCCGGCGAGACGCTGGAGTTCGGGCGACTCGCCCTAGCTTGGGGGTCGGAGACGCTCATCCTCAGCCTGATTGATAGGCCGCCCTCCTCGATCACGAAGCTCTCTCCATCCAGACTCTCAGCAGATTCCCCTTCCACGTCATGTCGCGGGGATGGTCTGGGTCTCGGGGCGACGATCAAACGTGCGGCCGACGTCCTCGTATCTGCGCGATTAAATTCCCCTGTTCTTGGCGGCGGGATGGAGGGTGAAGCTGTCTGCGATGCATCCGAGCGGTGCCGGAGACGCCTCCAAAGCCATATTCCGCTGCTGATGATCGCGAAAATAACGAAAAAAAGTCCGCATCCTCCTATCGTTGAATCGGTTGTCGAAGCGGATGGATCTCGGGTTGAAGCGGACACTGCGGTTGTTACTGGTGTCGAGCTTTTGGGAGGAACAGCCGAAGTCTTCGCTCCTGATTTCGATTCTCGACGGGTTCTCAGTTTCTTTGAGGGAGGCCGCTTCGTCGCGGTCGATGGTGCCTCGGCGAGTGTGCTCACGTATCGGATTCCTCTTGGCCGTCGATTGAAGCGTTAGGCACGAAGGGCACCAATGATCGTCGAAACCAACCAGCCATCAAAATCCGAGATCCGCGTAATACCACCCCGATGTCGGCCGAAAAACGCCGAAGTCGAATCGAGCGTCTCCATTGAATTTTCCGACAAAGGGGACATCACCGGCTCTCCCGAACGGCCTGGCGATGTCTTCTCCGGATTTCCAGCCGTCGCGTCCGACGTCCACGTAGTGATAGCCGTTCGAAGGTCGAAAGACTCCGAACTCGTCGCGCCCGTCCCCATAAAAGTCGCCCACGAACGGGATATCGCCAGCGGCTCCGAACGGAACCGCCATGTAGCGCCCGGCCTGCCCGCCGTTGCGGCCCAAGTCAATGTAGTACCAGCCCGTCGATGGACGAAACACTCCAAAGTCGGAAAGTCCGTCGCCGTCAAAGTCGCCGACGAAAGGAACGTCGCCGGAAACACCGAATCCGACGGCGAGGTCCTCACCTGGATGCCAACCGTTCCTTCCAAAATCGACGTAGTAGGTTCCCTTGCTCGGCCGGTAGACGCCGAACTCGTCTTTGCCGTCGCCGTCGAAATCGCCGGCGAACGGAATGTCTCCTTTGGTTCCAAACGGCGCGGCGATGTAGCGGCCAGCCTGGCCACCATTTCGTCCGAGATCGACGTAATACCACCCGGTCGAAGGGCGAAAGACGCCGAAATCGGAGAACCCATCGCCATCGAAATCGCCGACGAAGGGAACATCGCCTGCGATGCCGAATCCCACTGCGAGATCTTGGCCAGATTGCCAGCCGTCTCGGCCGAGGTCGACGTAGTAGGTTCCCTTGCTCGGGCGAAACACGCCGAAATCGGAACGACCATCGTGATTGAAGTCACCGACGAACGGGACATCGCCCTGCGCGCCGAAGGCGATGGCGAGGTTCGGCTCGGTCACCGAGAATCCAGTGGGTGCGTAAGCAGTTCCGTAGGGAGTCGCCAGGCCCACGTAGCCCGAGGTTGCCGAGGCCGGCACCGTGGCGCGGACTTGGTTATCAGAAAGCACGGCAAACTGCGCGAGAGCACCGTTGAAAGAGATGACGGAAGTTTCAGAGAAATGGACTCCAGTGATCGTAGTGATGGTATCGATAGCGCCGCTCGACGGAGAAAGCCCCGAGATTACCGGTGGTTGGGGCGGGTTGATCCACGGCTTGATTGATTGGTAAGTGACGTAAAAGGAGCCATCGACCCGGTAATTCCGAGAATCGCATGGATCATCGACATACGGATTGCATCGTCCGAGGAGTTGCCCGATGACCTGCGGGCCGAATCCGAGATTCACGTAGGCGGATGAACCCGAGCTGCCTCCAGCAGAGCCAGCGACTAAGTCCCTCGAATAGGTAAAGCGCGGAAACGCGGAACTTGAACAACTAAAATCAGGAGTTCCATCGATGGTCCCTTCGGAATAATGAAGCGGCCATCCTTCGGGATGATGCAATCTGAACCATCTCGTACCTGAATGAGAAGCCATCTCCGAGTCTGCTATCCATCCGAACAAGAAACGACTCCCGGCCGGCATCTCGAAGAGTCGAAGCAAGGAAAAGTCACTTCCGTCGCTTGCCGATCTCGAAGCGAGAAACGTACCCCCGAGGGTTGAAATGGAGTAACAGCAAGCCTTGTCCGGAGAGCCACAGTAATCGCTCAAGAAATCCCAATAGGCCTCGATCGAGGAAGCTTCCGTCTGCGAAGAAATACAGTGGTCCGCCGTGAGAAAATAGGGGATGGTCGACCGTTCATCGGTGTCATTCAGCAACGAACCTGTACATGAATACCAGGCACCGTCAGCATCATTACGAAAATCGTATTGCGCCACTCCTCGCCGCGCGTTTTCTGCATCTGCTTCGGCACTTGGAGTTGCACAGCGATAATCCAAGAGGCACTCGTTCCCCAGAACATCAGAATCAGGCAAAGCCATGCTTCTTGGATCTCGATTAAAATGCGCCACGAGATCAATCGAAATTTCCGCCTCCACGGTTTCCCGGCCCTGGTAATGGATTTCCAGAAACAACTCGTCGGTCGAAATAGCCGGCGACCAGAAGGAACTCGGATCGGTCATATCGATTCGCTTGAATGGGCCTTTCCGTTCTCCTTGCCCCGAATAAAGATTGATCTCGACCTCATCCGATAGACGGCGAGCATCGAAGTGAAGACGTAGGCCACCCGCACCCGGCGACTGGACCGCCGTTGTCCAAACTGTCGATCCGTCTGGAAGCCGATCGATTCGACCACGTGTCGGCCGAGTTCTGGAATCACCATCAAGAGTAGGAATTGGTTCGCAGACAAGAATCGGCTCTGGCAGCATTCTCGTGATTCCGATCCGCATAGGCCCCGGATTTCGCTGAGTTTCCCGAAGCTGCGCCTGTTCATTCGGCGACAGCGGCGGAAGAATAACCTTCTCGTCTGGTGACAAATCGGGCCCGCGTAAGAGAAGCGCGCGACGCGAAGTCCGCTTCGGTGGTTCGTCCGGAGTCATGACCGGAAGTACCGAGATCACCCGCTCTGTGGTTTCGGAATTTCCGGACCGCCCAAGTATTAGTCCGGTGGCAATTCCCAGAACAATCATTCCGGCCTGACGATTCACTAATCCAATCTCCGTGTATCTCTCCGGATCATATCGCGACCAGGCAGGAAGCGAGCTCCGCTTTACGCCGCGACGAACTGCGACGGACTCAGCAGCCTGCGAGGGGCCCCGGCGTCGGACTTGAATTCGTGCATAGCCTCTTCCAACGATGTCTCTCAGGAAAAGGCCGTTCGACCGCTACTTCTTGCCACCCTCCCCTCCCTCTTTCTCCAACTCCAGCGGTTGGGTGAATCGCGGCGGGGATTGATCGCGTGACCAAAGTTAGAAACGTAGGAGTAGGATCAGTGGAGCTTCCACCTGCCGACTCCATGAGCGAGCCAAATGGCGACATGAGATAAATGAAAATCCTCATCCATCTCGGAACGGCGTTCCTACTGACTCTTGGCATTGCCGGCGAGCAACCCTCCGCGGTGGAGATTCGGGTCACTGCTGTTGATCCCGAATCACCGGCGCTGCTTCATTCGGGGAATTCGCTCTCCGTGCGCGTCGCCTACAAGTCCGATCAGGTGCTCCACATTCAGGCGGCCGGTTTTCGCGACGGACGAAATATTCCTGGCGGGATGAACGGCTCTCCCGGATACGGCCCCGGTGAGGGAGAAGCCATCGCTTGGATTTTCTTCAACGGCGCCGAATCGATCGACGAAGTGCGCGTGGTGGCGAATGATGCGCACTGGCGGCCGCTGACGAAAATATCCGTAAGCGTTGACGCGCGTTGGCGTCCGGATGCCCCCCAGCACGAGCGCGCGGGCTGGGCGCGCGAGCTGAACGACGCGCAGCAGCGGGCGATCTCTGCCGACATGCAGCGAACGCAGAATGGCCCGATGGGGACAATCGGGATGCTGCTCGCGCAGCTCATGTTTTTGGCAGTGCCCGGATACATCATTCTGCAGATCGTCACCCTCGTGCGATGGCGCGGCGGCTGGAGGTGGGCGGCCTCGGGCCCGCTACTGCTCATGATTCCGGTTGTACTCTTCTGCCTCATCGCGCTTGCGAAAGGGTCGAATCTCTGGCCGCTCACGATGATTTTTCTCAGCCCGGTGGGACTGATCTATCTCGCAATTCTGTTGGCAGTACGAAAGATCCGCGGTCGAACCGAGTGATGCCGTTCATTCTCAGCGATGTGCAGTGGAAGACCCTCGCGTTCATTTCGCCACCAGCAACGGTTCGTCACCGACCGTCCCGAATGGAACGGGGTGGCCGGAACCGCGGTTATTCTGCTCGACCCCTATCCGGGAGGCGGCTGCCGCAGGAGAAGTCCGGCGCGGTCCGATCCCGCGTCGGACACCACCATTTCCGAACCCTTTTTTCTATGACGCGATGTCATCCAGGTGAGGCTCCGATGGGAGTCCTCGTGGAGTCGGACGGAAGTCCGGAGGTTCGAGCGCAGGACCAATTAATCGAGTTACCGGGCGCGGAACTTGTTTAACGAGCGACACGTCACACGCTCGCCACCCGTTTTTTTGGGGGGGTACAGGCGGGTGATTGTTAGGTCGGCCGTCGACCTCGTGGCGCCGTGAGATGTCGGTCAGTCCGATTCTCGTGGGGCTTTTTCGTATGCAAATTATTTTGCGAGGCTGGTGGCCATCTTCACCGCGGCCTCAGCGCCGTCCTTGGCCCGGACTTTCTTCACTTTCGCCTGGTCGCCGGCGCCGAGCGTTCTCAGGGCGGTTAGGTACTGGATGTGGAGGGCTTGAGCCGGCGTCAGCTTCTTGGACGCGGGAGGGGCCTTCGCCGATTTGGGCGCGGGTGCCGTCGGAGGCGAAGGTTTGGCCGCTGCGGATTTTCTTCGGCGGGCCCTCGCGCGAGCGGGGCGCGGGTTCGGTGCCGCTGGACCGGAAGCCAGGGCCGCCAGCGGGGCGAGGACCGTCCGCAATTCCGTGACCGTGCTGGTGAGGGCGTCAAGTAAGGCGAACACGTTTCGAGCCATAGGGGCGGTCTCCTTTTCGAAGCGCGAGGCTAACACGGCTGCAGCTCCATCGTCGAGACGGAAGCGTCCGACCTATGGGTCTTCAGCTGAGGGGACAGTTCCGGTCCTGTGACGAGGTAACTGTTTGAAGTTCACACCTAACCCGACGCGGGGCACTGATCCTCCGGGTGTCGGTCGGTCCTTCAGATGACGACAGCCGATCTCGTTCGCACCGCCGCCAACACTGGAGATCGCACGGTCGCGAAGGCCGACCTTGGAGAGACGACGCTTTTCGAGACGATGAAACACGAACGCGGTCGCGGCGAACGCGTCGAACTCTGCGGCTTCGGCATCTTCGAGATCCGACTCCGCAAACACGGCGTGGAACGAAGCCCGTACCGAATCGATCATCACGATCCCACACGGCCGCGCGCTCCGGTACAAACAGGAGGAAAACTCCGCAAGATCCGACGCCCCGAAACAATCGGACGATGGGGTCGACGGCCGCCCGCGAGGATTAATTCCATGTTCGGAGGGTATATTCTTGCCCAATGGAATCATTGTCGCCTGCGCACCTTGCCGAGGGTGTTGACCACGCCCTCGCCCGTTACGTCGCGCGGCTGTCACCCGGGCGCAAAAGCAGCCTGACCACGATCGCGGCCAAGGTGCTGTTTACCGCCCTCGCCGAGGATCTCCGCACTGCGACGTCGATGGATCCCGTCCGGCGTACGACTTTGACTCGCCATAGCCTTCGCGAACGGGTCCGCACGCATGAGGACTTCCCGTCTGACACGCTGTACGCCTCGTCCTTCAACACGACGCCCGAGGAGCTGGCGGGACTGCTCGAGAAATTCAAGTTCGAGGATGAGTGGGAGGGACAGCGGTGGACGTTGCGGTTCGCGGGACCCACTTTGCAGGGACGCCACGGACGAGGCACCAAGGAGGAGTTGTATCTGCTGGTGGACCCCCGAGTCGTCCCGACTGATTCGGCTCCGCGGATCGACGCGCCCCTCACTCTGACCGACCGGTATCGAGAACTCTGGTTGGCCTCCGAGTCGCTTTCTGCCGCGCTCCGGGCCACACAAACGCTCTTCGCCGGTCTCAACGTGCTGAAGCTGATCTACCTGGAGGAGGCGATCACACTCGAGATCGCGGCGTCCGGTGATGCCAAAATCACCCAACGGATCCGGGCTGCCAACGTCGGATCGGAGCCGCTGACCTGCGAGGCACACGAGCTGTGGTTTGAGACTCCGCAGCCGTCGCCGTTCCGACTCTCGGTGCTCACGGCTCCACGCTGGCATGCCCGACTCGAGACCCAGCGCGATTTCCCCAACTACAAACAGTACCTGCTCCAGATCGTGAGGCCGATCCAGCCGCTGGAGACGATCACCTATACCCTCGCGTACTCCTGTGAGCGCGAGTTCGTGACCCGCGCGGACTGGGACCTCAAGATCCGACGCTTCATCACCCGCCTCCGGCTGGACGTGCGCGACCACCGACCGGGGCGCCTCCGGGCCATGACGCTCACGACGGAGTCGCCCGTCGGGCGGCGCCACGAGGAAAGCCCTGCGATCACCATGGGGCGTGGGCGGGGAACAACCCGCTGGCACTGGGAGGAAGCCGTCCCGAACCTCGATACCATGTATCGATTCCAGTGGGAACTTGCATAACGCGCGAGTCCTTTTCGCGCGTGGAGACATGTTGGAGACGACAACCGTGACTCGGGTCGACGATGACGCGCCCATTCGGAAGAGATGATGAGGAGCGCGATCCTCTGGTTCGGCCGGAAGGCGATAGAATCTCGTCTGAGAGGTGAAAGCTTGGTAGTCCCGGTAAGACCTCGCGTGAAGTTGTTCCTTGCGCTCTTGATCGTCGCCGCTTCTGCCCCATGGCTGGCGGTCGTGAATGGGCAGACTATTACCGAGTTCCCACTTCCGGCGCCGAACAGCGTCCCGTATGCGATTACCGCCGGACCTGACGGAAAACTTTGGTTCGATGAAGGCGGTGGCGGTCGGATCGGAACCATCGATATGACGGGTGCGATCACCGAATTCTCATTGCCCTCCACCAATGGCTTGCCGATCGGAATCACCGTCGGACCGGACGCCAACCTTTGGTTTACCGAATTCTACGGAGACCGAGTGGGCCAAATGTCCATGACGGGATCGACGTCTTCGTTCACTTTGACCGGCGGGCGAAAGCCGTACGCCATTCTCGCCGGACCCGATGGCTACCTGTGGCTCACGCAACTTCAATATTCGCTCTCCCGGATGAGCACGACCGGAGTGCTGACCGACTTCAACATCGGAACCGCGATCGCTCTTGCGGTCGGGTCTGATCAGGCAATGTGGTGTACCGTCGAGATTCCGGCGAGCGTCGTGAAAGTTACGACCGACGGAACGATTACGACGTTCCCGCTCAGCTATGGGGTTTACCCCTTTGGAATCACGACGGGTTCAGATGGAAACCTCTGGTTTGTTGAATATGCCGCAAACCAAATTGGACGAATTACTGTCGATGGAGCCCTCACCGAGTTCCCTATTCCGACGCCCAATAGCGGCACCCGATTCATCGCGAACGGCCCGGATGGAAATCTATGGTTCGCGGAGTATTCGACTCGGAAGATCGGGCGAATCAGTCCGAACGGTACCATTGCTGAATTTCCACTACCGGTTGATGTCGGAGGCCCGTGGGGAATTGCAACGGGCGCGGACGACAAGCTTTGGTTCACCAATCACGCCTCGAACTCCATTGGACGTCTCGGGCCGTCGTCGCCGCCACTTCCAGTTCCCGTACCGGATGGGCGATTCGTCCGGGGCACGCCACTCCACGCCCAACGAACCGGCGAGGCGTTCACTGTTTCGTGGGACGTCAAGCGCTGCACCAGTGCGGATTACAACCTCTATGCCGGCCATCTCGGGGACTTTTCCCAAATTGCCAACGCCGTCTGCGGACTCGGTACGACCGGCGTCGCCTCCGGATTCACCCTACCGGATGACTCTTGGTGGGTGATCGCCGGAGTTGACTCGTTAGGGGGTTCGATCGGTTCCTTCGGTCGCCGAGACGATGGGCGCGAGACTTCGCTGATCGGCTGGGGTTCGGGCGGAGCGTGCCCGAACCAAACCACGCAGTTAATTGGGCGGTCGTGCCCGTGAAAGCGTAGCCGGTCGCCGCAAAGTGCGAGCTTTGCCGCCGGCGACGGAAATCTTCTGGCCTCTGGCAGCGCCTTGAGGGGGAGATTTGTCCGGCTCGGTCACCCCTCAATATGAGGCGTCCTCACTCTTTACTCTCCGACATTCGCGACGCGGCAGGGTCGAACCGAACATGCGGCATTCGTGGAAGACCGTGATGATGGATGCTGCCTGGACTCGCGCTCAGTCCGGTCGGGCAATGATCAAACGAATCGAACGCCCCGGAGTCGCGCCGTGACCCGCTGGCTCTTTGCCATCGCCTGCATCTGCTTCGTCGTGTCGCTCCCATTTCGTGATTCCTGGGCAGGGAAGCGTCTGCGTTTCTGGGCCCTCCTACTCACGGTGCTCGCCTTCGGGCCGCCAATCGTCTGGAACGTCATCATGCACGGCGGCGCGCCGCGCGCTTCGGCACCGGCGGCGAACGCGACGCCGACGAGCGTGCCCGCGCCAGCATCACCGCCACTCGCAGCTGCCTCGTCATGGCGGATCATCGCGGCCGGAGCCGCCGTCTGCGTGCTCGCATTCTTGATCCTCACCCTCCGCCGTCGCCTCCGTCCTCCACCGTCGCCGTGGTGGCAACCCGAAATCAACGTGCGGCAGGGCGGCACGCCGGTCACGGGAATTCCGCCTGCTCCTGTGTGGCCCGTGTCACACGACTCGAGTCCGCCGTCTCCACCCGGAGATCCGTGAAGGCCTTCGATCCGTTGCTCGCCGGGCTGTTTCGCTGGACGCACGATCAGAATGCGGCGCGCGCCCACGCCTATGAAGACGCCCTCGTGCAAGGACCGGCACGCGCCGCATCGACCGCGTGGAGTCGGGCCGCGTTGGCCCTTGGCGGAAAGGGCGCCCTCTCCTTTGGCACCTTGCCCTCCGGCGACCTCGTCAGCGTGCGGCGCGCCGAGGCCCTCCGCAGCGCTCTCATCATCGGAGCCAGTGGGGCAGGCAAGACACGTCTGCTGCTGCACGTACTCGGCACACTGCTACGCGATGGCGTCGCCGCGCCTTCGTCCTCAGCAACCGCGGCAGATGGTCACGTCCAGTTCGAGCTGGTCGATCCCAAGTATGAAACGTACGACGTGCTCGGCCAAACGCTCGCGGCGCTCTGGAGTGAATTGGACGAGGAAGGCCAGGCGAGCCTCACCGATGCGGTGCGCGTCATCGACTGGTCACCCGAGGCCGTGACGCCGTTCGCTCCCTTCGACGCCCGAGGGAGTATCACGACGCCCGCGTACTTGGCCCATCTGCGGACGGACATCGCGATTCAGTCGAGTCCCGCCGACTACCCGGAGGCGGTCCGACAAGCGCTCTTCATGCTCCACCGCCTCCTCGTCACCTGTCGCTTTCCCCTCAATTACCGCTTCGTGGAGCGCCTCTTTTTCGAGGCGGCGTATCGCGCGCGCATTCTCGAGCGCGTCGCCGACGCGGACATTCGCGCGTACTTCTCGTCGGTGGAGTCCCTCGTCGCCCCGCAAACGTTGCGGGCCCTTCTCTGGCGCGTCCAGAAAGATCTGAGCTTCCCCGAGATCCGTCTCTCGGAAGGCCTGCCGCCGGCCGCGCTCGATCACCTGGCCGTGCGCGGGGCCGGGTGCCCGATCGTGCTCGGAAATTACAGCAGCCAATTTCTCCCCGCATCCAAAGGCCGCGAGCGCGCCAATCATCGCGTCACCGATGTGCTCCTCCGAGCGCCCCAACGCGACACTACCCGCCCCGGACTGCTCGTGCTCGAAGAAGCCTCGGCCCTCCTCGCCGGCCGCGGGGAATTGACGGAACCGCTGCTCACCGCCACGCGCACGTTGCGGTCGGTCGGGTTTGGTATTTGGTATTGCACCCAAGATCTTCAGAATGCGTTGCCCTCGCCGCTCGTCCGCATGCTGCAACTCAACACGCGCTGGTGGGCCGTTTTTCAGACCCTCGAAGAAGCCGAGTGGGTGTATCCGCACGTCCTCGCGACGTCGCATGTGGGAGGGCCGTCCGACGAAGCGGCGCGTCATCGTGAGTTTCTGCGGCGGATGGCGGGACTCCCGCGCCGCGCGTTTTATTTGGCGGCGAAAGGACACCCGGCGCTGCCCCTTCAAGTGCCACTCGTGGCCGATCCCGGCACGACGTTGGAACCGCGCCAATCCGCCGCCGAGCTCCGCGCCATCTTTCAGCGCGAATTCGCGCGTCCCTGCCAAGTGGCGGCGGCCGTCGCGGAGGCCGCAATCCAGACGTGGGAGGCCGAGGTCGTGGACGGTGGCGGGATTCCGCCGGTCAGCCCGGGACCGCCGACCACCGCGGCCCCGTCTGGACCACGAGTCTCGAACGCTGCCGAGCTCATTCGCCATCTCCTGGGTGCGACGCCGACAGTGGAGCCCTGACGATGTTCGGCGGCTCGATCTGGCGATTGACGGTGGTCTGGTGGATCGTGCAGGCGATTCGCTGGGGGACGCTGCTCCTGCTCTATCTGCTCGCGGCTCCGATCTATCTCCTGCTGGCGCTGTGCCTCCTCCCCCGGTTGGTCCGTGGCCTCCGCGCGATCCGGTCCGGCATGACCAACTGCTCGGCCTGCGCACTTCCGAATAGTCTCAACCGCCTGACCACCTGTCACCGCTGTGGGGCGGCCGAATACGGGTGCCGCCTGTTTTGCACCAACTGCGGCCGACTGAGCCATGGCTTCCCATGTGACCGCTGCACGGCGGTCATTCCCATTTTCTGATGCCGCGGACCGCCGACCCGCGGACGCGGCGCGCCCCCTCTGCCCGGGACGTGCGCGCCGGCGTATTCATCGGCGAGGGCGGCGAGGTCGCGCAGTACCAACTCGCGGCGGCCGTCTTTCCGAATACCGATCCGATGGTGGTCTCACGGTTCGTCACACGATGGCGCACGGCGAAATGGCTCCGCGTCGATCGCCCACAAGGCATCGGGATCAATCGGCTCCGCCTGACGCCGGCCGGCCGCACTTTCCTGGTCGCGGCAGGGGCAGCCCCCGAGACGGCCCTCTTTGCTCCGGCCCGACTCGTGGCCCCGCAGGATCTCGCGCACACCCTGTGGATCAATGATGTGCGAGTGGTCGTCGGTGAGCTCCCAGTCCCGCCGACGAAACTGTCGCCGGCCTGGCACCTCCAACGCGTCTTCGGTACGACCCTCCCTGCGATCCCTGACGTGTTGGCCGTCTGGGAGACGACGGCCAGGGGAGCGGGCGCGGTGCTCGCCATCGAGATCGATCGGGGAACCGAAGCGTTGCAGGGCGTCCTCCTTCCGAAGCTCGCACTCCTGAGAGCGCAGGTTCGGGAGTGGGCCGGAAACGGGACCGCCGGCATTCTAATTCTGACGATGCCCGGCAAACGGCTCCACGCCCTCACGGCGGCCTGCCCGCTCGATTCGAAGGTGCCGCTCGTGGTCGCGCCGCTGCCCGCCGTCGAGGGGCCAGCCAGCCTGGACCATCTCCGGTTGCTTCTCGCTGATCCGTCTACTCGCCCCATCTAATCGAGTAGACGGTTAGGCCGAGGTAACGCGTTCATTTCACGCGGGATGCGTGCCCGCCGCCACGAGGAATCCTCTGGATATCCGGCAGCGTCGGCCCATTCCCTTCACTACGTTCCGGTTCGTTCGCCCAGTCTCACTCGTAGTGTGTCCTCTCGTCTTATTTCCTGGCTGCCTTGATATTCAAATTCTATTTTCTTTTTTTTGATCTCTCTTCATTCCATCTTCAGATACTTGCTGATAGATCTGCCTGTCCAGTCCGATTTCGCCTTTCCGCGGATGTGTCCATCCGTCGTTCGCCGCCGGCATCCGTCCATCTCCGCGCGTGATGTCCGTGATTCAGCCGCTCGCCGCTCGCCCGTCACGAGTGCTGGAGTCGGCCAGTCGGTTGACGCCTCGGCATCCGTCCGACCGGCTGAATTGTCCATTTTTTGGAACGAACACGCGTGACTGTTCTTCGCATCCTGACGCGAGAAAAAGGCGCACTTTCCCTTGACTTAACCCTTGCTTAATTCGCCCCGCGGAGTACGGTAGAGGCATCACCTAACCGCTCCAAATTTATGCACATCTCTACCCTGTTCCATCCCGAGCTCGCCGCCGCTCAGCCTGCCGCCGCGCATCCCGTGCTCGAGTCCGTCCACCTTGCCACCGACGCTACGGGACGCGCGACCCTGACGGCGTCCGACGCTCACATCCTCGTGCGTATACCGGTGGAACGCGACCCCGACGATGTCGACGGCGGCCTCCTGCCGGCCGTGTTCCCGCTCGCGCATCGGGCAGCAGGGCGGCGCGCCGACACCTACCAGCTCACCGCCACCGCCGACACCCTGAGCTATCCGACCGCGACCGGCTGGATCCGGCAGGAACGCCCACCCACCCGCGAGCCGTTCCCCGCGTTCGACGACAAAATGCCGACCGGCCGTCCTCGCGTCCGGCTCGCGTTCGACGTCACCCAACTGGCACGAGTGGCCAAGGCGCTCGGGAGCCCGCTACTTCTTGTGGACGTGTTCGCTGTAGATCGGCCGTTTGTCGTCCACCCGCTGAGTCACCAGCTCCGCGACGGTCTCGCGCTCATCATGCCGTTCAGAATGGAGACGCTCGACCTGGATGCCCTCGACGACCACGAAGCATCAGAAGACTCCCACCCTGACGAACCTCTCCCCGCGCCCGCCGTCGTGACCCTGGCCGCTCCCGTCGGAATGGCCGCGTTGCCGGACGCTTCCCCCATTTATTCTTAACCCCTTTCCCTCATGCGCACGCTTCGCATCTGCGGCGGCTGCTCCTGCTGACCGCCCGCTCGGGACGCCCTCGGCGTTCCGCCCCGCTGCGCTCTGGCGCGTCCCCTGATGGGGCGCGCCGCAACGGCGGCCGTCCTGCTCGCGATTTCTTAATCCTCCCTTCCCATGCCTCCATCCGACACCCTGACCGATCTCTCCCGCTTTGGGAGCCGCGAACTCGCCGAAGCGGGTAAGCTCCTCACCGCCTGGGCGGACCATCCCGCCGCCGTCGAGCTCGGCGACCACGCGGCCGTCATGTTCAATGCCAATTCCGGTTTTGTGTTCCTCACCGACGAGGACACGTACAAGGCCTACCTGCTCAATGACGCCGACGCCCTCGAAGAGTGGGCAACCTGCGGGAACTGCGGCGCCGAAGGCTTCGCCTCCGAGCTGCCCCTCACCGACGAGGCGGAATGTGAGACCTGCAAACTCGCCCGACCGCCTGAAGGTTCTTCGACTTCCTAATTCCTTCTGTATGACGACCTCAACCACCACCGCCCCGACGTTCTCGAACTGGGAAACGGCCGAAGCCGCCGCCCTGCTCAACCAGGACGAGTACCTGGCGCTCCTCGATCAGGCCGACCCGCAGCTCGGCGACGCCGACGCTCTCTATCGCGCCCTCATCAACCTCTTCGACGGCGAATTTGAAGCAGACAACCCGCTGGTGGCCTCCTACGCGCTCCGTGGCATTGAGCGGATCGACTGTCACGAACTCGCTGCCTTCTTCCGGCAGTCGGCTGGTGCTCCGTCCACCCCTGCACGTCGAGCGCCTCAATCCCGCGCCTCCACTGATTCTGCATTGCGATAACCCCATCCACCATGAACACCGCTCACGACATTGCACGGGACAACGACGCCTTTCGGATCACTGGAGCAGGCCACGGACAAATGCTCTTCACACGCGGCGCGAGTCTGCCGGTGGAACGGCAACTATCGCTCCAGGACGCCGTCCGTCGCTTCCAGACGTTTACCGAGGAGAACGACCCGCACGGCGAGCATGATTTCGGCATGATCGTCCGTTTTGGCCAAAAGTTCTTCTGGAAAATTGATTATTTCGAAAACTCCAACATGGAATTGGGCGGCGACCCCTATCGCGAGGACGTTTTCCGCGTTCTCACGGTGATGCGCGCCTATGAGTACTAACCTGCCATCTCAAACCCCCACGCTCCATGTCCACTCGCTGTCCCACGAACTGTACCGCGCGCTGGAAGACGAATATTTCGACCGGATCGATGAGGACAACCTCGTCAACGTCGCCGAGATCAACGACTACTGGTTCGACCAGGACGGCCATCTCGTCCGGTGACCGTTCGGCGTCCAACGAGCGGCCGCCCCTTGTGCTCGAGGACGAAAGGAGTACGCTGACGGAGCTTCTTCACTCGTTCTCATAATGTCGTTTGTCTCGTGTCCGCCGCTTCGACGATTGCCCGTGGCGCATCTCGCGCCCGATCCCACCGCGCCCCGCATGGAGAGGCGCGCGCCGGCCGCCACCGACCCGTTGCTCCAATCCATCCACACGCTCGGCGTGCTCCTGCCGCTCACCGTTGTATCGATTCGGAAACACCGCTACCAGATTCTCGACGGCCATCGGCGATTCGTCCGCGCACGCCGCCTCGGCCTCACGACGCTGCCGTGTCTCGTCTACGCCCATGGGCTGAGTCCGGCTCGCGTCGCCCGCTTGCGCCTCGCGTGGCACACGACCCCAAAGTCGTGGACGGCCGCCGAGCTTGCCCAAGCGACCGCCGCCGTACGCGCCATGACCGTTGCGTCGGCCGAGTTGCCCCCGTCCGTGCAGCAAGCTCTCCGTCGGCTCCCCAACAAATACGCCGTCGAACTCCGCCGGTGTACGCCGAAACTCCGGCCGCTGGGGCGGCTCACGGTGTCGGCGATGCTTAAAATCCTCGCGGCGAAAGTGCGCCAGCGCGTGATCACGAATGCGGCCGAGTTCCGACGACTTGGCAAGCTCTTCGACCGTGACGCGACCAGCCATCCTGCGCTGCTACGTTTTCTCCAAACGCCCCGCTCGTCGATCCGCGATCTGGAGGACGCGCCGAGGACTCACCGGCCGAATCACGAGCGCCCTCGGAAGCGCGAAGCCGTTATCACTCTGGCGCGACGCGGCCGCTCATCCAGCATTGCCCGAATTCGCGGACGGGGAAGGTAAGGCGCGGTTCAGCGCCAGCTCACCCTCATCCTTCCTCTCGGGCAACTCTTACTACCCTCGTTCGTAACTCTCGCCTATGGCTACCTCGCGCAGCTCTGAACGCCCTCATTCCGACACTGTTACCGCCCGCCCCCATTGTCAGCACTCTGCTTGATTCGGCTGTCATTGGGGGGAAGGGTGCGGGAAGGGGGGGCGCGGTTGAGGTCTGGGAAGTG
>Ga0315281_10004066_pt1 | contig 21337 bp, 20 predicted proteins | sample YL17G07_0_MG_FD_204540 | JGI IMG/M metagenome (GOLD analysis project Ga0315281, IMG submission 204540) | Sediment microbial communities from Yellowstone Lake, YNP, Wyoming, USA - YL17G07_0 | ecosystem: Environmental > Aquatic > Freshwater > Lake > Sediment | place: USA: Wyoming | collected...
TCGGCGCGGGCGAGGATCGACGCCGCGGCCACGGCGGGGTCGCGCTCGGCGCGCGGCATCTGCACCAGGCGCACCTCGCGGCCGCGCTCGAACAGCGCGTTGCGGATCAGCGACTCGTCGCCGAACTAGTCGGCCACGGCGGCGGTCGCTTCGGGCGCGCGCTCGATGACGTTCTCGATCGCCCGAGCGTGCGCCCAGGCCAGCAGCCGGTTGACGTTGCGGAACTTCGTCCACAGCTCGTTGTAGCGCTTCGGCATGATGACGATCACTTCGTGCGGGAATGCCGCGGCGATCTGCGGCGCCAGGGCGGCCGCGCGCGCGTCGGTGAGGTTCTTGCTGTCCTGCACGCCCAGCGCCTCCAGCACGCGCCAGTTCCCCTGCGTCAGCGCGACGGCGGCCACGACGAGCGGGCCGAAGTAGTCGCCCTTGCCGCTCTCGTCGCTGCCAACCCAGCACGGCGCGTCGGGCAGCACCGGTTCGATCGTCGTGCCGGCGCTCTTCTGCTTCGCCAGCGCGGACGGCGTGGCAGAGAGCAGCGCCGCGATCGCATCGGCCTGCGGCGCGTCCGGCTGGTCGAAGACGATCTTGCAGCCGCCGCCCTTCGACGGGTAAACGTTGAGGCCGAGCGCGAATCCGTCGCCGCGGAGCTTGACGCGCGTGCCGTTCTGCAGCGGCCCCCGCTCCGCAGATCCACTCTCGCCGCTTGCGTATACGTCGAGCGCATCGAGCACGTACGCCGCGTCGGCGCGGATGCTGATGCTCTTCGCCGCCACCGTCAGGCCCGCAGCGCGATCGTGATGTCGTCGTCGGTGACGGTGATGGCGCCGATGGTCTCGCGCAGGCCGGCGTGGCGCTCGGCGAATGCGAGCTGATCCCACGTCTCGAGCAGCCGGGCGACGTCGCCCTCCCGCGCACTCTTCCGTTTCGTCGCATCGGTGCGCTCGCTGCCGCGCCGCTCGGCGGCTTCGACCGCGTCCTCGATCGCGAGGCGGTCGGCGGCGGCAGTCACGCTGAGCGCGTGCATCTTCTCCTTGGCGAGCCGACCCTTCGCGGCCGCATCGACGTAGCCGTCGAGGCGGCGGTCCAGCGCCTTCAGCCGGGCGCGCAGGCGGTCGCGGTCGTGCTCCTGGTCGGCCGCGACGGCGTCGTGGTCCGTGTCGTGAGGAAACCCGTGACCGGAAGCGAAGAGCTCGGCGAGGCGGGCGCGCGTCTGCGCCTCCAGGTCGTCGGCGCGGCGCGTGTGGTAGCTGCAGACGCTCTGGTTCGTGCGGGATTCGCACTGGTAATAGCGGTACGAGTTCGATACGCGCTCGCCGCTCTGGCGCTTCCACGCCTGCTTGCGGCTGACGCCGATCAGCTTGTTGCCGCAGTAGCCGCAGTGCGCGATGCCCGACAGCAGGAACTGTGACGCCACGCGCGGCGCGCTGCTCGTGCGGCGGGCGCTCAGGCGGTCCTGCACGGCACGGAAGTCATCGGTCGAGACGAGCGCCGTGTGGCTGCCCGGCACCTTCACACCGAAGCGAGAGTAGGTGCCGAGGTAGACGCGGTTGCGGAGGATGTCGCGGATGCTGACCATGCTCCAGTTGCCGCCGCGGCGCGTCTTCAGCGCCTCCTCGTTCAGCCGCCGGGCGATCAGGCGAATGCCCAGCCCCTCCGTCAGGTAGAGCCGGTAGATGTAACGGATGACGACCGCTTCTTCCGGGATCAGTTCGAGCCGCCGGCGGCTGCCGACCTTGTAACCGTACGGCGGGCGCCCCAGCACTTCACCCTTCACGGCCTTGCGGCGCATCGCCGCGCGCACGCGGTCGCCGATGTTCGTGCTGGCGTCCTGCGCGTTCCACGCCGTGACGATATCGCCGGCGATGTCGCTCGATCCGCTCATAGGCGCGACGCGGACGCCGAGTCCTTCGAGCTGGAAGTAGTGGCGGACGGCATCACGCAGATCGCTGCCCAGTGCATCGAAGCTCGGCACGACCACGACGACCGTCGTGTCTTGCGCGCGAAGATACGTGACGAGTTGGCGGAAGCCGGGCGCATGACCGTTGCTGCCGGCGCTATCGACGAAGGTGCTCGCGGCCTCGTAGCCCTCGCGCGCGCAGAACTCCAGGAACGCCTTGTTCTGCTGCGCGAGCGAACGATCGCGCAGCGGTGATTCGCGGAAGTAACCGATAGCCCTCATAGCTCACGCAATGAGGATGCGCTCGCAGTTGGGACACTGCACGAGCGCGCTCCCCGCTCTGGCTTTGTTCACGACGTTCGTCGGCAACGAGATGCGGCAGCCCGTGCAGAGATTGCGGTCGAGCTTCGCCATCGCGCGGCCCTGGTGGGCGACGCGCAGCCGGTCGTACGTCTTCAGCAGTTCCGCGTCGACGTACTCCGCGCCGTCGCGGCGTTCCTCCTCGTACTCCGCGATCTCGCCGGTCAGCCGGCCCGAGCGCTCCGTCAGCTCGGCCTGCTCTTCCTTCCACGCCGCATCGATCGCGGCGAGCTCGGCCGCCGCTTCGCGCGCGTCGCGCTCCGCCGTCTCGACCGCCGCCAGCGCCTCGAGATCGCGGTCCTCGATCGACGAGAGATGGCGCTTGAGCTGGTCGATGTCGGCCTGAAGGTCGCCCAGCTCTTTCGGGCTTTTGATCGCGCCGCTGTACAGCTTGGTCTCCTGCGGGCCGATCTTCGCCTTCAAGTCGTCGGCCTCGACCTCGACGGCGCGCTGGGCCGACTGGGCGGCGCGCAGCACGGCCGCCAGCTCATCGTGCCGGGCGCGCGCGGCGACCAGCTCTTCCGACTCGCAGAGCCGCGCCTCGGCGTCCGCCAGCGAGCCGCGGCGGCTGTCCAGCGCGATGTCCGTTTCCTGCAGCCGCCAGAGGTCGCCAAGTCGTGTCATGGAGGTGGTATTCACAATCGGCCTTCCCGGGCGGCACCCGACCCGAACGGCGGCCGCCGCGATCGCGTGGGCTACGAGGAAGATGAAATCAGAGCGCGGGTCCAGACGATGAGGCGATTATAGGCGATCCCCCGCCGTGGGCGGCAACCCGTCCGGCGAATTGACTGCCAGAAGCGTGAATCGATACGCTGAAGGGTCCCCCTGAGGTGGGTCCCCATGCAGTTCAACGTGTCTTCCCTGCTGCGCGAGCCCGCCGGCACCATGCGCGAGTACGAGATCGACGACGACATCGTGGTCGAAGGCGAGCGCCAGCACCTGACCGGGCAAGTGCGCTTCGACCGGACGCCGCGGGGCATCCTGGTGCGAGCGCGGATGCACGGTGACAAGAACGACGAATGCAGCCGCTGCCTGAAGCCGCTCAGCTACGGCGTCGACATCGAGGTCGAAGAAGAGTACTTCCCCACCGTCGACATCAACTCGGGCACGCGCTTCGAACTGGAGGAGGGCGAAGACCCCGATGCCTACCGCATCGACACCCGGCACGTCATCGACCTGGCGGTGCCGGCGCGTGAGTACTGGTCGATCGCGTTGCCGATGGCGCCGGTGTGCTCGGAGGACTGCCCGGGGCTGTGCCCGGAGTGCGGGGCCGACCGCACGGCGGGCGAGCACGTCTGCCGCGCCGACCAGGGCGACGCCCGCTGGTCGAAGCTCGCAGACCTGCAGCTGGGATAACCGGGGCCGGGCGGCGGAGGCTGGAAGTCGAGGGCGGCGGCGCTGCTCTCGTCGCGCTCGTGCTACCTGCGGGCGTCTGCTAGACTGCGCGCTGAGATCGAGAGAGGAGCACGACCCGTTGCCACCACTGCCAAAACGCAAATACCCGAAGGCCGCCCAGGGCAAGCGGCGCAGCCACCTGGCCCTGAAGCCGGCCGCGCTCACCAGGTGCCCGCAGTGCCGTAACGCCCGGCTGCCTCACACCGCGTGCCCGACCTGCGGCTTCTACAAGCGCGCCTCCGCGGTCGCCGTGAAGGGCCCGAAGGCCGCCGAATAGTGGCGGCAGGGTCGGCCCCGTCGTCCCGCTCTCCACTTGGTCACTATGCCTGACTCGACCATCGCGTGGGTGTTCCCCGGCCAGGGCTCGCAGGAGATCGGCATGGGGCGCGACCTCTACGAGGCGTACGCCGTCGCCCGCGAGCTGTACGATCACGCGGATGCGATCCTCGGGCGGCCACTATCACGGCTGTGCTTCGACGGCCCCGCCGAAGAGCTAAGCAAAACCACAAATTCACAGCCCGCGCTCTACGTCACAAGCCTCGCCTGCCTGGCAGTGGCCCGCGAAGTCGCTGCCCTTCCCGACGATCCGGCGTTCGTGGCCGGGCACAGCCTCGGGGAGTACACCGCGCTCGCGGCCGCGGGCGCGCTCGGCTTCGAGGACGGGCTGCGACTGGTAGAACAGCGCGGGCGGCTGACGCAGGCCGCCGCCGCCGCGACGCCCGGCAGCATGGCCGCGGTGCTGGGACTGGACGAAGCCGCTGCAGCGGCGGTATGCGCCGACGCTGGCGCCGAACTGTGCAACATCAACTCGCCCGGCCAGCTCGTGATCGGCGGCACAAAGGACGCCGTGGCGAAGGCGTGCGAGCTGGCGGTGGCGCGCGGTGCGCGGCGGGCGATCCCGCTCGACGTCGGCGGCGCGTTCCACACGTCGCTCATGCAACCCGCCGTCGCCGGCATGACCGACGCGGTGGCGGCGGCGCACATCGGCGCCCCTCGCATCCCGGTCGTCGCAAACAACACCGCCGAGCCGATGGTCGACCCGGCGACCATCGCGGCAGAACTGACGTATCAGCTCACACATCCCGTGCGCTGGGTACAGTGCGTCGAGTACATGGCGGCGCACGGCGTGAAGACGTTCGTGGAGATCGGCCCCGGGCGGGTCCTGACCGGGCTGATCAAGCGCATCGCGCCGGAGGCGCAGCTCCGGAACATCAACGGAGCAGGCACGCTCGGACTATGAACAGGCTCTTCGACCTCGGCGGCAAGGTGGCGCTGGTGACCGGCGGGTCGCGCGGCATCGGGAGGGCGATCTCGCTCGCGCTGGCGGCCCACGGCGCGAAAGTAGCGATCAACTACGCATCGAACGCCGCTGCGGCTGACGAGACCGTGCAGGCAGCCGGTGGCGCGGGCGCCGCCATCGCCGTCGCCGGCGACGTTGCCGATGCGGCGACCGCGGGCCGGCTCGTCGAGGCGACGATCGCCGCGTTCGGGCGCATCGACATCCTCGTCAACAACGCCGGCGTGACCGCCGACGACCTGATCCTGCGCATGTCCGAAGCCGAGTGGGACAAGGTCATCGATACGAACCTCAAGGGCACATTTTACGTGACAAAAGCGGCCGTTCGGCCCATGGTCCGGCAGCGCTGGGGGCGCATTATTTCCGTGAGCAGCGTCGCCGGGCTCGTGGGCAACGCGGGCCAGGCAAACTACTCGGCGGCGAAGGCCGGGATGATCGGCTTCACGAAGGCCATCGCGAAGGAAGTCGCTTCCCGGAACATCACCGCGAACGTAATCGCGCCGGGGTTCATCGATACGGAGATGACGGCATCACTCACGGACGCTCAGCGCGAGGAGATCATGCGCATGGTGGCGGCCGGGCGCACGGGCAAGCCAGAGGACGTCGCGCCGGCGGCCGTCTTTCTCGCGTCCGACGAGGCGTCGTATATCAGCGGCCACGTGCTGACCGTCGATGGCGGACTGGTGATGTACTGATGGCCGCGAACCCCCGCCGCAAAGCCCGCATCGCGGCGCTGCAGGCGCTCTACGAAGCCGACACCTCGGCCCACGAGCCGCTGGCGGCGCTGGAGCGGCTCTGCACGGATGAAGAGTTGACGGACGCCCAGAACAGCTTCGCGCGGGAGCTGGTCGAAGGCGTCATCGCGGACCGCGACCGCATCGACGAGGTCATCCACCGCGCCGCGCCGCAGTGGCCGGTGGGCCAGCTGAGCGCCATCGACAGGAACATCCTGCGTCTTGCGATACGGGAGATCCTGATGAATAATGGGGCGCCCATTCGGGCAGCCATAAACGAGGCAGTCGAACTCGCGAAAATCTTCGGCAGCGATAATTCTGCCAAATTCATCAACGGCGTTCTAGGGTCCGTCAGCCTGTCACTCGCTCCGTAACAGCGAACACCTGCCGGCGCGGCCGATACAAGGGAGACCATTACTGTGGCAACTGTGTTTGAGCGGATCCGGAAGATCATCGTCGACCAGCTCGGCGTTGAAGAAGACCAAGTCGTGCCCAGCGCATCCTTCGTGGATGACCTCAACGCCGACTCCCTCGACCTGGTCGAGCTGATCATGTCGATGGAAGAGGAGTTCAGCAAGGACGGCAAGACGCTGGAGATCTCGGACGAGGACGCGGAGAAGATCGCTACCGTCCAGGACGCCGTCGACTATCTGAAGGATCTGGGCCTCGAGGACGAGTAGGCCCGCCGAATCGCGAGCATCAAACACCGCCGTCGGCACCGATGGCGGTGTCTTGCTGTCCGCCGCGAACTGAGACTTGACAGGCGCATCGAAGATCCGGGGTCTGCTCGCCACTCCGGAACAGCGCTGTATCGTCTCCATATCCGCGTTCCTTGACGGCAACGGACCCGCAGGACACGTCTGCGCTTCGGCCACACCGCTGATTGGGTTCCAGCAAGGCGCGACGGGTACACTGGGCCGATATGAACTTCTTCGGCGTCGGCCCTGCTGAGCTTGTGGTGATCCTCGTGGTGGCGCTCGTCTTCGTCGGGCCCGAGCGCCTGCCGCGGCTCGCGGCCGACCTCGCCCGGACGATCCGCGAGATCCGGAAGTACACCAGCAGCCTCGCCGCCGAGTTCAACGAGGTGATCCAGGACTTCGAGAAGGAGACCGTCGGCGAGCGGAGCCAGTGGTCGGACATCGGCGAGGGACTCACGGGGGCGACGCGGTCGGTCACCGAGGCGCTCCGCGGCGCTCGCGCCGACGCCGCCGGCGAGACGCTGGCTGCAGAACTCGCTGCCGCCAAGAATCCGGCCGCTGCTGCCGGCGACGCACCGACAGTTGAGGAGGCGGACTGGCGGGAGATCCCCGAACCGCCGGCGACGCCCGCTGACGACCCGGCCGCCGCCGACGCTGCCGCCGGCGCGGCCCAGAGCGAGATCGCACCGTCGGCCAACGGCGAGGCGCCAGTGCCGGCCGCCGAGAAGCCGCAATGACGACGAGCGCGCCGCTCGGCCAGGGCCGCTCGCAGGACGACGGCAAGGTTCTGACGATCATCGAGCACCTGCGGGAACTGCGACGGCGCGTGATGGTCAGCGCCATCGCGCTCGCGATCGGCGTCGGCGTGTCGATCTGGCCGCTGACCAAGTACGCCGTCCACCTCCTGGTGAAGCCGGCGCAGGACGAGCTGCCGGGCTTCAAGCTCCACCAGTTCCAACTGCTCGACTACTGGAGCACGTACTTCCGCGTGTCGCTGCTGCTCGGCATCGCCATCGCCATGCCGGTGCTGATCTACGAGGTGCTGGCGTTCGTCGCTCCGGGGCTGACGAAGAGGGAGCGGCGCTGGCTCTACCCGATCGTCATCGGCGCCTCGGGCATGTTCCTGCTGGGGATGGCGTTCGGGTACTACGCGGAGCTGCCGCCGGCGCTGCGCTTCCTGCTGAAGCCCAACACCAGCGACGTCGAGCCGACCATCGGCGTGCAGACGTACATCGATACGGTCACGCGCCTGCTGCTGATCACCGGCCTCGTGTTCGAGATGCCGTTCGTGATCATGGGGCTCGCCAAGATCGGCGTCGTGACGTCGAAGCGGCTGATAGGCTGGTGGCGGTACGCCATCCTCTTCGCGGTCGTGCTCGCCGCCGTGGTGACGCCCTCCATCGATCCCGTGACCCAGATGGTCGTTGCGACGCCCATCCTCATCCTCTACTTCCTCGGCGCGGGCCTCGCGCGGCTCGTCGAGGGCAACAGCTTCATCGGCGCCCGACGGTAGGCGCTTCGGCCCCGGCGCGCTGCCGCCTCGCAGCGTTATGTCGTGTACGACGAATTCGATCATCTGCTCGATCGCCTCAGCTACTACTATCCGGGCCGGCCGCCGCCGTGTTATCATCGCGGCAGGTGGCGAGGGGTAGACAGTTGCCGGGAACGCGAAGCCTCCGCTCGGTCCTCACAGGACTCGCGGGCGGCGTCTTCAGCGGTCTCACAGGCGTCGGCGGCGGGGCGATCATGGTCCCCCTGCTGACTGGCCAGCTCAAACTGAGCCAGCACCGCGCCCATGGCACGTCCCTCGCCATAATCATGTTCGTAGCGATTGCTGGCGCGCTTGGCTACTGGCGCGCCGGAAACATGGATTGGCGGCTGGTCGCCACGCTCGCCCCGGGGTCGATCGCCGGGGTCTACGTGGGTGCCAGGGCGATGATGAAGGTGCCCGCCCGGCAGTTGCGACTGCTCTTCGGCGCGTTCCTCCTGTTCGTCGCGTTCCGCCAACTGGTGTGGCACTTCTCGGCGGGCGCCGCGCGCGGCGGAGCCGAAGGACTGCTGATCGAGGCGGCGTTCGGATTCGCCGGCGGCGTGCTCGCGGGAGTGCTGGGCGTCGGCGGTGGCGCGATCTTCGTGCCGGCGATCGTGATCTTCGGGCTCGCGCACACCGGCGCGGGCGAGGATCCGCAGAAGATCGCGCAGGGAGTTTCGCTCGTCGTCATCGTCTGCACGGGCACGATCGGGACGATGACGAACCTGAGACAGGAGACGATCGACCTCGAAACAGTGAAGTGGGCCATGCCGCCAGCGGTCGTCGCGGCGTTTCTCGCTTCGCTGATGGCGAACCGGCTGGATGCCGAGGTGTTGAAGACGTTGTATGGCCTGACGGCGCTGTTTCTCGGCTGCCAGACGGTCTATTCGGCGATACGGGCGCAGCGAGAGAAGCTGCTGGAGCAGGACATATGAGCATGGATGCCGCCGCACCGAGCACCGACAAGCGCCGCGATCTGGCGTTCGTCGCCAAGGCCGTCTCGACTTGCACCGCGTGCCCCCTCAGCCGCACGCGCACAAATGCCGTGCCCGGCGAGGGCGCTGCCGAGGCCGAGATCGTCCTCATCGGCGAGGGGCCGGGGTTCTACGAAGACCAGCAGGGGCGGCCGTTCGTCGGCGCTTCGGGAAAGTTCTTGGATGAACTGCTCCGCTCGATCAACCTGGACCGGAAGGCAGTCTTCATCACGAACGTCGTGAAGTGCCGGCCGCCCACCAACCGCGACCCGGCGCCGGACGAGATCGGGGCATGCAGCCAGCACCTGGAAGCACAGCTGGCGGCGATCACCCCGAAGGTGGTCGTCACGCTCGGGCGCCACTCGATGCAGCGCTACTTCCCGGGCGAATCGATCGGCCGGATCCACGGCCAGCCGCGGCGCAAGGGCGACGTGATCGTCGTGCCGATGTACCACCCGGCGGCGGCGCTGCACCAGGGGAGCCTGCGGAAAGTGATCGAAGCGGACTTCATGCGGCTGCCGGAATTCCTGAAGAAGACGCTCACGCCGCAAGCGCCCGCCGCAGCGAAGCAGAACGAGCCCGTGCCGGCGCACCTCCGGGCGCAGACGGCGCAGCAACGAGGACTTGAGACGGCAGCAACGACTGCCTCAGAATCCACCCAGGCCGAGGCGCAGCAAATGCGCCTCCTGTAAAGGACGATATGGCAGACACACTACGAATCATCCCCCTCGGCGGTCTCGGCGAGATCGGCAAGAACATGATGCTTTTCGAATCGGGCTCTGCCCACACCCCCCTCGACTGCGGCCTCATGTTCCCCACCGAGGAGATGCTCGGGGTCGACCTCGTGATCCCGAACATGAGCTACATCCTCGATAACAAGAAGAACCTGCGGGCGATCTTCATCACCCACGGGCACGAGGACCACACCGGCGCGCTGCCGTACATCCTGCGGCAGGTGAACGTGCCGGTGTACTGCACGCCGCTCGCGCACGGCCTGATCAGCGTCAAGCTGAAGGAGGCGCGGCTGCTCCAGAGCACCGACCTGCGCGAGATCCGCCCCGGCGACTCCGTCACCGAGGGCGTATTCACGATCGAGCCGTTCCAGGTCGCGCACAGCATCCCCGACTCGGTCGGCTACGCCATCCGGACGCCGCTGGGCACCTGCATCCACACCGGCGACTTCAAGCTCGACCATACGCCGGTGATGGGGCAGGCGACCGACCTCTCGCGGCTGGCGCTGCTGGGCGAGGAGGGCGTGCTGCTGCTCTGCGCCGACTCGACCTACGCCGAGGTGCCGGGCTACACGCCCTCCGAGCAGATCGTGGGCGACGCCATCTTCCAGATCACCGCGAAAGCGGAGGGCCGCGTCATCGTCACGACGTTCGCGTCGCTGATCGCGCGCGTCCAGCTCGTGTTCGATGCGGCGGAGCGCACCGGGCGGCGCGTGTTCATCACCGGCCGCAGCATGATCGACAACACGAACATGGCGCTCGAGCGCGGCTACCTGCGCGCGCCGGAGGGCATGCTCGTCAGCGTGCGAGAGCTGCCGAGCGTGCCCCATAGCGAACTCGTCATCATCACGACGGGCAGCCAGGGTGAGCCGACATCGGCGCTGACGCGCATGGCGAACCAGGATCACCAGCACGTCCGCATCGTCGAAGGGGACACGGTCATCCTGTCGGCGTCGGCCGTGCCGGGCAACGAGGCGCTGGTGCACCGCACGGTGGACAACCTCTTCAAGCTCGGCGCGAAGGTGCTCTACAACCGCATCGCCGACGTGCACGTACGCGGCCACGCCTCCCAGGAGGAGTTGAAGATCGTCCACGCGCTCGTCAAGCCGAAGTACTTCATCCCGGTCCACGGCGAGTACCGGCACATGGTGTTGCACGCGCAAGTCGCGGAGTCGCTCAACCAGGGCACCGATACGTTCATCATGACCGACGGCGACGTGCTGGAGATCACGAAGGACGGCGCGAACTTCGGCGAGCGCATCGAGGCGGACTACGTGTACGTCGACGGACTCGGCGTCGGCGATATCGACCACGTCGTCCTGCGCGACCGCAAGCACCTGGCCTCCGACGGCATGGTGGTCGTGGTGCTGGCGATGGACAAGCAGACCGGGCGCGTATCAGGCACGCCGGAAGTGATCTCGCGCGGGTTCATCGATCTGGAAGAGAACGAAGACCTGATCGAACGCGCGCGGAAGCACGTGCTGAAGTCGCTGGAGGGCGCGGACCACATCGTCGAGTGGGGGGCCGTGCACACGCAGGTGAAGGAATCGCTCGCCAAGTTCCTGTACGATGAGACCCGGCGGCGGCCGATGGTGCTGCCGGTGGCCGTGGAGGTCTAGCCAGTGGCCGCAAGGACGCGAGCAAAGCCGTCGCGCGCGAAGGGCAAGGCGCCGGTCAAGGCCGTGGGCAAGCGCCGCAGCGGCCAGTCGGCGTATGCCACGCTTCACACCCTGCTGATCCGGCGCGAGAGCATCGGTGTGGCGCTGATCGTCATGGCGCTGCTGGCGCTGCCCTGGCTCGTGCCCTTCACATCCGGCCTCGCCGACGCGCGCAACCGCTTCGTCGAGACGTTCGGCCTGCTGATCTTCGTCTGGATCGCGCTGCTGCTGTATGCCGGCTGGCTCGTCATCCGCGATGAGCAGGAGCGTCTGTGGCAGGAGTGGCGCCCATGGGCCATCGGCATCATGGCGGGGCTCTTCCTCAGCGGCTTCTTCGGCTTCTTCCGGCCGACGTGGGACCTCGGCGACGTCTCGCTCGTGCAGCACACCGCCGGCGGAGAACTCGGCCACGTGCTCGCCGGCAACCCCCTGGGCATCCTCGTCTGGCTGGCGGTCGCCTGCGCAGCGTTCGCTCTCGTGTGGCCGCAAGGCGCCGCGACGATCGTGCAGAACACCCCGTCGACGGCGCAGCGCGTGTGGGGCTGGCGCATCCCGCAGCGTACCGCCGAGGCGACGAGATCCACGTTCGAGTTCATCTTCCCGACACGCCCGGCGCCGCAGGGCTCCGTGAAAGTGCCCATCGATACGGCGATGTGGGCGCGCACCACCGGCGCGCCGGCCGCGGAGGCAGAGGAAGCTGCCGAACCTCCGCCCGAGCCCGTGCAGGCGCACCTCTTCCCTGAGCTGGACGTGATCGAAGAAGCAGAGGTGCCGGGCGGCGTCACGACGGACGAGCGCGGCAACCGGCGCTCGCGCGACGGCTGGCAGTTGCCGTCCATGGAGGTGCTGGCCGACACCGCGCCCGCTCAAAGCGGCGCCGTGGACAACGCCCATCGCGCCCTGCTGATCGAGGAGACGCTGGCAAGCTTCGGCGTCGATGCGAAGGTGGTGCAGGTGAACGAGGGCCCCACCGTCACGCAGTTCGGCATCGAACCCGGCTGGGAGATCAAGACGCGCACGACGATCGAGCGCGACAGGGACAACAAGCCCGTCTTCGACAAGGACGGCGTGCAGAAGATGCGTGTCGACGAAGTGTCGCGGACGCGGGTGCGGGTGCAGCAGATCACGTCGCTCGCCAACGACCTGGCGCTCGCGCTGGCGGCCCCGTCCATCCGCATCGAGGCGCCCGTGCCGGGCAAGCCGGTGCTGGGCATCGAAGTACCGAACTCATTCTCGTCGCTGGTGACGCTGCGCAGCGTGGTGCAGAGCCCGGCGTTCCAGCGCCAGGCGACGAAGTCCAAGCTGGCGCTGGCGCTCGGCAAGAGCGTGTCCGGCGATGCAGTGTGCGCGGACCTGGCGAAGATGCCGCACCTGCTGATCGCCGGCTCGACGGGGTCCGGCAAGTCGGTCTGCATGAACTCGATCATCTCGTGCATCCTCATGCACGCCTCGCCCGCCGAGGTGCGCTTCGTCATGATCGACCCCAAGCGCGTCGAGCTATCTGCGTTCGCGCCGATCCCGCACCTCGCGTTCTCGAACATCGTCGTGGAGATGGACAAGGTCGTCGGGACGCTCCAGGCGGTGATCCACGAAATGGAGTCGCGCTACCGCAAGTTCGCGTCGATCGCCGTCCGCAACATCGACGCCTACAACCGCAGTCCGCGGGCGACGGAGAAGCTGCCCTACTGGGTGGTGATCATCGACGAGCTGGCGGACCTGATGATGGCGGCGCCGTTCGAGGTGGAGCGCCAGATCTGCCGGCTGGCGCAGCTGGCGCGCGCGACGGGCATGCACCTCGTCGTGGCGACGCAGCGGCCCTCCGTCGACGTCATCACGGGGCTGATCAAGGCGAACTTCCCGACGCGCATCGCCTTCGCCGTCAGCTCGCAGGTCGACTCGCGCACGATCCTGGACATGGCCGGCGCGGAGAAGTTGCTGGGGCGCGGCGACATGCTCTACATGGCGCCGGACGCCGCGAAGCCGAAGCGCCTGCAGGGTGTGTTCGTCTCGGACGAGGAGATCGAGCGGCTGGTGGGCTTCTGGACGCAGGAGCGCTTCAGCGACGTCGAGCGGCCGACGTTCGACCATCTGTACGACGAGGCGGTCACTGCGCTCGAGCAGGAGGGCGCCGGCGACGAGATGCTCGAAAAGGCGAAGGAGCTGGCGTACGAGCACAACCGCATCAGCACGTCGCTGCTGCAGCGGCGTCTGCGCATCGGCTACCCGCGCGCGGCGCGGCTGATGGACCTGCTCGAAGAAGCCGGGATCATCGGCCCGGCCGAGGGCGGCGGCTCCCGCGAAGTGCACGCGCCCGGCGACCGCGAGCCGCAGGTCGAGCCGGACGAGCTGCGATTCTGAGCGGTTGGTCGTCAGTCGGCCGGTCGCCGGTGGTCGATCCTCTGCTGCTCGTCAGCGCTTCGCAGATCGGCAGAGCCTGCGAACTGAGCGCGCCCGAAGCAGCAGACTCTGACGGCGCGCGAGCCTACATTTGCTGATGGGAGGGCGGTGCCATTCTCGGATACGATGGAACCGGGGGCGATGCGCCGCTGCGGCGGCTCGGACGGAGGACGCATGGCAACGGAACTAACATCAACGGAGATGATCCCCGAGATCACTGCGCGAATCGTACGGGCCTTTCATCCGGCGAAGATCATTCTGTTCGGTTCTCACGCCAGGGGTGACGCGCGGGCGGACAGTGATATCGATCTCCTGGTGGTGTTGCGACACGTAGACGATGGCCGGCGCGCAGCCGCGGCTGTGCTCGATCTGCTCACGGATCTCACGGTTGCGGTCGACGCGATCGTGGTGACTCCCGAGGAACTCGAAAGATTCGGAGACAGGTCAGGAACAGTACTTCGCCCGGCGCTTCGCGAGGGCAGGGTGCTGTATGCCGCATGAGCAGTCGACTGATCCTGAACGCTGGCTAGAATACGCACGAGACGATCTTCGCGCGGCTAGAGCCATGTTGCGGCAGAGCGACATAGCTCCACGAAGCGCGTGCTACTTCGCACAGCAGGCCGCTGAAAAGGCGCTCAAGGGCGCCATTTGTTTCGCGGGCGACGAACCGCCGTACGTGCATAACCTGAACGTGTTACGGAACCGCCTTCCGGACGATTGGTCGACGCGCGCTGAGCATCCGGCACTGGGACTTCTCACCGTGTGGGGCGTCGATTCCCGCTATCCAACGATCTACGACGAAGCCACGATCGAAGACGCAGAGAGCGCAGTCGCGCAGGCGCAGAGCGTATACGACTCTGTCGCCCGCGACATCGCAGAGCGGCGTGCCAAACGCGGCTAAGAGTTCCACGCCAGCCCGACGTTCCGACAGTTCGTGCTAGTGCAGTGATCCTAACGCTTCGTTAACGCCCCAACGTCCCACTCGACTTGCCGCATCCCGCCCCAACCTAACCTCCGGCCCCTTCCCAAGGTGGGAAGGCGAGCGCCGCCACGAGAATATCCGCCGCGAGACGCGACGCATCAAGCTAACGGGAGATCGGCATCACTACACTAGCGGGCGCCGCTGTCGGTCGCAGGCGTCACGGCATCCGCCGGCACGTCGCGCTGCTGCAGCAGCCACAGGCGGAAGTAGCGGCCGCGCAGCGCCAGCAGCTCATCGTGGCTGCCCTGCTCCACGATCTCGCCGTGGTGCAGGACGATGATGCGGTCGGCGCCGCGCACCGTCGCCAGCCGGTGGGCGATGATGATGCTCGTCCGGCGCGCCGTCAGCCGCTCCAGGCTCTCCTGGATCAGCGCCTCGGTCTCGGAGTCGATGTTCGCCGTCGCCTCATCCAGCACGAGCATCACTTCCGGGTCGAACGCCACCGAGCGGGCGAACGCGATCAGCTGCTTCTGCCCGGTGCTGAGATTCGCGCCGCGCTCGACGAGCTTGTGCTGGTAGCCGTCCGGCAGCTCGTTGATGAAGCGGTCAGCGCCGACCAGCCGCGCGGCGTCGCGCACCTGCGCGGGCGCGATCGTCTCGTCGCGCAGGCGGATGTTCTCCTCGATCGTGCCCGTGAAGATGAACGGATCCTGCAGCACGAGGCCGATGTGGCGGCGCACGTGGTGCTGCTTCGCCTTCGCGATATCGATGCCGTCGAGGAGGATCCGCCCGTGCTGGATGTCGTAGAAGCGCAGCAGCAGGTTGATCAGGCTCGTCTTGCCCGCGCCGGTGGCGCCGACAAACGCCACGCGCTCGCCGGGCTTGATGCTGAAGCTGACATCCTTGAGCACCCACGTGTCCGGCGTGTACGCGAAAGAGACGTGGTCGAACTCGACGCCGCCCGCGATCTTCTCCGGCAAATCAAGCGCGTGCTCGTCGTCCTGCACGCCCTCCGGCTCGTCGAGCAGCGTGAAGATGCGTTCCAGCGCGGCCATGGCCGACTGCAACACGTTGAAGCGCTCGGCGAGCTCACGCACCGGGTTGTAGTACATCGATACCAGTTGCAGGAACGCGACCAGGCGGCCGATGGTCAGCGTCTCGTGCAGCACAAAGCGGCCGCCGATGACGATGACGATCGCCGTCGTGACGGCGCCGACCACGGCCACGACTGGCTCGAACAGCGCGAACGAGTGCACGACTTCCATGTTCGCGTCCAGCAGCTGGCCGCTGTGGCCGCGGAACTCCTCGTTGTCCATCTTCTGGCGCCCGAAGAGCTGCACCAGCAGCATGCCGCCGATGTGCTCGGCCGTGAAGCCGTTCAGCCGCGCGACGTGCAACCGCTGCTTGCGGAACGAGTTGCGCATCACGACGGCGAACCAGCGCATGATGACGGCGAGCACCGGCATGATGACGAAGGTGACCAGCGCGAGCTTCCAGCTGTACCAGAGCAGCATCCCCGCGACGCCGACGATCATGAACACGTCAGCAATGATCGTGATCGCGCCCGCCGTCAGCAGCTCGTTCAGCGCGGCGATGTCGTTCGTCAGGCGCGTCACCAGCCGGCCGACCGGGTTCGAGTCGTAGAACGCGATCGACATGCGCTGCAGGTGGCGGAAGAGCTGCATGCGCAGGTCGTTCATCACCTTCTGCGAGACGATCACCATAAAGAGCGACTGGATGTAGCGGAGGATGAAGATCGCAGCGAGCACACCCAGGTACGCCGTGACGATCCACCAGAGGTCGCCCGTCGTCCGCTTCGCGATGTCGCGGTCGATCGCCTGCTGCACCAGGAATGGCTGCACGAGTATCAGGCCGGTAGTAACCAGCAGCATCACTAGCGCCGTGGCCACGCGCCACGCGTAGGGCCGCAGGTACGGCAGCAGCCGGTTGACCAGCCGCGAGTCGTACGCCTTGCCTATGGCGTCGTCTTCCTCGTGGTAGCCAGCGATGCTCACGACGTCGCCGCCGATCCACCGTCATCGTCGTCGTCGTCGCCGAGCTGCTGCTCCAGCCGCTGGCGGCGGTCGAGCTGCGCGTACGAGCCGTTGCGCGCCACCAGCTCGTCGTGCGTGCCGCGCTCGACGATGCGCCCGTCCTCCAGCACGATGATCTGGTCGGCCCACCGCACCGCCGACACGCGGTGCGCGATGATGACGGCCGTGCGCCCTGCGATGTACTGGCGGACGCCGTGGAGGATCCGCTCTTCCGTGTAGGCGTCGACGTGGGAGAGCGCATCGTCGAGGACGAGTATCGGCGCCTCCCGGGCGAGCGCCCGCGCGATGGCCGTGCGCTGCTTCTGGCCGCCCGACAGCGACACGCCGCGCTCGCCCACCATCGTCTGCATGCCGTGCGGCAGTTGGGGCAGGTCGTTCGAGAGCTGCGCGAGCTGGACCGCCTGTTCCACGTGCGCGGCGTCGACCTCGCTGCCCCAGGCGACGTTCTCTTCGAGCGTCGCCGAGAAGAGAAACGACTCCTGCGGCACGAAGGCGATCGAGCGATGCAGCTGCTCCAGCGGGATCTCCCGCACGTCGTGGCCGCCGATCGCCACGCGGCCGCGGCGCACGTCGTACACGCGCGCGATCAGGTTCACCAGCGTCGTCTTGCCCGAGCCCGTCGGGCCGACGATCGCCAGCGTGGAGCCGGCCGGCACGTCGAGCGTCACGTCGAAGAGCACGGGCCGGTTGAAGTAGCCGAAGCTCACGTCCTCAAACGCGATGCTCCCGCGCAGCTCCGCCAGCGGCCGGACGCCGGGCGCGTCGGTCACGGCCGCCTTGCGCGACAGCACCTCCTCGACGCGCATCATCGACGCCGCGGCCTGCTGGTACAGGTTCAGCGTCCAGCCGAGGTTCACCATCGGCATCGAGAGCAGCACGATGTAGCTGTTGAACTGGACGAACTGCCCGAGGCTGATCGTGCCGTCCTTCACTTCGATCGCTCCCACGTAGATGACGATCACGGTGCTGATGCCGATCAGCACCGCCAGGAGCGGCCACAGCGCCATCGACAGGCGCGCCCACTCCAGGTTCGCGCGCTCGAACGCCCGTGTCTCGCGCTCGAAGGCGGCCGCCTCGTTCTCTTCCTGCACGTAGGCCTTGATGACGCGGGCGCCCGAGAAGTTCTCCTGCACGAAGGTCGTCAGGCCGCCGAACTGCGTCTGAACAGCGTGAAACTTCTTTTCGATCACCCGGCCGACCCAGACGAAGAGCAGCGTGATGAAGGGGAGCGGCATCGCGGCGAGCAGCGCCAGCTTTACGTCGATCGTGAGCATAATCACGAGCCCGGCGACGAACAGCAGCACCGAGCGGAAGAGGTCCATCAGGCCGGGACCGAGGAACTCGCGCACGGTCGTCACGTCGTTCGAGACGCGTGCCATCAGGTCGCCCGTCTGGTTGTCCTGGAAGAACTTTTGGTCGAGCGACTGGATGTGTGAATACACGTCGTTCCGCAGATCGTATTCCATGTGGCGGGACGAGCCGCTCACGAAGATCCGCGTGACGTAACGCAGACCGCTGTCGATGCTCTGGATGCCGATCGTCAGGGCGGCGAAGAACAGGAGCTTCTGCGTCGTCACGCCGTGGCGCAGGCTATCGACTGCCTTGCCGAGCACATAAGGTGCCATAATGCTCGCCGCCGACGCGAAGGCAAGCGCGAGCAACCCGACGCCCATGCGGAAGCGGTAGCGCACGATGTAAGGCCAGAGACGGGACGTGGCGCGCAAAGAGAACCCTTAACAAGTCGCAGGAAAGTCTATTTTAGGTGACACCCGGGGCGCGCGGTAGAGTACAATCGTTCGGTCACCCGAAGCGAAAATCGTGAGGATGACTTCAGGTATCGCTTGACACAGGACGTGGATTAAGCCAATTTAGTGCCACTCACGTTGGAGGGGACGCTTCTCTTGAAGGGAGACACGAGAATGGCCGATAGTTACTGGAACAAGGTCACGGCGCAGCGCATCTCGAGGCGGCGGGTGCTGCAGTCCGCGGGCGTCGCTGGCGCCGCAGGCGCCGCAGTCATCGTCGTCGGATGCGGCGGCGGCAGCAGCAGCAGCAAGACACCGGGCGCGGGCACGACGCCCAAGGCCAAGGCGACGACCCCCTCCGGCACCGCCGGGCAGGTACTCAACGGCGGCGGTACGCCGAAGGCCGGCGGCACGTACAACATCGGCACGTCAGTCGACTTCGACACGTTCGACCCGCACATCTCGATCGCCGGCGGCGTCGCCTACTTCTCGCGCCTCTACAATGCGGTGATCAACCGCTCCCCCCGAAGCACGACGTTCAAGTTCGACGATCTGGCCGAGAGCCTGGAGCAGCCGGACGCGACGACCTACATCTTCAAGATGCGCGACAACGTCATGATCGGCCCGAACAAGCTGGGCGTCCCCGAGCGCGCCATGAACGCGCTGGACGTCAAGGCCTCGTTCGACCGCATCAAGAACCTGCCGCAGTCCAACGCCTACGCCTTCGTCGGCCAGAAGATCTCATCGGTAGATGCGTCGGCGGACGGCAAGACCCTCACGATCAAGACACCGCAGCCGTACGGCTACTTCTTCTACCGCATCGGAAGCGCGATCAACCTGATCGTGCCGAAGGAGCTGCTCGACACGCCCGACAAGATGAAGACGGCGTCGGCCGGCGGCGGGCCCTACGTCCTCAACCCCGGTGCCTACACCGAGGGCCAGAACGCATCGCTCAAGCGGAACACCAGTTACTACCTGAAGGACAAGGCGAACAGCAACGCGGCGCTGCCGTACATCGACGAGATGAGCATCAAGATCATCGCCGACCGATCGGCACAGCGGACGGCGTTCCAGTCGAAGCAGATCGACCAGTACAGCCCGCAGAACGTCGACGAGGCGAACTCCCTCAAGGCCGGCGCCGACTACGCCATCAACAAGGACTCCACCAACACCTTCATCGCCTTCACGATGAACCCGACGAAGGATCCGTGGAAGGACGACCGCATCCGCCTCGCGGCGATGTACGCCCTCAACCGCCAGGAGTACGTCGACCGCGTGTACAAGGGAGAGGCCCAGGCGAACGGCCTCGTGCACTGGTCGCTGGGCGACTACGCGCTGCCGACGGCCGAACTGGACAAGCTGCAGCCGTACGACCCCAAGAAGTCGAAGCAGCTCATCCAGGCCGCCACCGGCAAGGACACCGTCGACATCAACGTCATGTGGCCTGCGGACTCGATCATCGAGGAGCACAACCTGCACCTGCCGATCTGGCTGCAGCAGATGCAGGATGCCGGGTTCAACATCACGAAGGACCCGCAGGCGTTCCCGACCTGGCTCGGCAACTACACCGACCTCAAGTACGACGCGAGCCTCGCCCTGAACCAGGTCTACGAGTACGCGGAGTTCGAGATGGACTTCGAGCACTCCGAGGGGCCGGCCCGGAACAAGATCTACACGATCGGCATCGGCGCGCTGGACCCGACCATCGACAAGGCGATTGACGACTCGAAGGCGATCACCGACCCGGCAGCGCAGGCGAAGGCCGTGCAGGACGTGCAGCGGAAGATCTACGCCAAGGGGCCGATGTTCCTGCCGCTGGTGACGCCGAACTCGTTCACGCTGTTCCAGAGCTACGTGAAGAACATCCCCGTCGGACTGGGTTTCTCTGGCCTGTTCCTGAACACGACATACCTGGACAAGGCGTAAAGGGAAGACACCGGGACAGAGGAAGAAGCGTAATGCAGACGTTCATCCTTCGCCGGCTGATGATCGGCGTGGTCATCCTGTTCTTCCTGTCGATCATCGTGTTCGTCCTGCTCAGCGTCGTGCCGGGCGATCCGGCGAAGCAGCGCTGTGGCCTGTCGTGCCAGGGAGATCAGATCGCAGCGATCCGGCACAGTCTCGGGCTTGATAAATCGCGGTTCCCGGTGAATGTCACCGGGAGTCCGCCCTTTGTCGAGCTTCACAAGAACAGCCAGTACGGCGACTGGCTCAAGGGTGTCGTAACAGGCGACCTGGGAGAGTCCCAGTACTTCCATCAGCCCGTGACCAAGGCCATCCGCAACCGGTTGCCGGTGACGCTCGAACTGATGGTGCTCACCATGGTGCTGACAGTCGTGATCGGCATTCCCTTCGGGGTAATCTCCGCGCTATTCCGGAATTCACCGCTGGACTACGTCGTCCGCCTGACGTCGATCTTCGGGCTGTCGGTGCCCAGCTTCTGGGTGGCGACGCTCGTCTTGATCATCCCGCTCGCGCTGTGGAACTACTCGCCGCCGCTCGGACGGACCGTCGGCTTCACTCACGACCCGATCGGCAACCTGAAGCAGTTCACGCCGGCCGCCGCCGTGCTCGCGCTCGGTTCGGCGGCGGGCATCATGCGCCTCTCGCGTTCCTCGCTGCTGGAGGTCATGCGGCAGGACTACATGCGGACGGCGCGGGCAAAGGGCCTGCGCGAGCGGGTCGTGGTGCTCCGCCACGGGCTCAAGAACTCGCTCATCCCCGTCGTCACCGTGCTCGGACTGCAAATGGCCGGCCTGCTCGGCGGCTCGCTGATCATCGAGCAGATCTTCACCCTGCCGGGGTTGGGGCAGTACACGTTTATCGAGCTATTCAACAAGGACTTCCCGGTCGTCCAGACGATGACGCTGTACATCGGCGTCGTGGTCATCCTTCTGAACCTGGCGGTGGATGTGAGCTATGCGTGGTTCGACCCGCGCATCCG
>Ga0315281_10004067_pt1 | contig 21335 bp, 19 predicted proteins | sample YL17G07_0_MG_FD_204540 | JGI IMG/M metagenome (GOLD analysis project Ga0315281, IMG submission 204540) | Sediment microbial communities from Yellowstone Lake, YNP, Wyoming, USA - YL17G07_0 | ecosystem: Environmental > Aquatic > Freshwater > Lake > Sediment | place: USA: Wyoming | collected...
GCTCATGCCTGCCGAGAAGCTCGACCGTGGTGTTCGGAGAGGGGAACCTCTCGGCATTGTAAATGATGTCCAGGGCGGTGTGGCCGTATGCGCCAAGGATGTTGCTAGCTCTCAATTCGTCGCTTCCAGGTGACCGTATCTGTCAGGAGGCACTTGAAAAGTTCGGCGGTTCAGCACGAGTTTTCGTGAGCCGATCCGGCGCGGAGCAGTGAAGGACTAGGTCCCCTCTCTCCAGCTCCGGATGTAGGCCTGCTGTTCCTTCGTCAATCTGTCTATCTTGACCCCGAGCGTCTGCAGCTTGATGTCGGCGACGAGCTTATCCAGATGATCTGGCACATCGTAGACATCGGGATCGAGCGTCTGGGCGCTCATGTCGATATACTCCAGGCAAAGCGCCTGGATCGAGAAGCTCATATCCATTATCTCCACTGGATGGCCCTGTCCAGCGGCCAGGTTCACCAACCTGCCGTCCGCGAGCAGGTAGACTTTCCGTCCGTTCTTCAGCCGGTACTCTACAACCGACTCGCGCACCTTCTTGTGTCCTTTGGACATCTTCTCCAGAGCAGGTATTGAGACCTCATTGTTGAAGTGCCCCGAGTTCGCCAGGACACAACCATCCTTCATGACCCTCAAGTCCTCAGCCGTCACCACATCCTTGCATCCAGTGGCAGTGACGATGAAATCCGCGTTCTTCGCAGCCTCACTCATCGGCATGACCGCAAATCCGTCACACTTCGCCTCGATCGCCTTGATCGCGTCCACCTCGGTGATGGTCACGTCCGCCCCCATCCCTTTCGCTCGCATCGCGATCCCGCGGCCGCACCAGCCGTAACCCGCCACGACGAAGTTCCGTCCTGCGATGACAAGGTTGGTGGCGGTCATGATCCCGTCCATCGTCGACTGGCCAGTCCCGTACCTGTTGTCGAAGAGGTACTTCATGTAGGCATCGTTGACGTTCATCACTGGGAACTTGAGCGCGCCCTCCTGGGCCATTGAGCGGAGCCTCACAACACCAGTAGTGGTTTCCTCATTCGCCCCTTTGACCTTTCCCAGAAGTTCCTTCCTCTTGGTGTGAATCAGGAAGATCAGGTCGGCCCCATCGTCGATGACATAGTCAGGCTTCATGTCGAGGACCTTGTTCAGCGACGCATAGTAGTCCTTAGTGGATTGTCCCTTCTTGGCGTAGGTCTCGAGACCGTACTCCTTGTTGAGGGCGTACGCGACTGAATCGTCAGTCGAGAGCGGGTTGCATCCGGTTAGCCTCACCTCGGCTCCAGCTTCCTGTATCGTGAGCGCGAGCACGGCAGTCTTCGCCTCGGTGTGCAAGGCCATTCCTACCTTCATGCCTTCGAAAACCTTCTCCTTGACCATCCGCTCTCTGATCTTGCCGAGGACCTTCATGTGGGTCCTCGCCCATTCGATCCTGTTGATGCCCTTCTCGAGCAACTCGTTCTTAGCCATTCTACCGGAAGCTAATCGGATGGTCCATTATTAACTGTTGTTCCACAGTGGTCAGCGGTCGAGAAAACGCCTCAGGTTGCCAGCCATGCCCCTCGAGACGAGTTTCAGGTTCTCGTCCCTGTCGTAGCTGGACAGCGCGAGCTTGGCCGCGCGGGGAGCTTCGGCGAGAACCTCTACATTCCTGATGAGCTCTGGGATCGCTCGCGTCAGCTCGTCGACGATTGTGACGGTCGCGTTCGTGGCAGTACGGGACATCGGGTTCAAGTCGATGGCGATGGTCTTCTTGCCCATCTTCACCAGAGCCTCGGCCCTGTCCCCGTCCTCGAGCGGGATCAGTACGACATCGGCCATGCCAATTCCATCTTTCGAGCACAGGCCGCGGAGGCTGTCCAATCCCGGGATCTTCGCATCGGGCAAGAACCCCAGGACGTTCTTCGCTCCGTGCTGGACCAAGACCTTCTCGATCTTGGTCACTCGCTCATCGGTGCGGTGGAAGAGACCGACCTCTATGCGTGCGTTGGACACCTTTGAAAGCCTCACGATGTCTGCAGCACTAAGGGCTGCGACGTTCCCGTTGACTGAGATGACAGGCCTCTTCGCTTTCAGCAGAAGAGCGGCCGCTGCGCGGGACGCGGCTCTTCCTTCCTTGGTGGTCCTCTCACCTAGAAGATAGTCGAACATCTCACCGCGACCGTGCGCGATGAGCCCCTGCGGCACGACGATCCCTTCTTTGAAACCCTCGACGAGCTTCTCTCTTCGGACAAGGGATTCGTAGCGCGGATGGATCGCCGGAATATCAGTCATCAGACCTCCACAGGAAATGTACCACCAGGTAACCCGTCTATGGCCGCCCGGTCCAAGACCGGAGTGGGGCTCAAAGCTTAAATACCTTGAGGAAAACATTATATATAGACTAGAGCATTGGCCGGATAACACAAACTATTTATAGGATTCGGTGAACCTATTGCGTCTTCTCGGAGTGGTGCAGGACATATCCCATGACGGGAAGCTCATCGTCAAGGCGAGGTTCGCCCCGAGTCCAAGAGAGTTCGTGAGGGATAATCTGAAAGCCGAGGTCGGTAGGGTCTCGAAGGTATTCGGCCCCGTTCGAGCTCCATATGTTGCGATCGATCCGAGGAAGGAACTGAAGACCCTTGCTGTGCTCGGCAAGGAGGTCTACGTTCAAGATAGAACGGAGGGGGACTATGGCAAAGGTAAGAGAAGAAACTGAACAAATCGAGCGATGCCCGGAGTGCAACAGCGCTCACCTAGTGAGAGACTACGAAAGAGGAGAACTCGTGTGCGAGGACTGCGGGATAGTCCTCGACGACCAGCTCATAGACCAGGGGCCCGAGTGGAGGGCCTTCGACGTCGAGCAGGGTGAGAAGAGGGCCAGGACCGGCGCTCCTATGACCTATACCATTCACGACAAGGGACTCTCGACCGAGATCTCTTGGAAGAACAAGGACTCGTACGGGAAGAGCATCCCGACGAGGAATAGGGCACAACTGTACAGACTGAGGAAGTGGCAGCGCAGGATCAGGGTGTCCAATGCCACGGAGAGGAATCTTGCGTTCGCGCTGAGCGAGCTGGACAGGATGGCCTCTTCGATGGGCCTCCCGAGGAACGTCAGGGAGACCGCGGCGATGACCTACAGGAAGGCCGTCAACAAGAACCTGATCCGAGGAAGGAGCATCGAGGGCGTGGTGGCCGCATCACTGTACGCCGCCTGCAGGCAGTGCAACGTCCCGAGGACGCTCGATGAGGTTGCGAACTCGTCCAGGGTCGGCCGGAAGGAGATCGGCAGGACATACAGGTTCATGACGAGGGAGTTGAAGCTCAAGCTCATGCCCACGAAGCCCCAGGACTACATATCGAGGTTCTGTTCGGAGCTGAAGCTGTCCGGCGAGGTGCAGTCGAAGGCCGCGGACATACTCAAGGACGCCGCGAAGAAGGAGCTGACCTCGGGCAGGGGACCCACTGGCGTGGCTGCGGCCGCGATATACATCTCGTCCATACTGTGCAACGAGCGCAGGACCCAGAGAGAGGTCGCGGACATCGCGGGCGTGACAGAGGTCACGATCAGGAACCGGTACAAAGAGCTCACAGAGAAGCTGGGTATCGAAGTCCAGCTGTGATCCTGACTGTCCTCCAAACCCTTTCAATAGCACATTTTTCATGCAGTTTCTTCGGTCCTCTCCACCCTGACCATCAACTCGGACCGAGAATGATGACATTCGCGTCGCTGTTCTGCACTCAAGCGTCTCCAGGCATGGTGACCAAAGTGAAGTTCCATTTCCGTCGCGTCAGGGAAATCAGAAGTACGTTGTGACCCCGACGGCAAGCAGCAGGACCAGAATCACCATTCCGGTGATTAGAGATAGTTTGCTAAGATCCTCTCTGCGATAGATGACCAGAGCTATGGTGGCAATGAACGCAGTACTTGCAAGGAAGCTGAGGATGACGGATACCTTTGTCTCCAACGAGTAACTACCATAAGAGTAGACTACAATTCCGTACCGCGCCAGACCAACCAGGTATGCTGAAGCAATCACGATCAGCAAAGGAGTCCAATTGACATCGCGCCAAGGGGACTGCTTGGGCAGAGTGCCGTCCTGATTGTCCATTTGCATTCTCTGACTTGACCCAAAGAAGACTTTTCTACCCACGGCCATTCTCCCTTGGTCATTGGCCTCCCCCATTGGCGGACGGTTTTCTCTCAGCTGGGCCGCACACGACCCGCAATAGAAGCCATTATCTGGATTCTCGGCCCCACAATTAGGACACTTCATCGCTATTCCCTCGACATGGAAGCGTCTTTCCTGCCATATAGCTTCTTCCGATTCGAGGCTCAAATCCCGGCTTGCGTCTTCAATCTCTGGACGAATCCCTTTCTTCAATGCAGTAATAGGGATACATTTTTCAAGAGACCACCTATTCACTAATATGGGGAGAAACTTGGCAAAGATAGGCATCAACGGCTTTGGAAGGATCGGCAGGAATGCCTACCGAGCGGCGCTCGAGATGCGCGGCTTCGGGAAGGAGTTCGACATCGTCGCGGTGAACGATGTCGCACCCGTCGACTCACTCGCATATTTATTGAAATACGATTCTATCTACGGCAAGCTGGACAAAGAGGTGAAGGTTGATGGTTCCGGTATCTCGGTTGATGGTCGGAGGCTTGAGATAACTCAGTTCAAGGACCCCGGCGAGATACCGTGGAGAAAGTTCGGAGTCGATGTCGTCATCGAATCCACAGGCCTCTTCACGGACAAGGAGAAGGCCGCGAAGCACCTCCTTGGTGGGGCGAAGAAGGTTGTGATATCCGCGCCGTCGAAGGATCCGGACGTCACGCTGGTCCTTGGCGTCAACATGGAGATGTACGACCGCTCAAAGCACAATGTGATTTCGATGGGGTCGTGCACGACCGGCAGCCTGGCGCCGCCGGCCAAGGTGATCAATGACAAGTTCGGTATCGAGCGAGGGACGTTGCTGACCGTCCATGCCTACACCGCGGACCAGAGGATCACCGACCTCCCGCACAAGGACTTCAGACGAGGAAGGGCTGCTGGCCTATCGATCATCCCCACCTCGACCGGGGCCGCGAAGGCGATCGGCAAGGTCATCCCAGCACTCGATGGAAAGATGAACGGACTCGCGTTGCGAGTCCCCACTCTGTTCGGATCGGTGACTGACATCAGCTTCGACAGCAAGGTGGATGTCACCGCGGAGGAGCTGAACAAGGCCTTGCTCGAAGCGTCGCAGGGGAAGATGAAGGGCATCCTCGGCTACTGCACCGACCCGATCGTCTCCAGAGACATCATCGGCGACCCACACTCGGCCGTCATCGACTCACTGTTGACGATGGTCGTCCAGAAGAGGTTCGCGAAGGTGTTCTCGTGGTACGACAACGAATGGGGCTACGCGAACAGGCTCGTCGAGCTAGCTCCGAAGCTGCTGTGATCAGGGGCGATACCTACTCAGGCTGACGTACTCGACCTCCTTCTTGGACACCTTTCCAAGGAGGATCTCCTTCTTCACGCCGTGCGCAAGCCTCACAGCCCTGCTCACCTCAGGCCACATCGCCGTGTAGTCCTCGGGCACCGCGTGCACCAGGTATCTAGCGTGCTGCGTGTTCTGATCGCCCTCGTATGCCCGGAAGTGTGAGCCATACTTGAACCCGGTCTTGACAATCAGGCCCCTCCCCTTGAGGTCCTTGAACGCCTCAAGCCTGAGGGCGAAGTCCGGCTGCAGCGCCCTCGCCCTCCTCTTCAAGGTCGCGAGGTTGACAGAGCGGCCTACCTTCGCATCGGTCAGCTTCAGGGCGCCGAGCTCGACCAGGAAGGCCGCCTCGATGAGCGAGAGTTGGAGGGTGGGACCGATCTGCTTGCCGAAGTTGTGGCCTCCGCTGTGCAATGCCAGCACGCTCTCAGGGTCGGGTATCAGGACCCGGTCAGCCATGAGGACGCCGTCCATCGTTCTGCTCAGATCCACGGCTCCGAGCTTGCCCTTCGGGGTGACACGCTTGACATCGTAGTATGTGACATCGCTCTCCTCATCAACCACTGCGAGCAGCAGCTTCTTCCTGACGTCGTTTGTCCGGTCCAAGTGCTCGAGCGACTTGCTGAGGTCGAATGTCGAGCGCTCAGAGATCGCTGACACCCACCACTTGCTTGGGGTCTTGGTCGGCGCTCCTCCTCGTGGGAACACCCTGAAATCGAGGGGAGGCTGGCCCAGCTTGACGATGTATCCTCTCTGCCGGAGCTCCCGATAGACGAGGTATCTCACCTCGAAACCCTCTGAGGACTTGTGGCCGAGCATGAGAAGAGTGCTAGCGCTCAGCTTCTTGTCATCCGAGAGGATCTCGAGTCTCTCCGACTCTACGAGGTAGATGGCCTCCATTAGATCGAGCTTCAGGCCTCCCCCCGTCTGTGGGACCCCATAGGAACCCTTGTTGTGTATCTGGCTGGCCTCTGCCTGGTCCTCGACCAGCACCTCGTTCCCGGCAAGCTTGCCCGTCATCCATCCTGCATATGGACGGGGGGTATTACACTGTTTCTAACGATGGATCCAGAGAGCTTTTTGAATGGGTGGCAGGCAGTCGTTCGGGTAAGAAACCCGCTGTTCGCTGGGTAACGGTCGATGTCACCCAGTCGCCCGGACCAGGAAGAAGACGGCAATCCTGCCCGGTGCCCCCATCGATTCTCCCTCAGGACCTGGGAGCGCTCGCGCGGTCTGCCACGTTGCGGGGAGATCTTGCTGAATGGAGAGATCGGTCGTCTATCAGACAATCTCGCCGCTGAGCATGACAGCGACGCTAGCTGTGGCAATCGGCGATGCCTTGCACCCACCACGCATTGGACTTGACAACCGGGGCTCCTGACTCACTAGCCACCCTCGTCTCGCATCCAGCTGGGTTGGCGTAACGATTATATAGAAGCTCTAACATAGTCAAATCTGGTCGAAGGACCTAGCGGAATCTGGGGATGCGAATCATGATACGAAGAAAGGACAAGAATGCAGAGATCGTCCCGAAGGAATACTGGGCGCCTACTACCAACCCCATGGCACTCCTGCACGACATGGACAGGCTATTCGACGAGTTCAGAACGGAGTGGGAGAGCGCGTTCTTGACACCGACACGACTTTCGGCCGACATCATCCGGCAACCCCTCGTGGACCTTGCCGACAACGGAAAGGAGTACGTCGTGACGGCCGAACTTCCCGGGATCACGAAGGAAGACCTCAACGTCGAGGTAACGGAGAACAGCATAGAGATCTCCTCCGAGAAGAAGACCGAGGAGAAGGAAGAGAAGGATGGATACATTCGGAGGGAGCGACGCTATTCCAACTTCTACCGATCCATTCCGCTTCCCGACGATATCCTCCCAGGGAAGGCGGATGCGGAGCTCAAGGAAGGCATACTCAGCGTGAGACTGCCGAAGGCGAAGCCCGAGGAGAAGAAGGGGAAGAAGCTTCCGGTGAAGTGAGCCGCCTACTTGTAGGCGGACTCATCTCATTCATGTCATTTCAATCGTAACTCGAACGCGAATCATCACTTGGTGAAAATCATGGCGGAGAAGAAGGAGAAGATCCTGCGTGTCGTCCAGGCCAAGTCCGCAGACGATGGCAAGGGGATTGCGAGAGTGGACCCTGCTCTCATGAAGATACTGAAGCTGGAACAAGGTGACACGCTGGTCATCGAGGGGACGAAGAGCACCGCCGCGACCGCATATGCGGGCTTCCCTGAAGACGAGAATCGCGGGATCATCAGGATAGACGGGACGATCCGCAAGAACGCTGGCATCAGTCTCGACGACAAGGTCGGCATCAGGAAGGTCGTTCCCAAACCAGCGAACAAGGTCACTCTCGCGCCGACGCAACCATTGAAGATAATGGGCGGGGAAGAATACCTCGTTCAGACACTTGAGGGGAGACCCGTGATGAAGGGCGACATCCTCGAAATAAACATCATGGGCAGGAAGTTCGACCTTGTGGTCCAGGCAATAGCGCCTGGAGCCGAGGTCGTGATGATACAGAACTTCACCGAGATCAAGCTGAGCGAGAGACCTGCCAAGGAAGAAGCGGCGAAGGGTCCGAAGGTGGCCTATGAGGACATCGGCGGGCTGCACCAGGAAGTCGACAAGGTTAGGGAGATGATCGAGCTGCCGCTCAGGCACCCAGAACTGTTCGAGAAGCTCGGCGTCGAAGCCCCCAAAGGCGTCCTGCTGCACGGACCACCAGGCACTGGCAAGACGCTTCTCGCAAAGGCGGTCGCATCCGAGACGAGCGCGAACTTCCTCTCCATCGGCGGGCCCGAGATAATGAGCAAGTTCTACGGCGAGAGCGAGGAGCGGCTAAGGGAGATCTTCAAAGAGGCGGCTGAGAACGCCCCGAGCATCATATTCATCGATGAGATAGATTCCATCGCACCCAAACGAGAGGAGGTCACCGGGGAAACCGAGCGCCGAGTGGTAGCGCAACTGCTCGCGCTCATGGACGGCATGGCGGGCCGGGGCAAGGTGGTCGTGATAGGCGCGACCAACCGCGTCAACGCGCTGGATCCCGCCCTGAGACGGCCAGGAAGATTCGACAGAGAGATCGAACTGGCCATACCTGACAAGGATGGCAGGTTCGAGATAATCCAAATACACACGCGAGGGATGCCTCTAGCAGATGACGTCGATCTGCTCCAGCTTGCATCCATTACCCATGGTTACGTCGGGGCGGATCTTGCAGCGCTCGCAAGGGAGGCCGCCATGCGGGCGCTCAGAAGGATCCTCCCGAACATCAACCTTGAAGACGAGATCATCTCAGCGGATATCCTCAACAGCCTAAAGGTGACCATGGAAGATTTCATGAACGCCTACAGGGAGCTCCAGCCTTCGACGCTTCGAGAGGTACTGCTCGAGTCTCCGAACGTCAAGTGGGAGGACGTTGGTGGCCTGGAGGAGGCGAAGCAGGAGCTCATGGAATCGGTCGAATGGCCATTGAGGTACGGTGGCCTGTTCAAGCACATGAACGCCCTGCCACCGAAGGGCATACTCCTCTACGGACCGCCCGGAACCGGCAAGACGCTGCTCGCGAAAGCCGTCGCCACCGAGAGCCAGTCCAACTTCATAGCCGTGAAAGGGCCCGAGCTGCTATCCAAATGGGTCGGGGAGAGCGAGAAGGCCGTGAGGGAGATCTTCAGAAAGGCCCGCCAGGCCTCCCCGTGCGTCATATTCCTCGATGAGATCGATTCCATCGCCCCCGTCAGGGGCACCGCGCACGACCAGGGCGTGACCGAGAGGGTCGTGAGCCAGATCCTCACGGAGATGGATGGACTCGAACCCCTTCACAATGTCGTGGTCATAGCCGCTACGAACAGACTGGACATGCTCGACCCCGCGCTCGTACGTCCTGGTAGGTTCGACAGGCTGGTCTACATCGGCCCACCGAACCTGGAGGCAAGGAAGGAGATACTCAAGATCCACTCCAAGGACAAGCCGTTGAACAAGGACGTCGACCTGGACAAGCTGGCCGTGAAGATGCAAAACTACACCGGAGCCGAGATAGCCGCGGTGTGCAACGAAGCCGTCATGCTGTCCATCAGGGATTATGTGCTCGGCGGGGGCGACCTCGAAGAGGAGAAGGTCAAGCAGGTCAGGGTGAGCATGAAGTACTTCGAGAAGGCCATGGAGAACGTCGAGCCCCTTAGTGAGAGCGATTTAAAGAAATACGAGAACGTATCCCTTAGTACGATGTACCGCTGAGGGAGCCGGGCATAAGGGGACATAGGGCGAAGGTACTGAACATGGCCGTCAAGAGGGAAGAGCTGCTTGCTAGGATCCGAGAGACGCTCGCTAAGACAGGGTTCTTCGTCTCGGACCCACACAACATCAGGAGCATCAGCTTCGACATAATCGCACGCAGGGACAAACAGCTCCTGATCATCAAGGGCCTGTCGAACATCGATTCACTGTCAAGCGACGACGCTGAGCAGCTCAGAATACTCGCGACCACGCTCGATGGCAAGCCGATGGTCATCGGACTCCACTCGAGCTCCGGGGACCTCGGGGAAGGGATCCTCTACTCTCGGTTCGGCATCCCCATCATCTCCGAAGCCACATTCCACGAGCACATGCTGGAAGGCGTCCCGCCGTTCGTCTACGCCGCCCCCGGGGGCCTGTACGTGCGTCTCGATGGCGAGACGCTGCGGAGATTGAGGACCGAGAGGAACATCTCGCTGGGCACGCTCGCGGAGATCGCAGGCGTCTCGAGGAAGGCCATCCAGATGTACGAGAGCGGCATGGGCGCGATGATAGACATCGCTACGAAGATCGAGGACTTCCTGAACGAGCCCATCGTCGTCCCGCTCAACCCGTTCTCCTATACAGCCGAGGTGGCAAGGACGCTGAGGTCCTTCGACGAGTTCGAGGAGCTCAACAAGGATGTGTTCCAGCTACTCAAGGAGATCGGATACTCCGTCGTGCCTACGATACGATGCCCGTTCGACGCCCTGGCCAGGGAGGACGAGATGCTGCTGCTCGCAGGGATAGGCCACGACGACTTGATGACAGTCCGCAAGGCCAGAGTCATCGGCAACATATCCAGGGTGACGGAGAAGAAGTCCGTCATATTCGTAAGACGAGAGACCTCCATCGAGGAGATCGAGGGGACCCCTCTAATCACAGAGGACGAGCTCCGAAGAGCGGACGACACCGAGGATGTCCTCGAACTGATACTGAAAAGGGAGAAGAGGAAGAAGGAATGACGCTCGAGACCATCCAAGGCAACGGATGCACGATCAGCGTGCTAGGCGTGATCAAGGGGCTCAAGGCCGAGGTCGGCAGAGTCCAATCAGCATTCGACCTCACTAGACCGGACGTCGTTGCCGTATCCTTGTCCAAGGAGGAGCTCGAGGGCCTCAGGAACCTGCCAGATGATTACGTCCCTGAGCTTTCGCGGTACGAGCAGATATATGCCGAGGGGCTCAGCAGATTCGGGGAGGTCGCCGCCCCGCCGCCATGTTACGTCGCCACGCTCGAGCTCGCAGACCACCGAGGGATACGGCTGGTCCCCGTCGACATTGACGAGCAGTCCTACTCCGAGCTATACTGCGTTGCTGTTCCGGGAACGACCTTGTTCAGGCACTCGACTCGTACCTGGATCCTCAAGAAGAGGAGATTCAGCGATGAGAGCCCCGAGGAGTTCGTCCTGAAATGGGACAAGGTGGTGAACGACCTCGAGGGGTTCCGGACAATCGAGAAGAAGCGCGCGTTCGCCATGGCGAAGGGAGTCCTGGCGCTGTGCGGCGACTCGAAGAAAGTCCTTGCGATAATAGAGCTCGAAAGGGCCAAGGAAGTGGTCGAACTCATCCGGGGCAAGATGGGAAGATTGCCATCAGTAGAAAAGGATTAGGATCGGAAGAAGCCGCACCAGCTTCTTCCTGAGAGGTTTTCACCTGCAAGCTACCCGTTCAGGTTGACGGCAAGCACGATGTCGATCCACGGCTGGGCTCCTTGGTTGGGCGGGGCGGGCACTAACCACTGTGTCACCGGGAAGTATCTCCAATAGGTGCTCGAGCCAGTGTACAGGTTGAGATAGAACCCGATGTACGAGTTGGCATAATTGTTGGACGCGCCCGTGCCGGTATAGTTCGACACAAGTATGTCCGTGTAACCGTCACCATTGATGTCAACCGCGTTGAACAACGTGGGCGCAAGTCCGTCAAGGAGCGCCGTCTTTCCGGCTCCCGGCGTGCCAGCTCTCGTGAACATGGTAGCATCGGTCTTCGGCTGCCCTGTCTTGTTCCCCCATGTCCCCGTCCAATTGTACACGTCCCAGCGAGAATCCTTGCCGGCGACAATCTCCATGTAAGGCGCAGCTGTCCTCATGGGTCCGTCGATGAATGCGCCCCTCACACAGGTCCTGGTCGTGCCCTCCGTGCCCCCGACGACGCTGACACCAGTGTATGTGGTGAACAGGTCCGTGTATACGCCGATATGGTCGATCATGATGAAGGTCTCGTATGCTCCCGAGTCCGTGGTCCACGAGTCGGTCACCATGATGAATATCTGCTTGTTCATCACGTTGGTTGGCAGGGCGTAACGGTAAGTGGTCATGGCCGTCTTGTCGACAGTTATCACCGGGGTGTAATAGCTGTTATCGATAGAGTACCAGACGTAGAACACTTCACCAGGCAGGGGGTTGCCGCTCTTGTCCCCGATCCTCGCTGTCACCTTCAGCAGCTGGTCAGGGCTGTTCGTGAGCGCCTGGAACCGCATCTTCACCTTCACAGAGCTCGAATACGGTGTTTCTAGCCCACCTCCGGTACCGTTCTCCTGGAAAGAAATGAAGGCGCCGCCGATTGCCTGCGTCGCCGCTATCGTGCCGTTAGTCCGGTTCCCCGAGATGACCATGTAGCCATTGGTGTTGTAGGCCGAGTCAAGGATCTTCAAGGTCCCCGCACCCTCAGTGTAATAGTTCACATTCACTCCCGCGGCACCCCCAGTAAACGCGGTCGCGGTTGGATCGGCGGTCACGAGGTCGGGTTTGGTGTCGTTGTTTATGTCCGCCACATCAAAGTCAACGGTGGATGTGCCCGTCGAGGCCTTGAAGAGCGCCTTTGGGTTCTCTTGGGATTTCAGCGCCGCGTTGTAGGAGTACTTGAGATCGTAGATGCTGATCTTCCCACCCGCGAGGACGACCAGGTCGGCGAGTCCGTCCCCGGTCATATCCTTCAGTGCTATCTTGGTGATCGTCCCAGTCCACTTGATCGCGGTTGGCGTGTTTGTGGGGTTGTATATCCAACCCCTCGAACCATATGTGGTGTTGTATATGACGATCGTCCCTGGAGAGCCGGCTGCGGCATATGCGAAGTCATCGTGACCGTCACCGGTCACGTCACCGAAGGCGATCCCGTTTATCTTGTTCGTGGTTCCGTCAGGGCGGTATACAACGCTGGCAGATTGCCAGGTCCCAAATGTATCCAAGGTGTTCGTGAACAGGATCAGCGAGTTGCTCGTCGCCTGGCCCATGAGTATGTCCTTGTGGCCATCCCCATTCACGTCCCCAGCCGCCATAGCGGTGACTGTGTAGTCGGGGGTGGAGCCTGGAGTGTTCTCGGACTGCCAGAGCGTCCTTGTGGTGAACAGGTTGTTGTTCTCCGTGTAGTAGAGGTAGCTCCTGATGTCGAAGTTGCCGTTCCCTACTCCCATTCCAGTGGAGCCTGTGATGAAATCCGCCCTCGCACCCGCTCCCGTGATGTAGACTTGAGTGGCGAGAGAGTACATTCCCTCATTGGTGTCGTTCAGCTTCGTGATCACCAGCGTGTAGGAGTTCGTGCCGGATCGCCACTGCGCCCCGTTGTTCATGCGCAAGTCGATCGTGAAGTTGTAGTAGTAGGGGTCCAGCCTCATGATCTTGCTGATCATCTTACCGGCAGGCGGAACACCGAAAAGCTCTGCCGATCCGGTCATGTCGACGATCCTGACCTCGGTGCAGCTGGGTGACGGTGGATAGACTGCGTCCTGCACCAGCACCTTGACATAGATCATGTACTCGCTGGCGGAGGAGACTGCGAAGGGAGTGGTCTTGTTGCCCCAGAAGCCAGCAAAGCTAGACAACTTAGACATCGTCACTGTCGGAGTGAATGTGATGGGGTTTCCGGTCTGCGCGATATCTATCGTCGCCATCTGGTCGAACGTGACCTGCGGCTTCCCAAGGCCTGGAGAGTTCTTGAGCAGCATGCTCAGTGTGTATCTGCCCGGCGGGAGGCCGAACGTGTTGAACTGACATTCATAGAGGTAGGCGTTCCCGGAGTATGCAATCCCGTAGAACGGCTTCGGCAGGTAGGTGTTGCTGTTTCCAGTGTAGTTCGGAGTAAAGATCATCCCAGTTCTTGAGTTTAGGACGGTGAGTGCGTTCCCACCCATCAGATTGTTCAAGGTGCTGGTACTACCAGTCGTGCTGGCGACCCTGATGAACACCCTCTCATCCTTGGTGAAATTGCTCCTCCTGTCAGCGGTGTTCGCCTGGCCGGTTCCTAGCCCTGTGGTCGTATTCTTCTTCTCGCCGAGTATTACCCACCCGAAGTTGTCGAACCTGTTGTCCATATAATACGGCATTCCGGAATCGCCGCTGCCCTGGTCCGCGGGGGCGGGTTCAGGCGTTGGCGGGAGGACGATCGGCTGCACGGGCAACTTGGTGATGCTCATCACGAACGTGGATTCCGCCGCATGACCTTTCTTGTCCTCGGCGTGCATGACGATGATGCCCCCGTCAAGCTTCTGGGCGCTGAGACCGTCTCCCTTCACATTCCAGAAATCCCACCTAAACAAGTCGCCGCTTATGTACTGGGGGACCCTCTTGGCAAACTGGGTTGGGTTGCCTTGCAGTTGCTGCGTGTTGATCCAGATCTTGCCCACGCCTGGGGTGTAAACATTTGTCGTATTGAGGTCGCCGTCGGGGTCGGTGATCGTGACATAGAACGAGTAGTTGTCCCACTCGAGGACCGGGTCCGGCGTTGGGGTGACGTTGTTGGAGTCTGTGTATCTCTGCCCGATGACTGGCGGGTTCTGTCCCGTCCCGCCCGTGATCTGGCTGGTCCAGACCGATGCGTGCTTGGCCAGATCGACGACCGTGACGATTATCACGCTCGCGTACGAGGTGCCCGTGAGCTGCTTGGACCATGTCATGCCTGTCTTCCAGACAAGTGCATTATTCAGGCTAGGGGCGTTCGTCAGGTTCCACCCACTCGCGATCGTGTCCTTCTCAACAAGTATCATCGTCTGGGCCGTCTTCATCGGGTCCCCACCTGCGTGGGTGATCGTAAGGTTGGCCTTCGTGCCATCTGCATTGAACGTGATTCCCGCGGAGAAGGTGGCATTCGTCAGCTGTTCAGGCATTGGCATGTTCTGAACGAACGCCATGATGCTGCTGAACAGGATGACGGTTATCATGAGAATCAGGATGTTTCCTATGATCTCGGAAACACCGCTTTCATTCGACCAAGACTTCTTCTTCCTAGCATCGAAACTCATAATCTCAGTCCTCCGGGGGAGAGAACATACTCTTGCAACTATGCGAATCATGAATTGGAGCGTATTTAAACGTGTTGCGGTCATTACCAACTACCATCGGGAAAAATCTGCATGCCAGGTGCGAAACCAGCACGATTAAATAAGCCGCAGCCGCATCCGAACGTCAGATGCTGGAATCCGAACAAATCAACGTAATCGACAGGGTTCTTCTTCACTTGTCAAGGTTCGTGACCGAATCGCCTCCTGAAGAGTACCCGCCCGAGAGCGCGCAGGCGGGGATCGCCTTCGCCGTCGGCATTTCTAGGACTCATGTGCCGCGCGCCGTCAAGGGTCTGATGAAGGACGGCCTGATCGAAGAACTCACCGCAAGGGTCAAGGGCCACGATAGACGGATGAACGTATACGTAGTGACTCAGGAGGGCATGAGAAGAGCGGACGACTTCTGGAGGTCCGCTCAGGGCATGCTGTTCTCGGTCATGCGGGATGGCAACCTCACGAAGATGTCGGGAAAGGAGATCGAGGACCTGGTGGGAAAACGCAAGACGATAGCGGCGATCTCGCAGATGACCGACGGCATCGTGGTGATCGACGAGCACAGGCGGACGCCCCTAAGATGCCTCGACGAGGCCCCTTCACTTGGGGAGTTCCTTGGGAGAGATGCGGAACTCAAGGCTATGGAAGCGTTCGTCGAATCTGACAGGCGGGTCTTTGTCGTCCTCGGTAACAGAGGATACGGGGCGACATCGCTCGTAAGGAAGTTTGTGGAGATGAGGGATGACCTGGACGTCCTCTGGATCACCCTGAATTTACGGACGACGGTGGAGGAGCTCCAGTCCAAGGTGGTGGGGTTCGGGAAGAAAGTGAACAAGGACGTCGAGAATCTGGTGGATGCCCTGGGGGTGGAGACCGCCCTTTACGTCATTGATGACTACTTCTCCGTCGACGACCAGGTCGTCGAGCTCTTCTCGTCGATGGTCGACATGGTGGACGGGGCCAAGATGATCATGACCGCGAGACAGGAGATGCCAGCGTACAACTGGTTCTATCACAAGCCACAGGTCGATACGGGGGTCGTCGAGGAGCTCAAGATATCGGGCTTGGACCCGGAGAGTGCAAAAAGGCTCCTGGGAAGCGCGAACATCGAAGCGGACGCCCTCAAACGTGTGCTCGGAATGACCCGCTGCCAGCCAATGGCCCTGAAAATGCTCAGGGACGGGGACTTGGAAGGAATGAAGAAGAACACGATGCTCACCTCCGAAGAGGCAAGGTACCTGCTCTTCCTGAAAGAGAAGACCGGGTGATGCCTCACCACTCGACGCCTTCTCTCGGGTTGAGTCCTTCAGAATGAGGATGTTTCTTGCTGCCTATCGTTGAGACGTAATCGGCGCACTCGATGAACTCGTTGGGGGCATTCCTGCCGGTCAACACGACCTCGATGCCCTCACCGCGGGATCGGAGTATCTTCAGGATCGCCTCAGCTCTGACAAGGCCGAAGGATACGGCAACATTCACCTCGTCCAGGATGAGGATGTCACAGCCTCCTTCGGCTACTCGCCGCTTCAGATAATCCATCGCCTCTATCGCGCGGGCCCGATCTGCCTTCGTCACTCGCTTGGGATTGACGAACTTCCCCGTTCCGAACTGGGCGACCTCGATGTTCTTCAGTCGCTTCGCTGCAATGGCCTCGCCCGTGGTCTCGCCTGTCTTCATGAACTGTATTATGCAGACCCTCAGCCCGTGCCCCGAAGCCCTCATCGCCAGCCCGAAGGCCGCAGTGGTCTTGCCCTTACCTGGGCCAGTGATGACATGGATCTTACCCAACTCGTCGATGGCCGCCACCGGACCCAGAGAGGAGTGCACCCAGAAAAAGATGCTAGTACGGATTCGGCTGGTTCGACGAACCGTAGAGGTTCGAATCTTCTGGAAGGGAGAACTCGCGTTCGAGGAAACCTATCTGCTGAGTCTCCAGCGTCCGTGGGTCCACCGGCACGAGAAGGAATGACCCAGACATGGCCACCTCCTCGTTCGTGAGCTGGACCGCCTTCATCACTGGGCCGAAGCCGTTCTCAGTTATCAGGTACTCGAGACCGTCGAGAAGGACGACCGAGCCAGGATTGGCCTTGATGAAGTCCGAGATCGTGCTGTGGATCTTCATAAGCCTCGTGGGTTCGAGGCTGATGACCCCGCTCGCCGTCTTGGATGCCTTCGCTATCCACATGATGGGGCAGCCCAAGCCGTACAGCTGTTGGACCCTCGTCGGGTGGGTCCGAGTTATGACAAGACCCCGCCTGCCCTCGGACAGGAGCTTCTTCAGGACTTCGTAAGCCCGAGCGACCCCTTTAGAGGTGAACAGGTACGAGCTCCCGCTCTTGAGAGGCGGCTCCTCTTCACCGTTCATGAATGGACTTACCTCAGGCCCGCCTGCACGGCAAGACCTTCATCCGTGATGTCGATGAGCTGTCGTCCGGTCGTGTGCTTCGTGCCACGCATCTTGAGCACCTCGAGGAACTTGCGTCTGACCTTCTCCTCCTCTGGGTAAGACAGCATGACGACACCATCGACCATGTACGATTCCTGGCTGTGAGAGATGTCCTCGTAACAAAGCTCGGCGGTCACCAGCGTGAGGCAGTTGAACGCCTTGAGATAGGCGAACAACTCATGCATGAACTCTCTGGTCTCGCCCCTCCACTGCAACATGTCGGTCATGGGCGTGATGGGGTCGATCACGATCCTCAGCGGCTGGTACTGTTCGATCTTCTTCTTGATGATGGGGAGCATGTCGCTGGGATTCTTCATCAGTGTGGGACCGATGTCGATGAAGTTGACGACGCCCTTCTCGACCAGCTCCTGGTTGTAGAACGAGAAAGAGGAAAGGAACTTCTGGACCAGCCATTGGGGCTCCGAGATCGCCGTTATGTAGAGCCCTTTCTCCCCCTCCCTTGCCCCGTGGAACAAGCTCTGGACGGCCAAGGTGGTCTTGCCAGTCCCGGGCTCGCCCGCAACAAGGATCGCGGAAGGGAACGGGAAACCTCCCTGAAGCATCCCGTCCAGACCGGGGATCCCTGTGGTCTTCCTGGTCATCTCACAGCACCTCCGTGTCGATCACGAAAACGCACTTGTCATCTCCCTTCGATAAGCACTTTCGCTCATGACAGTAGACGTCCTTGCCAGTCCGTTCCTCGAATACCTTGGCCAGGATGCCTCTGAGCATGTGACAAGTGGGAGAATCGGAATTCGTCGTCTCGATCGAGCTAGCGGCGGTGATGGTGTCGCCTTCGAAGCTTATGTCGGAGACCCAGCCTTCCTTTATGAGCGCCTCCTTGATCCGGCCAAGGTCGGTGCCCGCACTCCGGATCAACCGATCACCGATTATGCGGCCGCTCCTGTAGAACATGCCGTGGGAAGCGAAGGTCATAACGGTCTCGTACAGTCTTTTGATCTCGACAAGCTCCTCCCTGCGGAGCTTAATAGCTCGCTCTGGTTGCTCCATATAATCCGCCTCGTTCCTCGGGAGTCTGTCTATCTGTAAGTCGAGACTTATACCTTTTGGTGTCGTTGGCGCGGAACAGAACGCTGGCCCTGGGACATATTAATCTACCCCGGGCTTCTACTGACTCGCCGTGATAGAGGTAGAATCCAAGTTCAAATCTCCTGGGAACGAGAAGGTCGAGAGGGCCCTGGCACATCTGGGAGCCAAGAAGATCGCCTCCGTGGATATGGAGGATGTATACTTCGCGCACCCTTCGAAGGACTTCGGAAAGTCGGACGAGGCTCTCAGGTTGAGGAAGATTGACGGGGCGGCGGAGCTCACGTACAAAGGGCCACGGATGCATTCGGAATCCGCCAAGGCCCGTGAGGAGGTCACCCTCAAGACTGACAACCCGCTTACTGCCCAGCGGATCATCGAAAGGCTGGGGTTCAAGGAATTCTGCACCGTGCGGAAGAGGAGAAGCAGCTATGTTCTTGACAAACTGAGGGTGGATGTGGACGACGTGGAGGGTTTGGGGGAGTACGTCGAGCTAGAGGTGCTCACTGAATCTCCCGAGAGAGCGGAACAGCTTGTCGAACTCGCCAGGAAGGAATTGGTGCTCGACAGACTGGAGAAGAGGACTTATCTCGAGCTTCTAATCGAAAGCGGAAGTGCTGGCATAAGGACACGAGAAGCCTGAATGTGAAGGCACTGTCGCAATCGAATATTCGCCAGAAAGGGTTTTGGAAAGGATTTCAGACGTCCTCACAGCTTGTTGATCCTCTCCGTCACAAACTGCTTGATGGCCGGGTCGTCCGGGATGGTTATCGATTTCTTGTACTTCTCGCTGCCATCCGGAAGGAAGTAACCTCTGGACACTGAGATGAACTCGCTGTCCCCTTCGTCGGTTATCGCTTTCTTTCGTGCCACTTCCAAGAAGTTGTTCTTCCCAAAGGGGATCTTCTCGGCGCTCAACGTTTCAAACCGCACTTTTACGTCTTTCTCATCATCCATTCGGTTGCCTCCGTAGTTAGGCGTCATACTAAGATTGTGGTGAAATATAAATCTTCGTCGAAGGTTTCCATGCAATCCGGCATCGGACCCCTGGAACTCTTCGCGAGGGTACCCCTCGGTTGTCTGAAAAAAGGGTCGGTTACTAAGGACACGATTCGATCCGACGCGTCGGGTCATGATGCGATCGGCGTTGAGAACGCGATCCACAAGAGAAGCGCGTGCGTTTGCGGTTCCAAACATGCGGCACTGCAATAGAGTAATATAGACTGGACAATGTTGGCGCTGGCCGTGACTGAAGGCTCGCAGCCAGTGCCCGCATCGCCTGCACAATCCTCGCAAGAAAGATGCCATGTTTGCGGCACCATCCTCCCACATAACGGAGCGTTCTGTCCGAACTGCGGCGCAGTGAGATCGTCTCTCGTCGGCAAGCCGCTGCCCTATGCTTCGCCGAGGATGTGGATGGAACAGCAGTACCGTGGTTCCCAGTCGAAGATTTCACTCAGGGTGACATGCAAGTCCATCGCTGCCATATTGATGCTAACCCTGGCCGCCATGACCGTCCTAATGCTGGTCACGCTGATCTACGGGATATCGATAGTTGGGCCCGCGATACTTGACGGCACGGGTCACTTGGACCAGTACGGCATCTTCATCGTCCTTCCATTTTTCGTGACAATAGCGACGCTGTCAGGCGCGCCTCTCTTCGCCTACTACATGTTCCTCGTATTCGCCATAGTCGCGAGCGTCGCGTGGGTCTTCGCGACAAGCGCGAGAGGGTTCATCAAGGAGATGCGAGGAAAGGCGAAATCCAGGGAGCATAGCCCCCTGTTCGATACATTTGCGCTCCTCTGTGCAACCATATTCTTCACATTCGCGACAGTCCTTTTGGTGATCCTGCTCCAAGGAGACACGGGAACAACCCCTTCGACAGGGACCCTCGCGGAATCGCTCTTCCTCCTCGCAAATGCGGCAGTATGGGAAGAGATCGCGGTTCGGGTCCTGCTGATAGGCATCCCACTCCTCATCCTGGACATCATCCTCAAGAAGTTCCGGAGGAAGCCCCACAGCTACATCCTGGGTGGCGGATTCAAGTTCGGCGTTGTGGAAACTGCCCTTGTCGTCGCCACGTCGGTTGTCTTCGGGGTCGCGCACTGGGTCGGAGGATGGCCCGCGTGGAAGATACCCGATGCGACAGTGGCAGGATTCGCATTCGGATACCTCTTCCTAAGGCATGGCCTGCCGTCTGCCATCCTCCTGCACTTTGTGAACGACTATCTCACCATGCCCACCGATGTTTTCAGTTCCAGCTCGGAAGGGTTGGGCATTTTGACCATTCTTCTCATGCTCTTCTGGGCGCTCCTGGGAAGCGTGCTCTTTGCCTACTACGTCATCCGGGTGGTCGAGTTCTTCTCCCACAAGACATTCTTCGAGGAAAAGCCGGCGGGGGTAGGAATACCAGGCATCGACCCCCGACTGCACATGCCCTATCCACAGCCGTACTCATATGCTCCGCATCAGCAAGTCCAGCCCATGCACCAGTCCAATATGGGCGTGGTTACGCCTGGTCCGACCGTTGGTCACGGATACACTGGCGGGTATGTATGCCCAGCATGCGGATATACCCAAGCCCGTTGGAGCGAGGGCAAGTTCCAATGTCTACGGTGTGGGAAAGTCGCCTAGAATTCTCTCGAGCTTCGACTTGCTCTTCGCTCCCGGCTCCAAGTCAGTGGACTCTATAACCAGATTGCCGTCGTAGGACTTCCGCAGGATACTGATCACTTTCTTGATGTCAGCGGTGCCATCATCGACTTCGTTATGCTGGTCCCAGGTGCCCTCGTTGTTGTGCAGGTGAACATTTTTGAACC
>Ga0315281_10004068_pt1 | contig 21331 bp, 18 predicted proteins | sample YL17G07_0_MG_FD_204540 | JGI IMG/M metagenome (GOLD analysis project Ga0315281, IMG submission 204540) | Sediment microbial communities from Yellowstone Lake, YNP, Wyoming, USA - YL17G07_0 | ecosystem: Environmental > Aquatic > Freshwater > Lake > Sediment | place: USA: Wyoming | collected...
TCGAGAAATGCCGCTATTGATCAACGCGTTAGGCAAAGCCGTTGACATGAAGGAGGCCGTCGCGTAAAGTCGAGCCGCTGTCACCCGGCCGCAGGTCCAATTCCCACGACAAGCGGGGCAACCTCCGTTCTCCTTTTGCCTGTCGTCTTCCCCTGATGCGTGGAATCTTCTCTCGGTCAACAGACTGGCCCATTTCATTGTCTTGCACATATCTGATCCCCACAATTTGGTCGTCACTCGCTCGCAAATTGACACACAAGCAGGAATCCAAGAATCGAATCATCGCTCGCATGGGCTCTGATCGGCTATTGTGGATGACAACTTGATCCAAAAGGAGTGCATGAGGCCCGATATTCGGTGGATGCCACCCCACATGCAACATGAGACGGACGGCAGGCTCAAAACCGCTCGTCAGGGCCGAGTCCGTTCGGCTTCCCTCACGACAGGCTGTGCCGTAGCTCGAAAGGCTTTGGGGATAGTGCGGCATGGAGAAGGGAAATCTATTGATAGTAGAATGCGCATGGGCAGAAATGTGCACATCCTACGGGGCTCAGGGGGTCTGTGCCACGAATTTCTTACGATCTCGCTTACAGAGGATCTGCATGACGTTGCGACCCGACCGGGCGGCCGTGGGCACACCGCCGCCCGGCTCGACCCATTGTCCGGCCATGTAGAAGTTCTTCAGTCCGGGGAGGGTCTTGCTCATATGGAAAGGCGGGAAGGTCTTCTTCGAAACCAGCCAACCCTCAAAGCTGCCGCGCCAGTTACCGGTATAGCGTTCCCAGGTTAGGGGCGTGGCCACATCACGTATTTCGACCTGGCCGGCCAAGCCCGGATAACGCTGATCGAGCAAGGAGATCACCTGGTCGGCGATCTTCTCCTTCTGGGCCTTGTAGCGCCCGGAGTCCTGCCTCAAGTTCTTCCAGTACGTGTAATCGGACGTGAACATGACTTTCAGAACCGTTTGGCCCGGGGGGGCCAAAGTAGGATCGAAGTTGTAGATCTCGACGCCGAGGTGCCGGCGTTCCTGCCCGCCGATCATGACGGGCTCATCGAGAGGATAGATGACAGCAGCCGGCAGCCCCTCGAACGAGCGGGTGACGCCCAAAGCCACATGAATCAGGGGAGGAAACAGGGGAAGCTTATCATAGTAGCCCCGGATCTTGCTGTTGATGTACCTGCCGCCCAGCATATCGAAAATGGTTGTGTGACCGTCCGCCGCAGAGACGACGATGTCACTGCGGTGCTCTGTCCCATCAGCCAGCCGTATACCAACGGCTTTGTCCTTCTCTACCATGATTTCATTGACCCGTGAGCGGTAGTAAATCATCCCTCCCAGATCAAGGTAACGCCGTTCGATGCGACGGGAAAAATCGAGCGAACCGCCCTCCGGATAGCCGGCGGATTTCTGATGCATCCAAGCCAGCATCATAAGCAGAGACGCCATAGGAAAATCAGGCAGGTCCGAGATACGGGAAAAGGCCTCCCGCAGGAAGGAATCTGAAAACCGCTTGGCATAATCCTGGAGCGAGATCTTCTTCCACCTGGACATGATTCTCAGGAATGGAAACATCCGGATCAGGAATCTGGTTCCATCGATAGTCCCGTACAACTCGGGCGCCTTGTCAACCGGAAGGTCATATTTTGTACAGGTGCGTGCGGCCCCGGTCAGCTCTTGAATCACTGGCGAATCCTGAGGAGCAAGCTCCTTCATATGCTGCTCCAGCCTGTCGAGGTCGCAATAGACGATGAAGACCTTGCCTCCCTGGCCCTCCACGCGCAGGAACTCCTCATGATTGATCATATGCTGTCCCTGCACCGCGCCCAACTCTTCCCAAATGCGATAGAAGCCAACGCCCGGTGCGGACCCCACCAGCCAGTGCAAGCAACCATCGATGGTGTATCCTCCGCGTTTCCAGGACGTGCATACCCCTCCCGGGTTATCGTGCATCTCGAAAATCCGTGTGCGATAGCCGTTCATCTGCCCGTAGCAGCCGGCAGACAAGCCGGCGATTCCGGCCCCGACGATGATGATCGATTTCTGTTCCATTCTTCTTGCCTCTTATGATCGCGGGCGCGACACGCTCGGCCTACCAGCCTGTGTCACAATTAGGACTTGGCGGCTTTTGGCCTCAATTCTGAGCCAAAAACGACGCTCAGTTGCTCGATTTTTGAATTGTGACACAGCCTGTACGATTCGACGGGCCTCTCGGGTTCCTTCTTGCTCATCTGGGTCTGGTTCAGGGCGGCCAGGCCGCCCATAGCGCCGAGGTTCATCGTTTCCAGCGCGGAGCTGGGCACAATGATCATCGAGCGAGGCCGCGAGAAAGGCGGGCTAGAGCTTCGCAGATAGGACAGGCTCACCTGTACCCTTCTTGAGCTTTGAGCACACTCATCGTTGCGTTCCATGAGGTTCTTCATCCCTATTGCCATGAGCGAAGGCCAATCCGGTTGCCTTCGCTGTCCTCGAAGGAGGCAATGAAACCCAGAGGGCCGATGCGCGTCTTCGGCAGCACGACTTTGCCGGCAAGCTTCTGTACGCGTTCCAGCGTGCCATCGACATCCGGCGTGATGAAGTAGATTTGGACCCCCTGTTGCGACGGCTGGAAGGGTTCGCCCTTCATGAGGGCCCCTGTCGCGCCCGGAGTTCCCGGCCGCATCGGGAACATCGCCATCTCCAGCGGGCCGAGATTGAGCGGCTGTAGTTTCACATGGAGTACATGCTCGTAGAATGCCTTGGCTCGGGGCATGTCTGTCACGGGAATCTCAAACCAGCTTACCGGATTGGAATCCGAAGGAACGCCTTGGGGTGTAGTAGTCTCTGCTTCAGCATTGTACACGACCTGCCCCGCCTTGATGACCATCTGGACCTGATGCAGAGAAGAGATGTCTTTCAAGGGATCACCGGCGACAATGATCAGATCGGCGACCTTGCCGGGCTCCACGGTGCCTACGCGGTCAAGAAGCCCAAGATGCTCTGCGGCATTCCGTGTGGCGGCTTTGATGATTTTCTCAGGTGTCAATCCGGCCTCCGCCATGAATTCCATCTCCTGGATTGTGTTGAAACCCGGACACGGCATCATAGAGCAAAGCGTGTCCGTGCCGAGGGAGATTTGTATGCCCTTATCTGACAGAGTTTTAAGGTTCTGCTTGGCGATCTCGAATGATCTGGGTTCTTTGTCCAGCGAAAAAACCCACAGGGTCGGCGTGTAATTGACGTTTCGCTTGAGAAGGAGGTCTGCAAGACGATTGTCACTGAGTGTTGAATCCCACACGCCATGCTCCACACCATCCGCACCGGACTCTATGGCGTCGATGACATCCTGCTCTCGATGGGTATGGACCGTCGCCGGCAGTCTGTGCTGGTGCGCTTCGTCGACGATCGCTCGTAAGACACTCGCGGAGAGCCTCGGCATCGTATCGGGCATCCCCGTACCCTGACCGGCTTCGACGGCCGCCTTGATTGCCTCTACCCCTTTCTCCGCCAACCGGCGAACTTCCCTCCTTGCCGTGTCTTCATCATCAACCTCAAGGGCGATCTCAGACCTCATCCAGGGATCGTCCCGACCCAAGGTAACAGCGGGATGTCCGCCCGGCGCTGTAAAGCACGGCCCGACGAGAAGGATACGCGGTCCCAGGATCTTTCCCTCGTTGATCATGGTTCGCAGTTCCAGAACCAGATCCAGAGGATCGGCCAACGATTTCACGGTGGTCACTCCATGTCGAATGAAATCCTTCATGTACTTTGGAGCTAATGTTTCTATCTGTGCTCGAAAGGCGCCTTGGCCTTGTCCCGTCAATCCAAAGAAGTGTACGTGGGTGTCAATGAGGCCCGGCATTAATGTCCTGCCACGAGCATCGATCCTCTTGACGGCCTTAAGTTGGGGATTCTCCGTCGATACACTCTGAATGCGGTCTCCCGCGATGACAACCGTTGCGACGTCCTTGACCACGCCGTTGCCCACAATCACGTGCGCATTCTCGATCACGAGTGTCGGCTCCTCGCCGTATGATCCCGCGACGATAGACAGCAACACCGCTATCCACAGAAGGCCGGTTTTGACCTCTTTTCGGTTATCTTCTCCTGCAAATCGAATTCGTTTCATGATCTTAATCCCCATGAATCAGCCCAGATGTGCCATCAACGGCCGGCTCGCCAAACAAGGCCAATCGCGGACATACCGCACCTAAGAGGTAACGGGCTTCTCAGGCTCCTTTTTGCCTTTCTCCATTTGGGTTTGGCTCAGGGCGGCCAGTCCGCCGATCGCGCCGAGATTCATCGTGTCCAGGGCGGAGCTGGGCACGATGATCATCGAGCCTTTCTCCTTGAGACCCTCGAACAGCATGTTCATGCCGCGCAGGTGCATGGCTCCCGGATTCGACTCGTATTGCTTGGCCGCCTGCGCGAATTTCTCGGCGATCTCGGTCTCGGCGGTACTCAGGATGATTCGCGCCTGGCGCTCGCGTTCCGCCTGCGCCTGCCGGGACATCGCGGCCTCCAGGTCCTTCGGGATGATGATATCGCGAATCTCCACGGATTGAACGCTGATGCCCCACGGATTGGTCTTCTCATCGAGGATTTCGCGCAGCCGGCGGCCTAACTCGCCGCGGTGGGTGAGCATATCGGCCAGCTCGTGCGTGCCGATGATGTCCCGCAGGGCCGTCTGGGCCGACAGAATGATGGCCTGGTAGAAGTTCTGTACTTCGAGGATCGCCTTCTTGGCGTCCCAGGCCATCCAGAAGCAGATGGCGTCCACGTTGACGGGCACCGTGTCCTTGGTCAGGGTCGACTCGGAGCTGAACTCCGTGGCCCGGATGCGCATGTCCACGACCTGCGCGATACTCTCAACGATCGGGATGATGAAGAACATGCCCGGGCCATTGAGCCGATGGAACCTGCCCAGACGCAGGACCAGCGCCCGTTCCCACTGATCGGCGATCTTGAGCGCCAGCAGCACGCCGAGAGCCACCAATGCCGCGGCGATGAGAACCGGGATATGGAAGGGCTCCTCGCCGGCGCGCCACAGCCGGCTCGCGCCCAGCCCGGCCAGCATAACAACGACCGCGGCCAGCCAGGCAACCAAAGGGATACGAATTCCGGCGTCCCACTGCCGCATCGCGGCATGCGTTTGCAGAACCGAGCTACTCACTTCTATTGTTTGTTTCTGTGCCATCGCTGAGTCTCCTTTGCAGATGCTCGACTATGTCTTTGAGCGTGAGATTGTATTGGTGTCCCCGAGCGACCAATTCATCGCAGATTTGCTCGAGCATGCGATGCTTCTCCTCATCGGCGATCTCGACGCGCTGATGCCCGACGAAGGTACCGGTGCCCTGCTGGGTATCCAGAATACCGAGGAGTTCCAGGTCCGAGTAAGCCTTGCGGACCGTGTTCGGATTCACCTGAAGCTGCACGGCGAGCTCCCGCACGGTGGGGAGCTGCTCGCCGGGCAGCAGGCGACCCGAGGCGATCCCGTACCGGATCTGGTCGACGATCTGCCGGTGGAAAGGCACCCCGCTCTTAACGTCCAACTTGAATGCAATCATAAAGGATCCTCCACTACTGCCGTGTCACTGTATATATGTAATTATAGTGTACTATTAGTATAGCACTCTGTTCGTGCGCGTCAACAGAAAACCGAAAATTATTTCACTGTGCAGGTTTTCTCAAAGAGAGTTCTCCCCGACTGTGTGTGACTAACTCTTGTGGCGAGGCGTCGTTCTTGGGCTCCTGACAGCAATCTGGGCAAGGATTCGGATGCGTTTTTCGCTTTGGGGGCTGCCAGCAGGATCCCAAGGACCCCGTTGAGAGCGGGTCCGGGTTCCCCACCTTGGCGAATCGATGCCGTCCATTCCTCCATCTGCTGGTAGCCTGCTATGCGGTAAACGCCATCTCTTCGTATCGCCACAAAACGTAGGCGCACACCCAGCACTTGTTGACCGGGATTCTGCTTGACTAGGTCGTGACTCGTGGTCATAGTTGACTTGTGGTCAGAACAGGAGATGAGCATGGACAGTGACGGCCAGGAATCGAATCATGGGCATGGGCCTGGCCCTTCCTCTGCAGAGCCGCCCGGCAGGCGCCAGCGGCGGCAGGCGGAAATACGCGAGCGGCTCGTTCGCTCCGCATTTCTCCTTTTTGCCGAGCGCGGGTTCAATGCGACCACCGTCGAGGACATCACCAATCTGGCTGACGTCGGCAAGGGGACTTTCTTCAATTATTTTCCCAGCAAGGAATACATCTTTGCCGCACGTGTCGAGGGGCAGATGGAAAAGATACAGCGATTCGCGGCACAGACGTGCCATTCGACGGAGCCCATGGATGAACTGCTATACCGTCTCGCCGTATCCCTTACCGGGGACGCCGGCAGCAGCCCGGCAATGCTCCATAGCATTCTCGTGGCGGTCTTCTCGAATGAGTCGGTGCGCGGCATCATGGCGGACGGATTGGAAAAGGGACGGAAATTCCTCGAAGAGCTGATCGTGCTGAGGCAGCAGCGCGGGGAGATTCGAGACGACCTTGCGGCGGGAGAGATCACACTGGGATTCCAGCGAGCGCTACTGGGCACGGTCTTTCTCTGGTCCCTCGCTCCCTCCAAACCGTTGGCCGACTGCCTGAGAGAAATGTCAAACATCGTGTGGTCCGCGATTCGAAGGAGGTCAACATGATGACCGGCTCTGGCGCTGCGATGCGCTCGCGCGGGCGGCCGTTTTACATCGGTCTCGCAATGGCGGCGCTCTGTGTTTTCCACGGTTGCCGCCGCCCGGCCCCGAACCAAGTACAAGGGTACGTCGAGGGCGAGTTCGTTTACGTGGCCTCTCCGCTCGCGGGCAAGCTCGAAACGCTGGACGTGGAGCGCGGCACGCAGGTGCAGGCGGGCGAGCCACTCTTTTCCCTGGAGAGCGAGCCGGAAAAGGCCGCGCGGGACGAAGCCCAGCAGCGTCTGGAACAGGCCCGCGCGACTCTGGAGGACTTGAAGAAAGGAAAACGTCCCCCGGAAATCGAATCGATTGAAGCACAACTCCGCCAGGCGCAAGCGGCCTTGGCGTTTTCGCAAGAAGAGCTTTCCCGCCAGGAGAAGCTCTTTTCCTCCGGGGCGGCCACCTCGGAGAACCTGGACCGTGCACGCGCCACGCGCGACCAGGACCGCCAGCGGGTAGCACAGCTTGAGGCCGACCTGAGGACGGCACAGCTCGGCTCCCGCAGCGATCAGATTGCCGCGGCCGAGGCCAACGTCCGGACTCTTGAGGCGGCGCTGGCCCAGGCCCAATGGGCCCTCGCGCAGAAGCGTCAGGCCGCACCGCAAGCCGGTCTGGTTTTCGACACGCTTTACCGGCCGGGCGAATGGGTCGCCGCAGGCCGTCCGGTCGTCAGCTTGCTGCCGCCGCAGAATATCAAAGTCCGTGCGTTTGTGCCGGAGACATGGATAAGCATCCTTCATCCGGGCGACCGCGTGCAAATCACGGTAGATGGGTTACCCGAGCCGTTCATTGGGACCCTGAGTTTCATCTCTCCGCAGGCGGAATACACGCCGCCGGTCATTTACAGCCGGGAGAATCGCAGCAAGCTGGTGTTCATGATCGAAGTGGTCTTTGCGCCCGAGACGGCGGCACAATTGCATCCGGGCCAGCCAGTAGATGTGCAGTTCGGACTCTGACCTATGGCCGACAATCTCGCCATTGACGTGCATGGAATGACCAAACGCTTCGGGAGCCTCACGGCCGTCAACCACGTTGACCTCCAGGTTCCCACGGGGGAGATCTGCGGCTTTCTCGGCCCGAACGGCAGCGGCAAGACAACGTTCATTCGCATGCTCTGCGGCCTGCTGCGGGCCGACGAAGGCAGCGGTACCTGCCTCGGCTACGATGTCATCACCGAGAGCGAGACCATCAAGCGTCAGGTCGGCTACATGACCCAGCGATTCAGCTTCTGGGACGACCTGAGCATCGCGGAGAACCTGGATTTCGTCGCGCGCATGTACGCCGTGCCGAACCGCCGGCAGGCCGTACAAGAGGGTCTCGAACGACTCGGCCTGGCAGACCGCCGGCAGCAGCTTGCCGGTCAGCTTTCCGGAGGCTGGAAACAGCGGCTCGCTTTGGCGGCATGCCTGATCCACCAACCGAGACTGCTGCTGCTCGATGAGCCCACGGCGGGCGTGGACCCCAAGGCCCGCCGCGAATTCTGGCAGGAGATTCACCAGCTTGCCGGACAGGGACTGACGTTCCTGATCGCCACGCACTACATGGACGAGGCGGAGCGCTGCCATCGGCTGGCATTCATTGTCGATGGCTACCTGCTGACCTCCGGCACGGTCGCCGAGGTGATCGAGCAGGCGCATTTGGTGACGTGGTCGGTCAGCGGCCCGGATTTGCTCCGGCTGGCCGAGCAGCTCCGCGGCCGCCCCGGTGTGGAGCAGGCCGTGCTCTTTGGCAACGTGCTGCACGTGAGCGGCGACAATGCGGCCGCACTCGAACAAGCGATCGCCCCCTTTCGCCGGCCGCCCTACGAATGGCGTCCGATCGAGTCCGGTCTGGAGGACGTCTTCATTCACTTCATGGAAAGACCGAAGGAGCGGGTGACCTTATGAAAGCGCGGCACGAATTTTCCCTGCAGCGGCTCTGGGCGATGCTCGTGAAGGAATTCATCCAGATGCGCCGGGACCGTCTGACCTTCGGCATGATGATCGGCATCCCTCTCGTCCAACTGACCCTCTTCGGCTTCGCCATCAATTCGGATCCGAAGCACCTGCCCACCGCCGTGCTCCTGGCCGACCACGGTCCGCAAGGCCGCGCGCTGCTGTACGCGATGAAGAACAGCGGCTACTTTGACTTCGTCCGGCAGGTCCAGACCGAATCCGAAGCCCGCGAACTGCTCGCCCGCGGCGAAGTCCAGTTCGTCGTGAACATTCCGGAGGATTTCACCCGTACCCTCCTCCGGGGCGAGCGTCCGGTCATTCTCGTGGAGGCGGACGCGACCGATCCGGCCACCGCGAGCAACGCCCTCGGCTCGCTTCGCACGCTCCTGGACACCGCGTTGCAGAATGATCTCCAAGGCGCGCTCGGCTTTCTCGGCGGCGCCAGCGGTCCGATCGACCTGCGCATCCACGCGCTCTACAACCCCGAAGCCAACACCCGTTACAACATTGTTCCCGCGCTGATGGGCGTCGTCCTCACGATGACCATGGCCTTTGTCACCGCTCTGGCGATCACCCGCGAGCGCGAGCGGGGCACGATGGAGAACCTCCTGTCCATGCCCACGCGTCCGCTCGAAGTGCTGGTCGGCAAGATCATCCCCTATATCCTCGTCGGCTACATCCAGGTGGGGCTGATTCTCCTCGTCGCGCGCTTTCTCTTTCACGTGCCGATGATGGGCAGCCTGACCCTCTTGCTCGCGGTGGCATTTGTTTTCATCGTCGCCAACCTGGCGCTGGGAATTACCTTTTCCACGGTGGGCGCCAATCAGCTTCAGGCGGTCCAGATGGCGCAGTTCTTCTTTTTGCCGTCCATCCTGCTTTCCGGTTTCATGTTCCCCTTCCGCGGCATGCCGCGCTGGGCCCAGGTGATCGGCGAAGTGTTTCCGCTGACCCACTTTCTGCGCATCGTCCGCGGCATCCTGCTCAAAGGCAACGGCCTGGCCGACGTCGTCCCGCAGCTTTGGCCCATCCTGCTCTTCGCCGCCGCGGCGCTGGCCATCGCCGTAAAGCGCTACCGCCAGACGCTGGATTAACCGGCCTGGAGCCTCTAACACGATGAGTCTGGCACGGCATGCGCTCGCCACCCCTGCAAGAACAGACCCACCCGACACGACTCTGTCATTCCTGCGCAGGCAGGAATCCAGGCACCACACGCACGGGGGTCGTACCCCATGCCCGAGCACGTTCGCAGTTCGGGTGTCGGCTGGACCCCTGCCTGCGCAGGGGTGACAGGCTACGCCTGTATGAGGCAACAACGAAAGCCCCCTGACCATGCGCCCATTCTGGTAAAGGCTCATAGCGTGAGCCCTGGCGCCAAGTCGCGCATGCCGGCCGCCGGCACGGGCCGACCGCAGCGCAAAAAAATTCAGCAAAAATTCCATTTTTCCGCTTGCTGTCTTTACAACTGTAGAGTAGTCTCGTCATCGTTAGAGTGGAAGGAGGTTCGCATGGCGACACGAGCGTACGAGCTGACCGAAGCCGAGTGGGACATCATCGAGGTGGTCTGGGCGCACGAGCCGTGCGCCGCCCCGACGGTCCAGGAGGAGCTGGCGGCCCGCAAGAAATGGACCTACAGCACGGTGAAGACACTGATGGACCGCATGGTGACCAAAGGCCTGCTCACGACCGAGCGCATCCGGAACCTGATTCTGTACCGTTCCGCCATCAGCCAGCAGGAGGCCCGGCGGGGCGAGCTCCTGCGCACCGTCAAACGCGCCTTCGGCGGCGCGTTCACCCCCATGATGCAGTTCATGCTGGAAAGCGATACGCTCTCGCCAAAGGAAATCGCGGAACTGGAGACGATGATCAGGAAGAAGCACCGGCGGCACAAACCGGAGACAAGGGAATAATCCGACTGTAACGAAACAGCCGGAGAAGCGTCCTTAAAGGCGGAGATGCGATCATGAATGCATTCGTGGAGATCATCAATACGGCCGGGCGGGCCTTTGTCACTTTCGCCCTGCCCATGCTGGTTCAATCGAGTCTGCTGATTGTGATTCTGCTCGCGGTCGATGCCGTCCTGCACCGGAAAGTGCGCGCGGTTTTTCGCTACTGGATCTGGATGCTCGTGCTCGTCAAACTTGTCCTGCCTCCGTCGCTCGGGTCGCCGGTGAGCCTCGGCACGTGGCTGGGCGATGAGCTGAAAATCTCGACGACCACCCTGCTCGAATCCGAATCGCGGCAGCCCACGGAAGCGCCGCTGGCCGAACCACCCTCTACGATAGCATATATCCTCTCTCCATCCGTCTCGGAATCTGTTGCGCCCGCCGCACCTGTGGCGGAAGGGATGGCACGGCAATCTATGCCGCCTGCTCCTGCCTTGACATGGCAGGGATTCGTGCTGCTGGTCTGGGCTGTGACAGCGGCGATTCTGCTGCTGCTATTGATCCAGCGGGCATGTTTCGTGCGCGGCCTTGTTGCTCAGGCCGGGCCAGCGAATCATGGACTGCTCAGCGCGATGGAGGAGTGTCGGGCACGCCTCGGCTTGCGGGGTCAGGTCGGCGTAAGAGTCTCGCCCAATGCATCCAGTCCCGCTGTATGCGGGCTGCTGCGGCCGGTGATCCTGGTTCCGCAGAACTTCGCTTCGCGATTGCACGGGGCCGACCTGCAGGCGGTGCTCCTGCACGAATTGGCCCATGTCAAGCGGGGCGACCTCTGGCTCAACCTCGCCCAGACGCTTCTCCAGATCGCGTACTTCTACCACCCGCTGCTGTGGCTGGCGAACGCGGTCATTCGCCGGGCTCGCGAGCAGGCGGTGGATGAGACCGTCCTCGTCGCCCTGGGCGAAGCCGCTCTGCAATATCCCGAAACTCTGCTCCATGTGGCGAAGCTGGCGTTTCGACGCCGACCCACCCTGAGCCTTCGTCTCATCGGCGTGGTCGAATCCAAGAGCGCCTTGGCTGGCCGGATCAAGCACATCCTCAACCGCCCCGTTCCCAAGACCGCCAAGCTCGGTGCTGTGGCTCTGGCCGGAATTGCCGTCGTCGCGGCAGTCCTCTTGCCGATGGCCGCGGCCCAAAACAGCACCAATCCACTCGCTATAAGCCAGGAACCTTCCACCGGAGAGTCTCGGGGTGCTCCGGAGGCCGGCTTTGTGGCCCAAGACACTTCCCGCGATTCGGATGGCGACGGGCTGTCGGACTTCCAGGAAGTGCACAAGTACCTGACGGACCCAACGAAGAAGGACAGCGACGGCGACGGCACGCCGGACGGCGACTGGGGCGAACGGCGCGAGTACACGTATTCCGTCCGGACGGTATTGCGCTATATGCCGCCCTTCGATGAGGACGGCCTCAACGATGACTTCCAAGATGCCCGCGTGCTGAAACGGACCGGCGAGTATATCGAAATCGAAGTCGTCCACTACCCGCTCGCCACATCGGATGAGTCCATCCCCGAGAATCGCAATTGGAGGCAGGACTATACGCAAATGACCGAATACCTGACCCCCGGCGTGACCACCAACTGGGATGAGCAGATGCGGCGGGATTTGCTGGCGGCGCTGAAAGCGGACGGCATTGATGTCGAGAAGCTCACCGATAAGCAGGTCGTGGAGCAGGTCTCACAATGGCTGATGAAGAGATCGCGGTCTCTCGATAAGGTGTTCACCACGTACTACATTGATTTTCCGGAGGGCCGGCCGCGGGTGTACCCCGGCCTGGAGAGCAACTTCCAGCACGAGTTCGAGCGCGACAGCCACAACTACGATTGGACTATCGAGCAGCACTTCGACCATGAGCTGCTGGGCAAGGGGATGTTCTACAACAAGACGCACGGCTCCTGCACCTCCACGGCGGTGTATCTGACCACCGTGCTGCGGGCCCTCGGGATTCCGACGCGCATGATCCTGGTCACGCCCGCCGTGGATGCCTCCGACAACGAGCAGATTCTCATGGTGAAGAAGGCCCTCACGCACCACCGCGTGCGCGAGACTATGCTGGCGGGCCTGCGCCGGTCGCGCAGCGGCTGGACCAACCACACCTTCAATGAGGTCTACGTCGGCAACCGCTGGTGCCGCCTGGATTACAGCCAGCTCGGGTGTCCCATTCTTGGCGTGAATCGATTCGGCCTGCAGACGCACCTCTATACGTTCCACGACCTCAGCGACGTCAACTTCGCGCCGACCTGGGGCCGCCGCTACGCCAAAGGCTGGCGCGACGAGTCCTTCGAGCACGACAATCCCTATTCCGCCGTCGAGGTCTCCGACCTGTTTGGCGCGCACGCCAACATCCCCAACCCGCCGTTCACGGCCCAGGACCTTCATCTCTCGTCCAACCCGCGGCCGAACATCTTCCTGCTGTATCCCGAGCAGGCCGATGTGTGGAGCCCCGCCATGGAAGTTGTCAAAGACAACGTGTGGGACAGGACCGGCCGCGCCCACGCCAAGGAGTTCTACGAGAACCTCTTCGAGGGCGTCTGGACGACCAAGCCGGGTGATATCCTCGTCCTGCTCTTCTCGCTCGACACCTCCGAGCGCATCCCGGCAGGCTACGAGGACCTCCTGCCGCAGCCCTGGCCCGAAATCGAGTCGCAGCTCCGGCAAGGCCAGACGGTGGAGCTCAGCGGCAAGGCCCGCGAGAAGAACGTCATCCTCCTGGCCGCCCCCACCGCCGATGGGCTCAAGCCGCTGGTTCAGAACTCCAAATTGCTCCAGGCGATTGGCGGAGCCAGCCCGGCCCCAAGCGTCGGTCCAGCCCAGCCGACGACGACCGTGCCGGCTGCCGGGCAGCCCATGAGGCTCGCCAATGGCGCAACGGTCGAGTTCCTCGGCGTCTGCGAACATCCCAGCGAAGGCAAGCAATGGTGGCGGCCCGAAGGTACACCGCTGGAGAAGGCGCCGTACAAGACCACCGGCGCGACGGAGACGCCCCAGGCGGGACTGCAATGGTATGAGTTTGCTCTGCGACTGATCGCACCCGGCGATGCCCATGTCTACTGGGTCGTGGCGGGCGGCACGCACGGGTCCGATTCGGGACCGCCGATTGGCCACGATGGCGAGCGTTGCCGCGACGTGCGTGCCTACAAAGCCACCCAGCCGGAAGGCAAAGAAACCACCGAGATCCGGCTCGGCGTGGCCACCGGCGCATGGCAGACCCGTGCCGCGCACACCACCCTGGACAGCGAGGGCTCGTATACTCTCGACGAGGGCCGAGCCATCGCGTTCGGCGTCGCCTACGAAAAAGATAGCGGCACGTGTCTGCCGGTCACGACGAATTTCAAGCCCGACCAGATCGATTACGAGGTGGTCGCGGTGGATGACGAGGGCACGTCCCACCTCGCCGGCGGGTCGGCCTACGGCGGAAACGTGCTCCAGAGCATGACCTGCAAATTCGACCTGCCGCTCCAGCGCGTGAAGGAGTTCCGCCTCCAGACCCGGCCGTGGACGTGGGTGGAATTCAAGAGCGTCGCCCTGCGCCCGGGTCTCAGGACGGCGGCGCAGGTGGAGCCGCCGAGCGTCGGGACGGGAGAGAAGGTGACTCGGCGGGCCCCGGATGAGGAAAAGGTGGCCGGCATCGGTCCCGCCTGGCAGGTCCTCAAGGAAGCCGTGGGAGACCACTATAGCGGCACGATCAGCGGCTATGGCTTCGAGGACACACACAAAGGAAGCAGTTCTTCGAGAAGGTGCTCTCCTGGACGCATCCCGGCGACGCCTTCGTGCTGATGCTCGCGTTCGATCAGCCCGTGGGGGTGCCGCCGGAGTATGCGGACCTCCTGCCCCTGCCGTGGTCCGAGATCGAGAGCCGTGTCCGGAAAGGAGAATTGGTCGAAGCCCAGGGAAAAGCGCGGAACCGGACGGTGATCATCCTGGCCGCCCCTACCTCCGGGCAACTGGACGACCTCGTCCGCCGGACGCACCTCCTCGACGTGTTCCGCACCGACGCGCCCGAGGAAGGCAAGACGCCTGCCGGTGACCAGGGCGCGGGTGGAGGCGCCCTTGTCGACCCCGGCCACCCTGATACAGCCGCCCCCCTGCCCGCCCCAATAGGCCCCCGCCCCGCGGGACTGGGGTGCACTCTCTCTTGATGGCGTGAAGAGCCGAAAGGGCAGTCTGGCCGCGCAGGGGCGACGCGCCATATTCGAGGCCGGATTTCCCGGCTGCACTCTTCGGAAAATACGTTACCAGGAGCCGGGTGGCAGCGGCAAGCGCCAGCTTGCCGATGGTTCGCCCATCCGCCGGGTGCCAGACTGACGCTTGCGTAGACAGGCGCGATTTGACGACTAAGACATGCCTACGCGAGCGTAGGCATGGCACCCGATTGACAACAAATGACGGAGAATCCCGTGGCCGGGGGTCTCAGCCGAAATTGTAGTGCTTTCGGACCGCCTTTTCGATGTTCCAGACGCAGTTGAGGTCCTGGGGGAAGATGACGAGGTCGCCCGGGCCGAAGCTGACGGACTCCTTGCCGTCCGAGATGGTGACCTTGCCTTCCAGAACCAGGCAGGTCTCCTTCTCGGTGTACGACCAGTCGAACGTGCTCGGCTCGCACGTCCAGATCGGCCAGCTCTTGCACCGGCTGGTCTCTTCCTTGGTCGGCTTGCGAACCACGATATCCTTCACTGTAGGCATATCCAATACTCCTACCGCTCATACCATCCAATCAACCACCCAAATGGGATGCCCCATTATATCCGCCTGTGGCCGTTTGGGAAGTGTGCGACTAAGTTTCCTGGGTTCGTGCCCTTATCCTGTCATCCTGAGCGACAGCGAAGGATCTGGCCCTGGACATATACGTGGATGGGATACGGCGGGGGCTTTTCCTGCGCTGCCCAGATGCTTCGCTTCGCTCAGCATGACAAATGCGCATGGGGTCCGCCGCAAGATGTAGTCGCATACTTTGGGAACAGCCGGCGCGTTTTCCCTTCAAAACGCTGGTCGCAGCGCGTCCTTTTCGGTAGACTGGCCGCTTTCTTTTTGTCGCTGGTTGGGAACTGAACGCCTATGGAGCCGTACCCGTTGGATAATCTCAAGCGTTGGTTCGACGCCTATACGAGCCGCTTCTTCAACGAGGATGAATACGTCAACGCACATCTGCGGGTGAAGCGGGAGCACACGCGGCGGACGTGCGAGGAGATTCTTCTGCTGGCCGACCGGCTCGCGCTCGACGACCACCAAAAGCGGGTCGCCGAGACGATCGCCCTGTTCCACGACGTCGGCCGCTTCCCGCAGTTCGCCGAATACCGCACGTACAACGACGGAAGGAGCGTGGACCATGCCCGGCTGGGCATCGAGGTTCTGCGGCAGGAAGGCGTCCTGGCGGCACTGCGGCGGGAGGAAAGACAGTGGGTGGAGACAGCCATCGAGCATCACGGCCGCAAGGCGCTGCCCGCGGACCTCCGCGGCCAGCCGCTGCTCTTTGCCAAACTGATCCGCGACGCCGACAAGCTCGACATCTTCCGCATCGTCGTGCAAATCTACGAGCGCCACCGGAACAATCCGGCCGGCATGTCGTTCGAGACCGAGCTGCCCGATGAGCCGGGCGTCTCGCCCGAGGTCCTCGCCGCCGTGATGAACGAGCAGCTCGTGGAATACACGAAGCTGCGCACCCTCAACGACATGCGGCTCTGCCAGCTCGGCTGGGTCTACGACATGAATTTCGCCGCCGCGCTGACCCGCCTCCGCGAGCAGCGCTTCCTCGAGCAGGTCCTGAGCTTTCTGCCCGCCACGCCCGAAATCGACCGCCTCCGCGAAAAAATCTTCACCTACGTCGACACCCGCATCCAGCAAGCCGTCCGCTGAAGCTCCTCATCAGGGAGCCGCTACGACTTGGCGCCGACCAGCTTGTCGAAGTCCTCCAGGCCCAGCGCGGGCACCGTGGCGAAGGTAATCCCCAGTGCCTTGTTCAAAGCGATAGAAGCTTTTATCACTTCGCTTACCCCGGGAAACTCCACGATGATCAGCAGGTCATTTTTCCCCAGCACGGCGTACCCAGCGACCAGCTTTCCGCCGTGCTGCTGAATGATCTTGGTCCCTTTCGTGGTGCGCTCAGCGCTGATCCGCTTGATCGCTTCCGCCGAATACCGCCCTGTCATGATGAATGTCGTCATTGCACTTTCTCCTTTTCCTTGCCCCATACGCCATTGTCGCCGCTCAAACTCCCGTTTCATCCCCCGGGTGCCAGACTGGCGCTCGCGTAGACATGCTTACCTCAGTCTCTAAGAGCGTCGCGGCCGGTCTTGACAAGAGGATTCTACCCGGAGTTTCCGCCCTGAGGCAATGAGCAAAAACCGACAAGGCAAGCGCAGATACCCCATCCGCCCCTGCCGCCCCTCGACGCCATTCCCGCCAACCCACCTCCGCGGGAACCCTGCTCCCCTCAATCCCATCGCGAAAAAGTAAGCTGGCCCCGGAACTCCTGAGCCCATACGGATTCTGGAAACAGCAGCCGCAAATTTGTCTTTTGAGCGTGGACCCCCGAAATCCCTGTTCTCAGGAGCTGGTCTTGCCGCCAACAGAAGAACGCGATTTCCGGTAACTTTGAGTCTCTATTATATGGAGGCAATGGAACGATGCAAGGACTGGGCGGGTCTCTCGCCTCTCCGCCCAAGCAGTATGGTGTCCCCAAAGTGCCTGAAAATAGGGTCTGTCCCCCGGGCCAATTGCAAATCCAACGACGCACGATAGGGAATGTACCGAGTCACGTAGGGTGTGCCGTGCACACCTTTCCGAATAGCCGAAAGAAACGCCCGTCACGCTGAAGCTCCGCCGGCTCAGAAACCGGCTGTGAATCCCGTCGTTGAAGCTTAATCTAAGGGCTGACCCCTGAAGTCTTCCTGACCCCTGACGTCTTCCTGAAGTCTTTCAAACTCCTCGTTTCATGTTAGCTGACCCCTCAAGTCCTATTCATCGAGAGGCCACTGCTACAAGTGGATAAATACACTGGTAGGAGGCATTGAAAACATAGAGCCAAGCCTCTGGACCAAGAATTTCGGCCCCTCCCATCCGATCAATGAGTGTTCGAAGTTGGTACAGTGAGGTCCCGTGGTACGCTTGATCGTCATTTCGCAGAATGCCATCGACACTACCCGCCAATTCCGCAAGAAAACCAGAAAGGCGCGCCAGGTCACCCAGAGTGCTCGTCATGTCTTGGGCCACCTTCGGAGCCAAGGCACCCAAATCCGGGTCTGATCCAGCAACGTCCATGGCGCCCTTGTACGCCTCGTCATAGCTGGGACCACGCATAGCCGCCTGTAACGCCATTTGCCTGAAATTGGCTGTGTGCCGGCGGAGTTCCTCAACATTCTCGAACGCAGTACGGTTCTGCCGGACAAAATCCGGCACCTGGTCGGGATTTGTGGCTGCCATGCAATAAAGCGTTGTCAATTTGCCAGCCGTATTTGAATACATCGACTCAGGAACCTGGAGCCTGAACGTGGATGGCTGTGCGCGCACCGGCGTATCATCCGAATATGAATCATCGTACCCATTATCACAGGAGACCATGCATAGCAAGGTCAACACTACACCTGCACATGTAACCAGTGTCAGCAGAGCACCTGAATTCTTGCCATTCAAACCGGAATTCATTTTGAATCTCCTTTCTGCTGTTCGGTAGACAGTGAAGCCAAGGAATGACAAACTAGTTTATCTCAATTAATATCCTACTTCCCCTCCGCAGAGACGCGGCAGCGAGGAACCTGAGACTCAGGTAGCGATGCATGGTATACCTCTCTTCACCAGTCTATACTCCGCTCGAGATGCATCGGCCACACTATGTCGTCGCGGCGAGTCTTCGCCCTGCCTCCTGACCCTGTTGCCAGACTCGTTTGGCGGCCCGGCCGGCCTTGTCAGCGTCCCACCCTGCGCGGATCAGCGACGTCGCGATCGCAGCGACTGTTTCTTCTTTCGTTGTTACGGAAAGTCTCGCCTCGCCTTTTCTAAACACACGGGCGAGCCAATCTCGCACGGCTGTAGAGGCGTCCTCTATGGCCTGGTCTTTGATCTGCGCCCACACGGCGGCTGCCACCGCCACGATCCCCTTGAGAAGAATCGGACCTGCTAACTCTACAATTCCTGCACCCGGCACGCCCGCAATACGTTCTTTACCATGCCCCTGGAATGACTCGGGCGACTCGACATACGCTCCCGCTGAATCCGCCTCCTGTGGCGCCTCAGCATCTAACAACTCCTCCAACTTCTCGACAAAAACCCCTTTTGTCTCATCCAGAGTTAACATCCACATACCTCCCTTCATTCAGTTTTCGATGCCCCCAGAGCCCCATTGCCAGCGCGGCCGCGAAAAAGCCCGCGACGAAACTCCCTGCGGTGCCAAGCTTCGAGCTTGAATCTCGGTCGACCAGCATGAAGAGAACCGTCGTGCCGACCACGCCTGCCACGAGGACGGCAGCCAGCGCTGCCAGTGCGTGAGGCACGCCGGGCCTCGTCGCTCCGCGCCGACCTTCCCACACCATCGCGAGCGTGGCAGCCGCCCACAGAACCAGCCAGATCAAGGGCAGCGCCGTAACCGCCAGGAGCCACCCCACGGGACCGAGCTTGGCCCCACCCTCCGCCGTGGCCGACCGGATAGAATTCAGAACGAGTAGCAGCAGCACGGACAAGGCCACAGAGGGCAGAGAGAGCCGTGCCCACGTACCCAGGCTGTGCAGGAGCCTGAGGTCCCTTCCGGCGGACCGGTTGCGATACCACAGAAACTGGTACACAATCCAGAGCAGTGCCAGTGCCGCCGCAAGGACAACCAGCCAGGCCGGTGAAAGTTGGGCTTGACTTGGCGTTGGGCCCGCCGCTTTGTTTTCCAGCACCCCAGTGGCGAGCAAAACGGACCACAGCGGCACCATCAGAACACCAAAAACCCCAAAGCCAAGCATCAACTCGACTCGCGCGCCAATCGTGCCGTGGAGTACAGGGAACGACATGCGCCACGCTAAGTCCGGCTGTATGAGCCATCGCCAAGCGGCTTTGAGGGGGGATGGACGGGCTCCTTCTTTAAGACGCAACTCTTGTTGGCGTTGAAGGAACGTTTTGACTCGCTCCGCGTCACCCAGGGCGTTGACCGCAAATGCATCAGCCTGAAGCTCACGTGCCACAAGCAGCGCGCTCCAAGTGCCAGCTATGGCCATCGCCGAGAACCCCATGGTCCCAGCAACAGTGAGAAGACTCAGTGCTGCCTCGCTTCCCCCCAGGAACACGAGCACCCCAAGGGCGACAGGCACGAAGAGCGTCCATGCGCCGCCGACAATGCCGACGAGGTAGTAGAGGCCGTGGAAATGCTCCACATCACGGGCGACCACATGTCCGGCCTCGTGAGCCATGGCGCCCTCCAATTCCGGAGACCCCTGGTAAAGTGACCAGAAGGCCGACGTAAGTTGAATAAGGGCCCGGTGCCGGCTGCGCGCTACCCAGGCGCTAACATCCCTGCCCGGCACGAGCAGCACATCAAGATTCCCCACGTTCGAAAGCCGGCGGGCCTTGTCCCGCACGATGTCGAGCTTGCGCCGGAGTTGATCAGTCTCGCTTCTGCGGGCCACTGCTTCCATGTCGCTCTGAGCGGTTCGCGCTTTCTTGCGAAACAATAAGCCCACACTCACTGCAAGCGCGACGATGACCACACCGGGCAGAAAGGGTACGAACGGTCCCAGGCGTCTCGACTGCAAGTTGCCGGAGATCAATAGCAGAGCTATTAGACTGCATCCCAAGCCTAACCAACAAAGCTGGTAAAACGGCCGCAGGCCCGCGTACTGATCTGTAGCAAGCGACTTGCCATCCATGGTGACAGTCCCTTCACCCAACTGTCGCGCATTTGGGAAGCCGAGCAACCGGGGGAGCAGCCGAAAAACAGCTATTTACGCTCTCCTTGTCCCATCTGGTTTTTCTCTCGGTTCTCGGACTTCCGCGGACATCCTACTGAATTCGGTCCGGCCGCATCTGTCCGGCCCACAAAGGACTTCAACCAATTCGTCGCAGCTTCATCAGGGGTGTTTATCTATGAAGTATTATGGCGGGTGCGGGCGAGGCAGGCAAGAACAAAAGTAAAAAAAAGTGAAAAGTGACAAGTAGGTCGGTAGGCAGGGGGCCAGTTCTCAGTTGTCGGTTGCCGGTTGTTGGTCCATCCTCCGTCTTCCGTTCGCTGCGGCGGGCCTGGAGTCCACAGCCGGGGGCGGCTGTGCTACATTCTTTTGCAGGCTTTCTTTAGTCTTTGTGGGACATGGGTTTATGGGGATGGGGCGAGACGGCTTTTTGTTGCTATTGTTATTGACATTGCCGTATGGTTAATTTACCATATACGCAATATCGCATGAGGCAATACGGCAGCCGTTGACGCGTGGCTTGAGAAACCCAGCCTACGTGGAGCGATATGCCGGGCGCTGGTATGTGGCCGGTGGTTGATAACGGAAAAGCGAGCATTCGACATCCGTTGAGGAGCATGATTCTTCGCAAAGCATTCGTGATCGCAGTCGTAAATAGAAAATCGTAAATCGTAAATTGAGAGGGGATCAACTATGGCTACAGAAGCGCAAGTCCTTGCCAATCGTTCGAACGCCCGGAAGTCCACGGGGCCGCGCACGGCCGAAGGGAAGGCAGCCGTCACACAGAATGCCGTCAAGCATGGCCTGTCGGGCCGGCTGGATGTCATCAAGGGAGAGGACCAGGCGGAGTTTGACCGGCAGCGCGAGGCGATGCTGGG
>Ga0315281_10004069_pt1 | contig 21327 bp, 18 predicted proteins | sample YL17G07_0_MG_FD_204540 | JGI IMG/M metagenome (GOLD analysis project Ga0315281, IMG submission 204540) | Sediment microbial communities from Yellowstone Lake, YNP, Wyoming, USA - YL17G07_0 | ecosystem: Environmental > Aquatic > Freshwater > Lake > Sediment | place: USA: Wyoming | collected...
AGATTGAAAAAGGTGTAACCGCCATCGTTGCTGAGGTTACAGAGTTAGACGAAAAGGAAATTTGGGACAAACGGGAGGCTAATTTCTTTAAAGACTTGGAGATTGATTCTCTGTTGGCACTAGAAATTCTTGCTCTCATAGAGAAGAAGTTTAAAGTGCAGATACCTGAAGAAAAGCTTATAGACATTACGTCATTAAGCGCTACCATAGGCTTAACCAAATCCGTCTTAGCGGAAAGTGGAAAACTCTCATCTTAAAACAATTCACTACCACCAGAGCCTGCTCTTATGATATCTTTTGAAGAAATCCGAAATCTTCTGCCTCAAAAATACCCTTTTCAGTTTATTGATAAAGTCACTGAATTTGAGGAAGGCAAGAGGATTGTTTGTGTAAAAAACGTCTCCGGCAATGAACCTGTCTTTGTAGGCCATTTCCCTGATTTTGCAATCTTTCCAGGCGTTTTGATAATTGAGGCGATGGCTCAGGCGTCTATCATTCTTTTCAAGAAAAGCCTCACTGCTACTATCGAAAAGGACAAGATTTTTTTGCTGGCCTCAGTAAGTAGCGCGAGATTTACCAAGCCGGTTTTCCCTGGAGATCAGATTTTTATAGAAGTCCTGGTAGAAAAGATTGTATCGAAAGGCGCCATAGTTCAGGCGTCGGCAAAGGTAGGTGAAACGGTCGTTGCAAAGGCAAATTTAACTTTTGGAATCGCAGAGAAAAGCGCATTATTATGAATAAACGTGTTGTTATAACGGGTGTAGGAATGATTACACCTATTGGCGCGGGTAAGGACACATTTTGGAAAGCCCTCATTGCCGGCACCTCAGGGGTAGAAAAAGTAACGTGTATCGATACTTCCGAATACAAGGTGCATAAAGGATGCGAAGTCAAGAACTTTAATTATTCCGATTACGTGAAAAATGGCGTCCTTAAAAAAATCGGTAAAGGTTCCCAGTTTGCAATTGCTGCAACCCAGCTTGCGTTAACGGACGCCCAGATCGACCTGAGCAAGTTCAACATGGAGCGGGTCGGCGTTTCCGTCGGAACGACTGCCGGTGAGATACAAATCCTTGAGAAGGTCAATTATGTCCGCCATAAAGAAGGCGAGGACAAGGTAGACCCCGCCCTCTTTCTCATGCATCCCTGCAACAACATCCCGGCCAACGTTGCTATTGAATTTGGATTTAAAGGACCCAATACGATTATACCAACTGCTTGCGCCGCCGGTAATTATGCAATTGGATATGCATACGATTTGATAAAGTTTGGTAGGGTTGACATGATGGTAGCCGGTGGTTCAGACCCCTTCTCCAAGGTTGCCTATACGGGTTTCGCCAGGTTGGGCGCTATAGCACCTGATATTTGCCAGCCTTTTGACAAAAACAGGAAGGGTATGATGGTGGGCGAAGGCGCCGGTATGCTCCTTTTAGAGTCTCTTGAACATGCAATGAAGAGAGGTGCTCACATTTATGCAGAGATCACCGGCTACGGATTGAGTTGTGACGCATACCACATCACTATCCCCCATCCGGATGGCGAAGGCGTCGTCTCTGCCATGAAAAAGGCTTTAAAAAATGCAAACCTCAAACCGGAAGACGTTCAGTACATTAGCGCCCACGGAACTGGCACTCCCGCTAACGATAAGGCAGAAACGATATCAATCAAAAAGGTTTTTGGTGAAAAGCCTGCGCATCTTGCGATCAGCTCTATCAAATCTATGATGGGACACACCATGGGGGCGGCCAGCGCAATAGAGGCGATAACCTGCGCCTTGGTTGTACAAAATGATATTATGCCACCTACGATTAATTATGAAACACCGGACCCTGAATGCGACCTTGATTATGTGCCAAACGTTATGAGAAAGCAACGGGTTAACATCGCACTTAATAATGCCCACGCATTTGGTGGTAACAATAGCTGTCTAGTGGTTAAAAAGTTTACAGGATAAAAGAAGAGAACTCTTATTATGGAAAATACAAGAATTGTTATAACAGGCGTTTCAGTCATCTCCCCTCTTGGGTCTGACAAAGATACCTTTTGGAAAAATCTGACCAATGGGGTATCCGGCATTAAGCCGATTACCTTGTTTGACGTGAGCAAGTTTAACTCCAAGCAAGCGGGCGAAATAACTGATTTTGACGCTAAAGTCTATTTAGGGCCGAAAGGTATCCGTCATATAGACAGGACTTCCCTCCTTGTATCATCCGCAACCACCCTTGCAATCAAGGACGCAAACATTGAGAAAACCACGTACAGCAGCGATGAATTAGGCATCGTCGTCGGTTCGACGTATGGAAGTATTGACAGCATTAGCTCCTTTGATTTCCAGTCGTTGCAAGAAGGCCCTAATTATGTTAACCCGATGGATTTTCCGAACACCGTGTTGAATGCCCCTGCAAGCCGTGCCTCCATTTTTTGTAATGCAACCGGACTTAGTACGACCATCTCTAACGGCGTTACGAGTAGCGTAGATGCCATCATCTATGCCTCTGATTTTCTCCGCATGGGACGCGTCAAGGCCATTGTTGCAGGCGGCGTGCATGGATTGACGCACGACATATTCTGGGGTTCTCACAGCGCCACAATTTTGGCGGGAAGTAAGCCGGGTACACCGGAAATAAGTGCTCCGTTCGATAAAAGGCGTAATGGGATGGTTATTGGAGAGGCGGCGGCATTGGTGATCCTTGAAACGTTGGAAGACGCCCTCAAGAGGAATGCCCCTATTTATGCCGAAGTCAAGGGTTATGGAACCGCTTTTGAACCAAAAATGGCCGTCAGCAAAGATTACCAGACGGATGGCACCAGGAAGGCCATGTTGGATGCTATTAACAGCGCTGGATTGACAATTCAAGACATCTCTTGCATCTCAGCAAACGCGTACTCAGGCGTTTACGGCGACGCATTGGAAACGCATGCCATTAAAGAGGTCTTTGGTATGAAGGCAAACCTTATTCCTACGCCAGCCATTAAATCCATGGTCGGTGAATGTTTAGATGCGTCGGGTGCACTGCAAACGATAGCCTCATTGATGTCGATTAAGACACATACTGTTCACCCCACCATTAATTACCAGGAACATGACACGGAATGCGATTTAGACTGTGTGCCCAACACCTGCAGAGCCGTACCGATTAAGAACGTCCTCATAAATACCGCATCTCGAATCGGTAATAGTTCGTCACTCATCATCTCCAAATACAAACCTTAATTTCATGACGCCCTCCGCAAGAGCTATACAATCCACAAACAGGAGCGAACTGCTTTCCTGTTATGACGCGATTGTTATTGGCGCCGGTATCGCAGGTCTTATTTGTGCTGCGTTTCTGGCACAAAGCGGGAGAAAGGTACTCATTGTTGAGCAACATTTTATCCCCGGTGGTTATTGCACGTCGTTTAAAAGAAAGGGATTTAACTTCGATGCGGCGGTACATCACATCGGAGGTTGTGGGAAATGGGGTATCGTCGGCAGATGTTTGAAGTCGTTAGGGATTGAGATGGAATTTTATCCTCTCGACCCTATGGACCACTTAATCTTCCCCCATTTCACCATAGAAATCCCTGCAGATTTGGACAAATATATTTCACGGTTACAAGAGCAATATCCAGCCGAAGCAAACAACATCAAGGCCTTCTTTCAAGAGTTTACAAAGCTCTACCGCGCCACCTTCAACAATGAGAAGAGCTTGATTATCGACAAATACAAAGATCAGACCTACGCAGACATGCTGAATGTTTTTTTTACCAATGACGAACTCAAAATGATACTCGGCGGCCAGTGCGGTTACATAGGTCTCCCCCCTGCTAAGGCTTCTGCCATTGGCGTATGCCAGATGATGATAAATTATCTTAAAGACGGGGCATTTTTCCCTGCTGGTGGAACGCAAGAGTTTGCCAATGCGATTTTTAAGAAATTTATTGATTTCGGCGGACACGTTATGTTATCATCAAAAGTCATTGAAATACTTTTAGACGGTAATATTGCGAAAGGCGTTAAGCTACTTGATGGTAAAGAGATACATTCTGGCCTGGTTGTCTCTAATATTGACGCAAGACAAACCTTTTTGGAGCTGTTAAAAGGGAAAACCGATGTGTCTTTTGCCAATAAAATCAAGTCTATGAAAGAAAGTTGCTCTTTTTTTCTTTTGTATCTTGGTGTCGGCAAGGGTATTGACTTAGGGAACTTGAAAAGAGGCTTTTACCATGCGGCAACTGACAGCAGTTATACGAATAATGATTGGCTCTATGTCTCAGTGCCAACAAGAATTTGCCCAACTCTTGCGCCTGCTGAGAAGCACATAATTTCCGTAGTTGTTTTTTTGAAAGAGGAATCGTGTCAGGATGTTGCAAATTGGCGGTCTTTCAAAGAAACTATGACGGAAGACACGGTGAATCGTTTAGAGGCCTTTGTTCCTGATTTAAGAAAATATATAGAAGTGAAGGAAGCTGCTACACCGAAAACCTTGGAGCGTTATACGTCAAACACCCATGGAGCCGCTTACGGCTGGGCAGTCACGGTGGATCAGATATGGGGAAACAGATTACCCCAAAAGACGCCGATTGACAACCTGTATTTGACCGGACATTGGACCAAGCCCGGCCCGGGAATTTGTGCCGTAGTTTCTTCCGGTTGGGGTGTTGCTAATTTAATTATGGAGAATTGGAGGTAGATAATCGTATGAAAAGAAAAATGATGTTAATTAATCCACATAAGCCCGGCAGGCACGGAGAGGAAAGTGTTACGGTAATCGTTCAGATGCCCTTGAACCTTGCCTATATTTCCGCTCTTACTCCGGGTGAATGGGACTTTGATCTTATTGACGAAAATATTGAATTGGCTATTGATGACAACGACGAACTTACTTTTAAGCCCGTAGACCTCGTCTGCATTACGTCCGTCACCTACCAATCTCCAAGGGCGTATAAAATAGCCGCTGCATGCAGGAAAAAGGGAATGACCGTTATTATGGGCGGTATACACGCCTCTGTCATGCCTGAAGAAGCCGCCAATTATGCCGACGCCGTTTTTGTGGGCGAAGCGGAACAATTGTGGCCACAGGTAATAAAGGACTTTGAGGCGGGAAAACTGAAAAAGATTTATGAGGGTGGCCTTCCCCCCCTTAGCCTTATGAAAAGGGTGTATCCAAACCGCGAACTTTTGAAGAAGAAATACGATTATAAGTTTTCTTCCATCGTAACGACGAAGGGATGCCCTAACTATTGCGACTTCTGCAGTGTGCCGACGTTCCAGGGCAGGAAATTCAGGGAAAGGCCATACGAAGATGTCCTTGACGAGATGGCGGCAACTGATTACAAGGGTTTGATGCTGGCTGAGGATAATTTTTACGGACATGGAAAGAACTCGAATGAACGGGCCCGCAATCTCTTCAAAGGCATGATAGACCGCGGTATCCATAAGGATTGGCTGGGATTTACGGCTCTCAATATTTCGCAGGACGCGGAAACGTTGAATTACATGGCAAAGAGCGGCTGTTTCGGCATGCTTATCGGTATTGAGTCTACCAATGAAGCTGTTTTGGAGAAGATGAACAAGCGGGTAAACTTAAAGCTCGGAACGGATAGTTATTTTGATTGTATCCAAAAGATTCATGACGCCGGCTTGGTGGTTTGGGGTTCCGTGGTGTTTGGCGCAGACGGCGACGGCAAGGACTCCTTTAAGCGGATGACGGAGTTCATTCTGCAAAACAATATCGATATCCTTACCTTCGGTATCAATTGCCCCTTCCCGAAGACACAGCTTTATGCGAGATTAGACTCTGAAAAGAGGATTTTCAGGAAGAACTATCCGGATGATTGGCAGTATTACGACACAGCCCACGTGGTTCACCGTTTCGTGGACATGAAACTGGAAGACTTCATTGAAGGTATGCAATATGTATATGACAACATTTACGCAAACAACAATCTAAGAACCCGCTTCAGGAACTCCATCAATACCACGAAAAATCCGAGAAATTCCATGTTTGCATTCAGGGTAGGTTCAGACTGGAAACAGGTTTTTGAGCAGGTATTGCAGAACTTGAAAGAGTTGTATGATTCAGGCGATTACTACAAAGACTGTTATAAGTCCAGCACACTAACTGTTGCAAAACCGGCTATGGCGGTGGCTTCGGCTTAGGTTTTTTGTGGCAGCTTTAGCCAAGGATTATCAATATGAAAGCCTTATTAGACAAAAAGGTATTTACGTATAATGACGTGAATTCTTTGCCTGACGGTAATTATGAAATTATCGATGAGGAGATGGTGTCCATGACTCCTGCCGGGTTTAGACACGGCAACCTTGAAGGTGTTTTTTATGCGCTACTGACAAAACATCTTGGTTCAAAGGGCTATACAGCCGTTGGAGAAGTTGGCATTGTTATAAGGAAAAAACCATTTAGACTAAGGGCGGCAGACGTTGTTTACATAAGCAAGAAAAAATCTCCTAAAAAACCCGTGGGGATGCTTGAAGTACCGCCTGACCTGGTGGTTGAAATAATATCCGAAGATGAAGCGTCCGGTAAAATAAATGAAAAGGTGCAGGATTACTTATCATTTGGCGTAAAGCGTGTGGTATGCGTCAATCCTTTTACGGAAACGGTTACTGTCCACTGTCATGGCCAAAATGATATTGGACATTATGATTTTGATGAGAAGTTTGAGTTGATAGATAATGTTTTTGTTACATTGAGCGATTTGTGTTGAAATTGTTTGTTGCGGTGTAAAATGAGATGGTCGTTTTGTAATTGCTGTAACAATTTAAACTTAGAAAAAGGAGGAAAATGTAATGATCGGTAAGCTTTTATCACTTTCTATGGAAAAGTCAATTATTCCTGACGTCAGTCCCAAGGTAATTTTGATAACCACCTGCGCCCTCATCTTCGTCATCCTGTTCACCTGGAAAAAGGAGGAGTAATTGCCCGGTAGAAACGCTGCCTACGATTTGGTAATTATCGGCGGTGGACCGGGTGGTTACGTTGCGGCAATCAAGGCGTCCCAGTTGGGAATAAAGACTGCGCTTGTTGAGCAGTACAAGGTTGGCGGCGCGTGTTTACACCAAGGCTGTATCCCTACAAAGGCGCTGCTTCATTCCGCAGATATGTATCGTAAGCTACTGAAGGCGGGTGAGTATGGAATTGTTATTGACAAACTGGCATTTAATTATCAGCAATTTCATCGTCGTAAAGATGCAATTATCAAACGGCTATTCCAGGGGATACAATTCCTCCTCAAAAAAAATGGCGTGGATATTTTTGAGGGCAAAGGGCAACTCACCTCTCCCAATAACGTTAGTGTAAAAAAAGATGGTATCGACGTTACGGAGATTACGGCAAAGAACGTCATTCTTGCCACCGGTTCAAAGCCGGCTATCCCGCAGACAATATCATACGACGGGAAATTTGTGCTTACGAGCGATGACGCCCTGAAGTGCGAAGAAGTTCCAAAATCTATTATTATTGCGGGTGGAGGAGCTTTAGGGGTTGAGTTTGCCCATCTCTACAACATACTAGGCGCACGAGTAACCATAATCGAGCTTTCACCAGACCTCCTTCCCGCTGAAGAGAAGGAAGTCAGAGATACCCTAAAGAAAACGTTTGCAAAGAGAGGCATAGAGATCATAACTAATGCCTCTCTGGAAAAAGTTGAAATAAATAGCGGAGTCAACGTATCAATACGAAGAGTCACGGATACACTCCCCCCCCCTATTCATCCCAACGATATCTGTTTAAGAGCCGATCAGTTACTTCTCGCATTGGGTAGAACGCCTAACTTGTCTGACTTGGGAATAGAGGCATTTTCGTTACCATATAAGGGGAAATATTTACAAACAAATGGGGTAATGGAAACGGAGCAAAAAGGGCTTTATGCCATAGGAGACATCACCGGCCCCCCCCTGCTTGCCCATAAGGCTTCAGCCGAGGGCTTGTGCGCTGTTTCTGCTATTGCCGGTAAAGAATCAGCGCCTATCAAATATTCCAATATACCACGAGTGGCCTACTGTTATCCAGAGGTGGCGAGCATGGGACTTACCCAGGTTGAAGCAGAAAACACCGGGTATAAGGTTAAGACGGGAAGATTCCCCTTCATTGCAAACAGCAAGGCTATTATTCAGGGAGAGTACGAAGATGGGTTCGTGAAGATTGTTACTGATGAAATGAGCGGTCAATTATTGGGAATGCATGCCATTGGCCCCAATGTAGGAGAAATGATGTGGGGTTCCTCTCTTGCTGCTAGTCTGAAGGGAAGCGCCGCAGACCTCTCTCACACCATATTCCCCCATCCAACCCTTTCTGAGGCAATTTGGGAAGCCTCTCTCGCAACGTTAAGTAAATCGTTACACATCTAATTAGCACATACTACATTATGAATACCGAATTAAAAATTGCTTATTTTTCCATGGAAATCGGCCTTTCCAACGACATACCCACGTACAGCGGCGGGCTTGGAGTCCTGGCCGGAGACACCATCAAATCAGGCGCCGATCTTAAAATCCCGCTCGTAGCAGTAACCCTCTTATCTAAAAAAGGATTTTTTCAACAAGACATCGATAACGAGGGAAGACAGATTGAGCAGCCTGTAGAATGGGACCCCTTCCGATTTATGACCCGCCAGACCAAGAGGGTTGTGGTTAAAATAGAAGGCCGCGACGTCTCCATCCAGGCGTGGTGCTATATGGTAAAAAGCGTTACCGGGGGAGAAGTTGCCGTACTGTATCTCGATACCGACGTCCCGGAAAATACCGCAGAAGACCGCACGATTACCGATGTGCTTTACGGAGGCGATGAACGGTACCGCTTAAAGCAAGAGGTTGTATTGGGCATCGGAGGAGTACGGATGCTCCACGCGCTCGGTTATCAGATCAAAAAATATCACATGAACGAAGGCCACGCCAGTTTTTTAACCCTTGAGCTTCTGTTGCGCCACAAACGAGACATCGAAAGCGTTTGGGACGAACGCTGGGTTTGGGACATGGATACCGTAAAAGACCTCTGTGTATTCACAACCCACACCCCTATTGAGGCCGGTCACGACCGGTTTTCTTACGACCTGGTAAAAAAAGTGATCGGTGAAATTATACCCTTAACGCTATTAAAAAAACTTGGCGGAGAGGATTCACTCAACATGACCCTCCTTGCCTTAAATTTGAGCAACTATATCAATGGCGTCGCCAAAAAACACGGCGAGGTCTCTAAGGCATTGTTTCCTGGTTACGAAATCAACGCTATTACCAACGGCGTTCATTCGTTTACCTGGACGTGTGAATACCTCCAAAGATTGTACGACAAATACATACACGGCTGGGCAAACGAGCCGGAACTCTTTGTTCGCGCCGAAATCATCCCCGATGATGAATTATGGGCTGCCCATCTTTCCGCCAAAAAAGACCTGTGTGACTTTGTAAAGAACACCGTAAACGTGGAACTAAACCCTGACGTTTTGACCATTGGCTTTGCCCGGAGGTTTACCTCCTACAAGCGGGCGGATCTAATCTTTTCTGACCTGGAAAGGCTTAAGAAAATCGGAAACAAGGAGAAATTCCAAATTATCTTTGCAGGAAAAGCGCACCCAAAAGACCTTCCCGGCAAGGACATCATAAAAAGAATAATTGATTTCAGCAAAACGATAGACAACAATATCAAAATCGTTTTTTTAAAGAATTACCAGATGTCTATGGCCTTGAAATTAGTTTCCGGCGTAGACGTATGGCTTAACACCCCTTTACGCCCGCGCGAGGCGTCTGGCACCAGCGGGATGAAAGCAGCGCATAATGGGGTGATAAACTTCAGCGTGCTTGACGGGTGGTGGATTGAGGGTCATATCGAGGGCGTTACCGGCTGGTCTATCGGTCCAAAACCGACGGAATCCTCTTTGACAAACACCACCGATACCGCAGACTCCGAAGATTTATACCATAAACTAGAAAACATCATTATCCCAACGTACTACCACGATAAAAACCAGTGGATAAAAATCATGAAAAACTCCATCGGCAAGATCGCCTATTATTTCAATTGCCATCGTATGATGCGCAGATATGTGACTGACGCTTATTTACGGTAAAGGCAAACATCAGCCGCCGTTCAATCAAATGGGGCATTCCCAAATTTTTGCAAATTTGTGTTTTGTCCCATAGGGACAGATGGAAATAGCCCACCGATTTATCGGTGGTACTGTATGCCAGGATTTTTAATCCCGTAGGGACGGCTGATGGCTTTGACATTTCTAGACGGCAAATAGATGCTAATACAATCAGAAAAGATTAAGGCATTCATCATAGACTTGGACGACACCCTCTACGACTGCAGCAATACGCTCGTCGTACGCGGGAGAAGACGGGTTGCAAAAACCATTGCCGGATTGATCAATTGCGCGGAAGAGAAGGCATACCTCCTTCAACAGGAGTTGGAAGAAAAGTATGGAACAAAGGCAAACATCTATGAAAAATTGGCAGCACTTCACAACCTTCCTCAAACGTGCGCAAAGGAATTATTAAAAGAATTTGTTCACATAGAGATATCCAATATCGCGCTTTTTCCTGACGTCACCAATACCCTGCTAAAGCTCAAATCACAAGGCTACAAGCTTTTCCTGGTTACTTCTGGAGAAAACAAAATACAAAAAAGGAAAATAAAAACACTTGGCTTGAATGGCGGCTACTTTGATGAAATGTTGATAACTGATCGGGAACTCGGCCACACCAAAGAAAACTGTTTCAAACAAATCATGCAAAGATATAAACTAAATCCCGAAGAAGTTGTTTGTGTGGGGGACAAGAGCGAAGATGAACTGCTAACCGGTAAAGTATTGGGTATGATTACTGTAATGTTTGAACACGGCAGACACTATAACGCATATCTCAAAGAAACGCATAAACAGATTAAACCGGACTATTCAATCAAACATATCCAGGAATTGCTTGGTTAGTGTTATGCTTCAATGGAAGTTCACAACAAACAAAAAAACAAAAATAGCTGCGATGTCTCAACCCAACTTCGACAAATTCATCATAAAAAGGTGAAACTTGCTTCTTTTTCCCCTGAAGATGTCATTTCACGTATTTTGGAATTTTCAACACCATCCCTATATCCAAAGATCAAGCGGGGCGTTATTGACAAGCGTCCGCAGGATATCGCTTCTGGTGATCATACCCACCAGAAAGCCATTATCGTCTACGATAGGCATCGAACCTATCCGCTCCTCAAATAATATGCGGGCAATCTCTCGAATCCCCGTGTCGGGGCTGGCCGTAAGCACCTTTCTTTTAATCATACCCTGAATAGTCATTTGCTCCTGCCCTGTTTCGCCCTGCTGAGAAACCGTACTACAAATATTACCGGATTCAAGGAGCAGATCTCTATCCGAAATAATCCCGACAAGTTCTTTATTACGTGAAACGACGGGTATATGGCGAAACCTTTTGGTGCGTATTAACTCCCAGGCCTCGGCTATGGTGGCTTCCGGGGGAAGGGTTACCACCGGAGACACCATAATCTGGCTTGCTAGAATCGCCGGCTTCCTCTCTTGCCGCGCAGGCTGTTGATAGGCCATTTGACCCGCATGGGGTAGAAACGGTTCTTTTTGAGACGGAGCCTTATCCTTAGCACCAGAGGTCTTGCGTTCTTTCAAAACGTGCGAAGGAGTATGTGTATGTGACTGCAAAGTCCACGCCCCCGGCGTAATAGGGGTAACTGTCCCATCTTCCATCCATTTGAAACCCATGTGTCTTTACTCCTTACATAACGTTACTCACCGCAAGCTTTCAAATAATCTGCCAACTCCATCCATTCTGTTTTTATCTCTTTTCCGTCAAAAGAGATGGCTGTAACTATTCGGTTATCATCCTTATACCATCTTTCAATATAATAGGAAAAGGTAATTTCATTCATAGCCATGACGACAATTTTGGAAAGTGGTTCCATTGCTTATCCTTTATTTAATGATCAATCTTGCCTGCCAATACGAAGCGTGGCAGGATAAGAACCTGTATATTTCCAAAACGTTACCAATTGCAAAATGTTACGGTACAGGCTAAAAGCCAGAACCGGCGAGTAATAAGACGTAGGGCGAGGCTTTAGCCTTGCCTTTGGAACTCTTTGTCAAGGTAAGGACGGCTCGAAACGTCAATGCAGTCAACCGTCCCTACGGGACTAAAAATCCTGGTATAGAGACCCACCGATAAATCGGTGGGCTATTTCCATCTGTCCCTACGGGACAAAACACAAATTTACAAAAATTTTGAAATGCACCCCCTTGTTAGCCCATACGCTCATCTTTATATCTCCTGAAATTACTTACAAGACTTGAAAATGAATCCGGTTTGTATTTATCAAAGCCTTCCTCGTCAACAAATATAAAATCAAAATGGAGTTTTTTTTGTGAAGCGTTGATATCTTCACACCATTTTTTCAGACGAGCCATTTTCAGAGGCACGTCAGGGTCTTCAAGGCCTTTTGTTTCAACGATAAATAAGTCCTTATCACTGACCTTCACAATAAAATCAGGGTAGTAATGAGAAATGTTGCCATCCTTGTTTACGTAGTCGATAGTGAAATGCACTGCCATATAATTCTTTGTATAGGAAATAACATCAGCGCATTTTTCGAGAAATGAAGCAAAAAGCAGTTCAAGGTGACTATCGCCAATAATCTTGTTGAACAGACTTTTCTGCGGGACAAGGAATCCCTGCTCCTTGACGACAAACGGGCGCGTCTGCCTGAGCTTGATATAATCCCGTATTTCCGCGCTTCCCTTGTCCTGCACCGTCAATTCATTGATCTTCTTCTTGAAGGTCTCAACGATGGTACGGGTTGCCGAAAGTTCGGAGAGGTTGCGGAGGGTATTCAGGTCATCAATATCGACCGGAGAATCAAACAAGTGCAGGGATACAAAATCCTTCACCTTGCCATAAAGAATGTCGTACCCGCTAATAAGCCGCAGGTCTTTCATTATCACTTGCGTGAAGTATCCGATAACGCTTCGATAGTCCGTTACCGCGTTGGAATCCAGCATCGTCGTATGGTTTATCTCCCCGGTGGTAATATCCTTGAATACGATTTCCCGTTTCTCTTCTTCTGAAAACTGCCGGTAAGCGATTTTCGCGCATCCGAAGGAAGAAGGCGACAGGTCTTCAAGCCGTTTGTATTCACGGTAAATCCTTGGCGAAAGGACGGGGATTTCGATATCCAGCTTGTCCACGTCCTTCCTGGCGTTTTTGTCGTCAACCTCAATAATAATAGGCGCCTTGGGCGCCGCCCCGCTTCCCATCGGTTTGTGATCCAGTTCAACGCCTTCGCTCCTGATGGATTCCACAAAGTCCATAAACGCCTCGGTGCCGATCACGCTTAGATACTCGTGCGCATCCTCACCCGGATACATCCGCCGAATGCCCCTGCCGAGGGTCTGTTCCGGGAGGATATTGCTTTTCGCGGCATAAGCGCGAAGGCCGACGATGGTCGTCACGTTGCGGACGTCCCAGCCTTCTTTGAGCATAAGAACGGAAACGATTACTTTATACGGGCTTTCCCAACTGTCTATCCTGTTGGACGCCTCGCGCAGTAGCCTCAGTTCTTCTTTACCCTTTTTGGTATCGGCCTCGGATACCTCGCCATTGTTGTTGGTATGAATGACCAGCACCGCATCCTTGAATTCCGGAAAATTCTTTTCAAGGTATTCGGCCACGTCGTCGCAGTTCTTGGTGTCATCGGTCATAACGAAAAGCACCGCCTTCTTACCGAGCTTTTCATGCTCAGCATAAACCTTGCGCCATTCTTCGACGCCCAGGGCGATATAATCGGCGTATTTTTCCGTGTAACGGCAGCTTTTCACTTCGGTAAGCTTTGCCCTGCTTGCCAGGTCCGGAAGCACGGGACGCTTCACCACGTTTTGGGTAATCGCCTCAACCAGCGGATAATCGCACACCGTCTGAACGAAGATTCCGCCGTTATTGTGCTTCGGCGTTGCAGTAACGTCGATTTGCAGAGAAAGGAAATGGCCTTTCTGTTTGAGCCGGTTATGGATATCCTCAATGGATTTAAACCACGCCAGCCGTGAGTCGTGTATATGGTGGGCTTCATCGTTGATAACGATAATCTCGTCAATCTCGCGGACAATCACGCCCAGATCAACCTTTGAATCGTTGGTCTTTCCGGACGGGCGCTTGCCCAGGAAATAGTCTTCCAGGTTCTCATCGTCAAAACTCGGCACAATGTCGTTACCCGCGTAGATGCGGTGGATATTGGTCAGAAAAAGGTTGCCTGATTTGCGAACGATGGAAACGTCGTCCTGGATATGTAGCGTTATCTGGAAATCATCCTGCCAGTTTTGTCCCTCGTAGCCGTTGTCGGGCAACAGAGGGTCGTTCCAGAATATCTTCAGGCCACCAAAATCGGCGCGCAACCGGTCAAGCACGATGATATTGGGGGCAATGACAAGAAAATTGGTGGAGAGGCCGGAAACCTCTTCGTAAAGCTTGTGGAAATAACACCAGGTGATAATCAGGCTCATCACCTTGGTCTTGCCGCTCCCCGTCGCCATTTTTATTACAAGACGGAGCCATTCCTCGTCAAACATACCCGTTGACGCCGCGCCGGATGAGTCGTAGCGGATCAGGTCAAACTTGTCCTTTACCTTAACCACCTCGTACAGATAAATAACCGTCTCAATGGCCTCCCGCTGGGCAAAGTAATACCGAAACTCAACCATCGTCCCGTCCACCTGTGCCGCCCCGGCAGACGGGTCAGTCCCGGGAACAATATGTTCCGTATGAAACCACCACGAAAGCAGTGCTTTCGACGTCGCCGACGCCCCTTCATAACCATTATCGCGCCACGCCTTGACCTCCCTGCGAATCTTGGAAACAAGCGGCGGCAGCAGCTTCTCGTAGCTCGTCTCCCGCAATGCCTCATCCGCCGGAAACCAGCGGTAATCAGGATTGAGTATCTCGTAGGAAGAAGTCGGGAAAGAAGGATGAATAGCCATTAATTATCTCCTCGAATTTTTTTTGTAACTATTCAGGTCTGTCTCGCGCAAAGCCGCAAAGAGCGCAAAGAAAAGCATAAGCACTGAATTGACAAAATCCTATAAGCCATTGACAACCCGTTCAATTCCATCCTTAATAAGATTGACATTAAAATTAACAAGCAGGCCCAGCTTCATTCCCGTTAATCTGAGATAGGTCAATAATTGTTTCTTATGAACAGGTAAAACTTTTTCTACGGCTTTCAATTCAACAATTACCAAATTTTCCACAATCAAATCCGCCCGAAATCCAAGATCGAGCTTGATATCTTCATAGCGCACCGGTATTCCAACCTCTTTTTCACATTTCAATCCCAATTTCTTCAATTCATATATGAGAATTTCGAGATATACTGATTCCAATAACCCCGGTCCGAGGTTTATATGAGTTCTATAACAGCAATCTACTATGCTCTTAGATATCTGGTTTTCATCCATATTGCCCATCCATTCTCTGCGTCTTTGCGCCTTTGCGTGAAAATTGGTTTTGATTAAATTCCCGTCAACTTTGTCCTAGAGACTGAGTAGTTACATTCTTTTTTGCAGTTCAAAAGGAATTCCTAGTCCTATTCACATTCATTAGCGGTTACCTTCCCACTCCGACGTCAATGATCTTCATCGTGTCATTCCCGAAGATGTCCACCACCTTGACGGCCACTTTATACCGTCCGGGCTGGCAGTCGCAGAAGGGAGTTTTCAGTTCCAGGGTGCGGTCTTTTTTGGTGCGGAAGGATTGCCATTCGTTTTCGAAGATAAAGTCGCCCGTCCACACCTCTTCCATTTCACCACTGGCCTCGTTTTTGGCGCGGACAATCTCCCGTTTGGATTCAAAATTAAAATCCACGCTCCAGTAGTCAATCCAGTCCGTCCATTTTTGGGTAAGCACCTCGCGGGTAACGATACCGTCCTTGTCTTTGGCGACCTTGATAATCTTACCGGCCTCCACGACGATCTTGTTCTTGCCGTTGCCGAGTGACGCGGCGGCGTTGTCCACCGTGTCCTGGTTGTAGAATACGGAAAAATCAGTCAGTTCAACCGCAATGCTGTTCTTCTTTACGTGAGGTTTTACTTCGATGTACGAGACGTCATGAAAGACCACCTGATTTTTTTCAACGGCGCGTTTGTCGAAGACCTCGCGGGGGATGTACCTGAGCGCAACGTCAATACCTTTACCCCTGGCCTCTTCCTGAATGTTGGGGAAAAGCCCCATCTCAAACTCGAAGGCAAGGATATCCACGCGTGATACGCGCTTCTCGCGGCATTCAAGGATGATTTCTTCCACAAAGAGTCGGGTAACGGGCAGATTCACCGGCCCCACGGACACCAGGCGACCGGCCTTCTTGCCGTGGAAGCACCGGAAGCCTTCCGCCTTCTCCGCCTTGTACGCCTTGAGGATCAGGGCGATAAAGTCTTTTTCCTTCTGCTCCAGTTGTTTTTGCCGCTCCTCTTCGCGCAGATTCATATTGACGCCGATGTAATGCGCCCGCTCGTACTTGCCGAGGTTGAGGATTTCAAAGGCGCGGAAGTCCTTGCCCTCTTCCTTGCGCTGCCGCTGTACGCCGATCATGCGCTTGCGGGTAGTGTGGATGGCGAACTTGCCGAGGTCAGAGCCGATCCACTTCCGCCCCAGCTTTTCGGCCACGGACAGCGTGGTGCCGGAACCGCAGAAGAAGTCGGCTACGATGTCGTTTTCGTTGGAGGATGTCTTGATGATGCGGTCAATCAAAGGTTCTGGCTTTTGAGTAGGATATCCAAGTGATTCAGTTGCTTGAGAGTTGACGGGTGAAATATCAACCCACATGGATTGAACCACCCGCCCGGGCATCTCATCCAAAAACCGCTTGTATTGTGGTTTTCCGTTTGAAGTGAGCCCTATACGCCCTTCATTTATCAACTTGTCAATATTCTCTTGGGTCCAGCGCCAATGTGTCCTTGGTGGTGGGGTGATTGCCTTCCCAAAAAACACACGTGGCGGCCCTTCACCTGCTGCAGTTGCATTATCCCAACGAAATTTTCGACCCTGTTCATCTATTTGGTTATAATGACTGTCTAGATATGACTGTTCATACGCTTCGTAAACTGGATTATATGTCCAATTAGCAGATTTAGCATACAGATGAAGCGTGTCGTGTATTATGGGGACAGATTTTGTTCCAGAACGGCTTGAGACCCGTTGCCATTGTACCTCAGCTTTAAAACAGTCCTTTCCAAATACCTCATCCAAGACCAACCGTATGTATGCATTTACCCGCCAATCACAATGCACATAAATGCTCCCATCCTCGGCCAGCAAATCCCGCATCAGCACAAGGCGTTCGTAGATCATGGCGATGAAGCTGTCGGCGCCCCTGCCCCAGGTGTCTCGGTAGGCCAGTTCTTCCAGCACGTTGGGCTTTTTGGTGAAGGTGTCGTCGCCAATCTCAATATCCATCGAGAAATCAGCGCCCACGTCAAAGGGAGGGTCAATGTAGATAAGCTTAATGCCACCCGCCTTTTCAATTTCCGCGCGGATGGGGCCGTTTTTAAGGCTACTAAGGATAAGCTTGTTATCGCCCCAGATGAGCTTATTCGTCCAGCCCTTAAGTTGCCGCCCCCTGCTGTCAAGGTATATGCCCGCCGCTTCAAACAATGGGTATTTCTTCTTTGCCGCCTCCGAACGCGGTTCGTCCACCTGCTCAATCACCTGAAAAGGCAGGACGATATTAGTCACGTCACTGGTCTTGCCGTTCCATATCAACTCCACCTCCCGCTTATCATCAAAGAGCATAAAGCGGTACTTATCCGGCAACGGCTTACCCGTCTCAACCAATTTCACAACCTCACGTCTTTCAGCATCTGTAAGTTTCATTTACAATGTCCTTTGCTTCAAAACCATCGCTTGTTTCAGTGGTCGAACGTACGAATGAGTAATCCGTAGTACATCAACATACTCAAAAAATATTCTGCAAATATGAAAAGCTTCTTGTGATTAAGTATTCACAACAACAAATAATTGTATTTTGATTTTTCTAAATTTGTATTAAGCCTTTTTGTTGCTATCCATTTGATCAATAACTTTCATAATATCCTTGCCAAGCTTCGACTGTGGATCAGTACATTCTTCCCATCGAGATAAGGACGAAAGATATTTACTGCCTTCTTTATAATTCTTGAGGCCTGGAATAATTTCATATGTTTTATTTTCACTAAGGGTTTTAGCCCATCCTATAGACTTATATTTTCTGTCTCTTAAGTCTCTGCAGGTTATTTGTATTTTGACTCCTTTGGTTGCTATATGAGGCAGCCAGTTTCCAAACATTTCCTCAACGAATAATAAATATCCATTTTCCAATTCACCGGAGTTGAGCCTTCCTGTTGGGGTAAACTCCTTTCCAAATATAGCCTCAGCCTCTACAAAGTGAGTACAATAAACAGGTAAGTATTTGATATTATCACCAACGTTCATTCTTGGAATTGAGGGAAATGTCACTGCGGCAAGAGGGTCTGACCATCTATTTCTTTTGTTTTTAAATTTAAGTTCAAAACTTGATATCGTTTGTGTTTTCTCTGTAGGATTTTGGATGGTTACAGATAACCAAAAAGCAAACCTCTGTGCATCATGTAGATTATTGTGCTTGAATTCATTGAGTATAGTTATCTTCGCTGTAGTTTTATCAATATTTACTCTAATTTTGTTTTCTAATTTATCTGATAATCCTTTGATCGCTTTTAAAGCTCCAGCAAACCATGCTATTGTAACGCCAGCAACAAAAATTAAAAGCTTTATTAATTGGGGATGTGTTTCAATATAACTAATGATTTCGTTCAAATTGATGTATCCTGAATAATTATTTAAAAGCAAACGCCTGAAATCAACGGCGCAATCTTATCGCGTCCGCTGGGGTAAATTGTTAACCGTCGTTTTTCCTTTTAGCTTTGGGAAAATTATCATTGATCAATTTTTGATATTCATGGAAGTCTATGCATTGAAATTGGCGTAGTCTATCAGGTAATTCGTCAGGAGATATCCGGTAAAGAATAGGAACAATTCGTTTCTTTAAAACCCAAGCAGCCCCCCATTCCGAGATTACCCACGCACTTTTAACACTATTTGGGCTTACTAAAAGCCAGACATCCGTTGATTCTTTTAGAGCATTACGTATTTCTTCAGCAAATTCAGACCCTGGCTCAATGCTCTTTTTAGCAAGAAATACTTTGCCACCTGCAACCCGGATTGCGTCATAAATCTGTTCCGCCAACTCTGCATCCTTTGCACTACAACTCAGAAAAACATCACACCCTTTCCTTTGCTTAAGCATGTGATCCCTAAAACTATCTTCAATTTGAACTTTCTTCCATATTTCAAATTCAGTTCTTTTTTTATTAGCGAGCTTTAATTTCATGCGCATAAACATAGGCCCTTTCTCTACAACCTCCTTTTGCCACTCCCATCTATAATCACCTATAGGCTTTTCTATACGGACAAAATCCTTATTATTTGCAGCGTTGGGGTGCTTATACCAATAGAACTGAGTTTCAACTATTAATAAATCGCCATCATTCTTTGCTTTTTCAAGCGCTGCATCAATAGGTTTGCCCTGTTCTCCAAAATAAAAAAAATCACATTCGGTTTTCTCAAACATCATCCTAAACAGTTCGTTGACATGCGCATAGTCTGGAAAATCACCGACTATGAAGTGATATGATTTGCTTTCAATAATAGAAGAAGGAATAGTCTTTATTGGAAATTCAGGCAATTTCTTGTCTAGCATGTTACAAAGTCCTCCTTTTCATAAGTTGTATAAGGTTGGGTTGCATAAACAGACGGGGTCAAATGAACTTTTTTATTCTAAAAGTGGGGAAGAAACATCAAAGATAATGTAAAATTGTTTATTGTGACCCAGTCTGAAAGCGAAACCCAACAAATTAAATAATTCACAACAGATTGGGTTTTTGAAAAACCCAATTAAAAACAAGGTTGCAGCCCCGGTAGGGGCGATCTGTTTGTAGAAAAAACCGTAAGAACAGCATGAAAGCTCCGTAGGAGCGGCCTGTTCATTTTATCCAATCAATCAAACAAATGTTATCTATTATATTTGATTTCACATTTCTTCAAAAAATTTGAATGTAAATTTGCAAATAGGTATTAAGCATAACACAGGCCGCTCCTACGGAGCTTTCTTTCTCTTTTTGCATTGATTTCTACAAACAGGTCGCCCCTATCTGGGCTACATGGCGATGCAAGCCGAAATATGGCTACACAACAGATGTTTTTTCCAATCCATGCTTAACCGGTTTGAAATCAATATATTCGACATGCCTTGTAAAATCAATCTCATTCCCAATCTGATGTTCCCGGAAATACCGTTGCCAAATCCCTTGTACACCTTTGCTGTAAAGAAGAATGTCGCACCTTTTGCTTGGCGTGCATCGCACAGGCAGGTCTGCGATATTGCATTATTTTCCCGTTATGCCATATTAAATTGTTGGGTTTTTGAAAAACCCCATTAAAAACAAGGTTGCAGCCCCGGCAGGGGCGACCTGTTTGTAGAAAAAACCGTAACAAAAGCATGAAAGCTCCGTAGGAGCGGCCTGTTCATTCTATCCAATCAAACAAATATTTTTCATCATATTTAATTTCATATTTTTTCAAAAAATCAAGATATTCTTCCTTGAAGGTTTTCTTTCTGTGATGCTCCTCCTGATGGAGAATGTATTTGACAACGGCGTCTATGTGGCTTCTGGAATAAGAGAATGCCCCAAACCCCTCCTGCCAATTGAATTTGCCTGGTACCCATCTGTTATTATTAATGAAATTTGAAGAACCAGCTTTTATGTCTCTTACCAAATCAGAAATGGCAACGGATGGTTTTAACCCAACCAGCAAATGGGTATGATCGGGCATGCAAAAAATGGATAACATTTTGTGTTCGCGGCTTTGCACAATACCCGTAATGTATTTATGCAATTCTTCCCGATATTGGCTTGGAATAAGATTCAGTCTGCCTTTAACAGCAAAGACAATTTGAATGTAAATTTGCGAATAGGTATTTGGCATAACACAGGCCGCTCCTACGGAGCTTTCTTTCTCTTTTTGCATTGATTTCTACAAACAGGTCGCCCCTATCGGGGCTACATGGCTTTTTAATGTTCCCTTGTGTTTTTGGAAATTATGGAGACACCATACTTAATTTTAGGAATCTTCGCTCTCCTTTTATGGTTCTTTCGGGCCAGACTCCTGCCAACATAACACACGCCTGGGACTACCACGCAAACGTCCCTGTACATAGCGATGAAAGCTGGAATATGGACACTCAACGATTAAAC
>Ga0315281_10004070_pt1 | contig 21326 bp, 21 predicted proteins | sample YL17G07_0_MG_FD_204540 | JGI IMG/M metagenome (GOLD analysis project Ga0315281, IMG submission 204540) | Sediment microbial communities from Yellowstone Lake, YNP, Wyoming, USA - YL17G07_0 | ecosystem: Environmental > Aquatic > Freshwater > Lake > Sediment | place: USA: Wyoming | collected...
TCGACCAGCAGGATCTTTGGCATCGTTCTCTCCCCTTAAATTCCTGTGCCCGGATCGGCCGTTTCGGTGGTCCGCGTCCGCCCTACACATACCGCAAGGGCGCGCGCCAACTCACCCAGGAATTCTTCCCGACTGCGCGCACTCTTCTGAAAGATGTGTTCCACGCCGCCGCTAAGGCAGCGCCGGTCTTCATCGGTCAGGTCCTTCGCTGTCACCACAATGACGGGTATCGTGAGCCATTCTGCGCGAGCGCGGATCGCCGCGAGAAATTCGAAGCCGTCCATCTCGGGCATCATGAGATCGAGCACGATTGCATCGGGGCGCGCGTCGCCCAGCACCAACAATGCCGCTTTGCCGTTCGCCGCTTCAGACACGTTCCAGCCATTGTCCGAAAGCGTGCGTACCACGCTTGCGCGCAATGCGTCATCATCGTCCACGACCAGGATATTGCGCGCCCCGGGGTGACAGATGCTTCTCAGCGCGCTTACCAGGCGCTTGCGATCGATTGGTTTCACCATGTACTCGGCGGCGCCAAGCGAATAGCCGCGTTTTTTTTCATCCACGATCGACACAAGAATTGCCGGGATGTCCGCGAGTTCCGGATCGCCCTTCAAGGCGGAGAGCACGGTCCACCCGTCCAGATCGGGCATCATCACATCCAGCGTGATAGCGGCGGGCCTGAGTTCGCGCGCGAGCCGCAGCGCTTCGCGCCCTCCCGAGGCGGTAGCGACGGAATAGCCTTCCCGGGTGAGAAAGTGTTCCATGGTTTCGCGCACCGCCGCATCGTCATCCACCACGAGAACGAGCGCGCCTTCTGTGTCGGGCCGCGGACGCGCGGCCGCTTCCTCAGCCGCCATCGCGGTCGCCGGGTCCTTGACCTCGGCCGGCAGGCGCAGCGTAAAGCGCGAACCGCGGCCGGGTTCGCTTTGGACCGTGATGTCTCCACCCATCAGCTGGCACAGGCGGCGGCTCAGCGCCAAGCCCAATCCAGTTCCACCGTACTTTCGCGTGGTCGATGCATCTGCCTGGGAGAATTCCTGAAAGAGCCGCCCCATCTGCTCGGGCGTCAATCCGATCCCGGTATCTCTTACGTGGAATACCATCCAGTCGCCACCTTCGGTGTGCTCCCGCTCGACGCTCAACGTCACGGTCCCGTTCTCGGTAAACTTGCACGCGTTGCTCAGCAGGTTGAACAGCGTCTGGCGCACCTTGGTCAAATCCGCGTGCATCGTGTCCACGTTTTCTGCGCACTCGACCTCCAGGCGGTTCGACTTCTTCTGGGCGAGCGGCTGGATGACCTCGCTGACGCCCGCAACTACGCTTGCGACGTTGAACGACTCCAAATACAGATCCATCTTGCCGGACTCGATCTTGGCGAGATCCAGCACCGAGTTGATGAGTTCGAGCAGGTGCTGCCCCGACGCGTGGATTTTCTTGAGGTCAGCCACAAACTGCTTTGCTCCGAGTTCAACCGCCTCCTCCTGCAACATCTCGCTGTAGCCGATAATAGCGTTCAGGGGCGTGCGCAGTTCGTGCGACATGTTGGCAAGGAACTGCGACTTAAGCTGGCTCGCGACCTCGAGCTCATGGCTCTTTTCCCTGACTTCCTGGAACAAGCGCGCGTTTTGAATGGCGAGTACCGACTGGCCGGCGAAAGTTTGCAGCAGCGATACCACCGACTGCGAAAACTCGCCCGCGACCTTGCGCCGGATCACCAGCGCGCCGATCACCCGCTGCTCGCGCAACAGCGGCACCGCCAGCACTGCGCGTATGCCTTCCCGCAGCAGCGTTTCGCGCACACGGTTGTCTTCCGCCTTCTCCAGATCGGGAACCTGGTAGGGGCTCCGGTTGGCCGCGCACATGCCCACCGCTGTTTCCCCGAGCCGGATCCGCAGCCCCCGCAAAATATTGACATAGGACTCGCTCACGCCATGACTGGCCCGCGGCTCGAAAATTTCGGTAGTCTCGTCGAACTCGTAGATCGTGCCGCCCGCATCCGCCTTCGACAGCTCGACTGCGTGGCTGATGATGGTCATCAGCACGGTATCGAGGTCGAGCGTCGAGCTGACCGCCTGGCCGACTTCTCCGAGCGCGCGCATTTCTTCGACCGAGCGTGTGAGCGCCTCGGTGCGCGCCTTTACCTCGTTGAACAGGCGCACGTTCTCGATCGCGATCACCGCCTGGTCCGCGAAGCTGCGAAGGAGATCGACCTGCTTCTGGCTGAACGGGCGCACTTCGCGCCGATAGATGGCGACGCCACCGACGACGCGACCCTCCTTGAGCATGGGAACGATAACGAAGGTCCGCACGCCTCCAAGTTCCACCAAGGCGACGATATTCGGCGCTCGTTCGCGGTACGCAACTGTTTCCTTGTAATCCGCAAGGTGGGCCGGCTGCCGTTCAGTGATCATTTTCCGCATAGCGGATCCGGGGGCCGGAACAAACGATTCCCTGCTCATCAGGTATTTTGCGAATTCATCGCTTGCGCCGCGCTGCGCCAGGGTTTGATACTTTTCCCCGTCGTCCGAACCGTACAGTACGCCGAGATGCGCGTCGCACAGCCGGGTCGCGTTGTCGAGAATGCAGTCGAACACGGGCTTCAAATCCGTCGGCGAGCTGCTGATGACCTTGAGAATCTCCGCGGTTGCGGTCTGCTGTTCAAGCGACTGGGTGAGATCGGCGGCCGCGCGGCGCTGCTCCTCGTCGATACGACGGAGTTCCTGGCTCATGTGGTTCAGACTGTCCGCGAGAGCCCCGAATTCGTCACGGTTGGGCACCGTGATACTGCCCCCGAAGTTGCCCGCCGCCACGTGACCCAGGAAGCGCTGCGCCTCCCGCACGGGAAGTATGAAAGTCCATGAGATCACGAAGCCGCAAAGCAAAGCGAGGATCACCGCGCTCACCGCGAATACGATCGTCAGGACCAGGGATCTGCGATTAGCGTCGTTGACGCTGTCGCGCAGCCGAGCCATTCGATTCTGCTCCATCTCCACGAGTCGTCCCACGCGCATCGTGATTTCGTCATCGAGCCGCTCCAGGCGCTTCAGAAGCGCGCCCGTGACCCCGCCGAGCTTGCCATCGCGGATCGCATTCGCCATGTCTGCCACGGCTTCCATCGCGTCGTCTTGGGAGGACCGGACCTGCTCGATTAGATCATTTTGCTCGGCGGTCCCCGCGACTTCCAGCTTGGGAAGCATGTTGTTGAACCGGTTGTTCTCGCGCAGGATCTTCGCGATCGCGGCCTCGTCTTTGGCCAGCAGCGCGAGTGTTGTGAAGTGCATTTGTCTGGCCAGCGCATACTCGATCTGCTGGGACCAGCTGACCCGTTCATGGGCTTGATCGAGCAACTGGCTCTGGTGGGTCGCGCTCACGAGAGCTAAAAGACTCACGACCGCCAGCGTGATGAACAGCAGCGTGACAAGCAGGAATCCGCCCAGGAGTTTGGTATGGACGGAGGCGCGAATGCCCGCCACCCAGCGCACCAGCGCGCCGAGCGGAGTCCGGCTCAGGACCAGCGCAGCTACCTGTTCGAGTTTGATATTCTATCGCTCCGCTGACGAGGAATTTTCGCTTGAGGATGGCGCTTCGTCTGCCCCCTCACTGCCCCTCAATAGAAAATGGCAGCTGCTTTACCCTGCTCGACCCTTACTCTAGAATAGCACACCGTCCATCGCGGGCGGATTTGCCGATGGAGCGTTTCGCCAATCATAATTCGGTAACGAAAAGGGGGGTGTCGATTGAACGGAGCTCGATTTTCGAAGTGCTTGACTGCGCTGCTGCTCGGATTTCTCTGCCTGCCAGGCCAGAGCCTCGGCGGTGCCATCAAGGGCAAGGTCGTCTATGTGGGTGGCGCTCCGGTGCAGAAGAAGATCGACGTCGTCATCGATCAGTATCTGTGCGGCACCGAGCAGGACGTCGGAGACTTGTTGTTATCTCCGCAGAAGGAAATCCGGAATACCGTGGTATGGATCGAAAACCCTCCGGCCAACGCAGCATGGCCGGCGCAGGCCAAAAAGGTGGAGATGGATCAGAAGGGGTGCGTGTACATTCCCCGGATGGTCATGGTTCCCGTCGGGGGCACCGTAGACTTTTTGAATAGCGACCGCCTGCTCCACAACATTCATTCCACGCCGAAGCTTAACGTTCCGTTCAATCTCACGCAGCCGAAGAATCGCACGATCCCGATCACTTTCACCAAACCCGAAATCGTCCGCATTGTCTGCGATCTTCACCCCTGGATGGTCTCGTGGGTCGTCGTCGCGGCGCACCCGTTCTACGCGGTCACCGGTTCGGATGGACAGTTCGCGTTCGACAATCTCCCGCCAGGCCAGTACAAGCTGCAGGTCTGGCACGAACGCCTTGGCACAGTTCCGGCGACCGTCACGGTCAGCGACAAGCAACCCGCGCTGGTCACGGTCGAGATGAAGGCGCGCTGAGGTTCGTTCCGCTCTAAAGGGGGCGCTGGGAGGGGGCGGAGTCGAAGAGGCAACGACCTTTCTGATCACCGATTGCGAATCGCGAATTTCTAATCGCCGACCTACCGCGTGAAAACGTTGCGAATTTCGACGATGCCCGGCAGGTCTTGCGCCTTGTACCTGACGAGCGTGATGCCCGCGGATTCAAGAGCTTTTTCCTTGATGCGGTCGGCGGATTGCGGGCTCTCGTGGTCGTAGGTGCCGGCATTGAGATCGATCACCGCCACAACGGTTGAATCGGGCAGGCATACGGCGAAATCAACGCTCATCTGACCTATCCGGTCCCGCCATTCCCGCTGCGGAAAATCCGGTTCCACTTGAAGGAATCGGGAAAGCGGCACCTGCGCAAACACGACGCACTCGGGGAGGGCCTCCACCAGACGCTTGAACAGGACCTGGCCCGGTTCCGTCATGATTTGTTTGCCCGCATAGGGCCATAGCGCGGCGAAGTTGGGGGCTTTCGGCTTGCGCCGGAAAAATATTATCGCGCCCGCGACGACAAAAACCGCTAGGGCCAGAGCTATCCATACGAAATTCAAGTCAGGCACGCTGCCTCCCTGCTATTTCGGGCCCGGTCCATCCGTTGGCGATTCTATCCCAACCGGGCGGCAGACTAGAGAGGGTAGAATTACGCGACACCGAACATGGAGCAAAGGCCGCATGTCCAATATCACCATGCTAGACATCGACGAGCTGCGGCAAACCAAGCTCGCGCCCTACATCGAAAAGTGCCTCGTCAACCGCGCACCCGACCCCGGTTTTCACGCGATGATGGGCCACAACATCGATCTGTGCGAGGCGATGTTCGTGGCCTGGGATACGCTGTTCAATACGGGCACTGTCAGCCACAAGCTCAAGGAAATTATCCGCGTGCAGTTGTCGCGGATGGCCTCGTGCAGTTATTGAGGCAACGTCCGGTCCGCTTCGGCGAAGCGGCAGGGATTGCAGGAGGACGACATCGACGAGGGCATCGCGAATTATCGCGACAGCCCCAGATTCACCGCGGCCGAAAAGCTCGCGCTGCAATACAGCGAGTTGATGGCGCTCAATCCGGGCGCGATCGGCGCTGAATTCTACGCGGAGCTGCGCCGGCACTATTCCGAGGCGGAGATCGTCGAGCTGGGAACGTTCATTGGTTTTAACATTGGCTATCACACGTTTTTCGGCAGCCTGAAGTTCTACCCGATGTTTTCGCCCGATGGGCGGCTGGTGAGCCAGCAGGAATCGGAACGGCTGTACGGCGCCGTGCCGGCATCGCTTGCCGGCGGCACGCGGAGCTAGATATGCCGCACATCGAGCCGCTGGCGCCCGCGGAAATCCGCGATCCCGAGTTGCGCGGGCTGATCGCACGATGCGGGGAGCTTGGCGTGCCGGACGCGCTGTTTTCCCGCGTTCTCGCGCGCGCGCCCGCTTACGCGAAGGCGTTGCTCAACGCGATGCTGCTGTCCCACGCCGAAGGGAACGTAGACCACAAGTTGAAGGAGATCATCCGCATCAGTCTTGCCCGCATCGCAGGCGACAAATACTTCGCCGGCCTGCGCTCCGCGAAAGCGATCGGGCAGGGGCTCGACGAGCAGGCGATAGAGGCGGGTGCGGGCGACTTCGACCGCGACCCATCCTTCAGCCCCGCAGAAAAGTGCGCATTGCGCTACGCCAGGCTCATGTACCTGGATCCGACCAAGGTGGACGCCGCGTTTTATGCCGAAATGAAGCGGCACTTCAGCGAAGCGCAGATAATGGAACTGGGAGCGTTTATCGCGTTGCATTATGGAATGCAGGTATTCATGCGCACGCTGGACGCTGTTCCGCCGGAGGCGTCGAAGAACTGAGCCATGTCGTAGGCGGCGGTGTGCGCGGCGTTTTGACCCGAAACGCTTGCCGCGTTGCCCATTGCTTGTTTGTTGAGGGTTATCGAAGGAGATTGTTGTGGCCAAACCGTTTGCGGGAATCAAGATTGTTGACCTCACCCATGTGCTGGCCGGGCCGTTCGCGACCTACCAGCTCGCCGTGCTCGGCGCTGACGTCATCAAAGTGGAGAATCCCGAGGATTGCGATCAGAGCCGCAACACCGGCAACAATCTCGAACTCAACCAGCGCGACATGGGAACCAATTACCTCGCCCAGAATTCGAATAAGCGCGCGATCACGCTGAACCTCAAAACGGAGCGGGGCCGCGAAATACTCAAGCGGCTGGTCAAGGACGCCGACGTCATGATCGAGAATTACCGGGCAGGCGCGTTTCCGGCGCTCGGGCTCGGTTACGAGGACATGCGGAAAATAAATCCGCGCCTGATTTACTGCTCGATGACCGCATTCGGTCAGGACGGTCCGCGCGGCACGCACACGGCTTACGACCACGCGATACAGGCCACCTCCGGCATCATGGCGATGACCGGAACGCCGGAAGTGCATCCGCTGAAGGCCGGTGCGCCGGTGATCGATTACAGCACCGGCACCATGGCCGCGTTCGCAATCGCGAGCGCTTTATTCCAGCGGGAACGCACTGGCGAGGGCCAGCGCATCGATTGCGCGATGCTCGATGTCGCCTTGATGCTGGAGGCATCGCACATTACCGGCTTTTTCTCCACCGGCAAATCGCCCCAGCCGCACGGCAACCATCATACCTACGCGAGCAGCTACTTCTACGAGACCAAAGAGGGCCAGATCATGCTGGCGGCGAGCAATCACCGGCAGCAGGCCCGCCTGTTCGAGGCCGTGGGCCTGCCCGAACTGGCAGACCAGGATTACGATTACCACCGCAAGAATTTCCAGTCGGAAGCGGCCGCGCTGCAGAAAATACTGATGGCGAAAACCGCGCAGGAATGGGAGGAGTTTTTCCAGGCCAACCATGTGCCTGCGCTGCGCTTACGGACCATGCCCGAGGCGCTCGAGGACCCGCAGGTAGCCACGCGCAAAATCCTGCATCGCCATGAGAATGTTCCGGGCACGGACGGCCCGCTGACGGTGCCCATGTGCGCATTCAAGTTTGCGCATGGCGGCCCGAGCATAGAGACGCCACCGCCGCGTGTCGGCGAGCACAACGAGGAAGTGCTCGGCAGCCTGGGATATAGCGCTGCGGATATTGCCGCCTTGCATGCGCAGGGCGTAGTCTGAGCAAGGCAAACTGCATCGCGTAAAACAAACTGTGGCCGGCGGCAACGATCAAGATTGCCCCATCCGAGGAGGAATTATGAAAACTGTACTGCGCGCTATGGCTGTTGCAGCTGCGCTTGCCGCTGGCGGGCTTGCGCATGCCGACACTTACCCTTCCAAGCCGGTACGTATTATGGTGGGCTACACCCCGGGCGGTGGGGTGGACACCACCGCGCGCCTGGTTGCGGCAGCGCTGGGCGAGTTATGGGGCAGCCAGGTGATAGTCGAGAACCGGCCCGGCGCAGCGGGCAACATCGCCACCGAGTACACGGCGAAGGCGGCCCCCGACGGTTATACGCTGGTGCTGTGCAATATCGGTTCGCATTCAATCACACAGGCGCGCGCCAAGCGCCTGAATTACGATCATATCCGTGACTTCGCCTTTCCGTCGATGATCGGTTCGACACCGAACGTCTTCATGGTGCATCCATCGATGCCGACGAAAACGCTGCGCCAGTACATCGCTTATGCCAAAGCTCATCCCGGCAAAGTCAATTTCGGCTCGTCCGGAGTCGGTGCTTCGCCGCATATGTCGATCGAGCTGCTCAAAACCATGACCGGGATCAACATCGTGCACGTTCCGTACAAGGGGGCGTCGGCGGCGCTCGCCGACGTCATGGGCGGGCAAATGGAATCCTCGGTCGGCAATCTGGCGGGGGGGCCGCTGGCGGCGATAAAATCCGGCAGGGTGAGGGCGCTGGGCGTCACCTCGGCGAAGCGCAACGCGCAGCTGCCGGAGGTGCCGACCTTTGCGGAAGCCGGCGTGCCGGGTTTCGAGGTGTCGGGGTGGTATGGCATCTGCACGCAGTCCAAGGTGCCGCCGGCTATTGTTGCGCAGCTCAGCGCCGATCTGCACAAGGTATTGAACTCTCCCACCCTCAAGCAGCGCCTGGAAGATCAGGGCATCGACGTCACGCCGTCGAGCCCCGAGGAATTCCTGGCGCATGTCAAAGCCGAGACGGCGAAGTGGACGAAAGTGGTGAAGGACGCGCATCTCGAGGCCGACTAGGGCCGCCGCCGGTGCGGAGTCGCCATACGAATTCCGGAATGGATTACGAAGGAGAGGGCAGATGAGTTCCAAGTTGCACAAGCCTGCCGAATCGTCCGTCAAGGATCGTGTCGGCGCCGGCGAATGGGATACGCGGGTGAATCTGGCCGCGTGCTATCGCCTCGCCGCCCACTTTCGCATGACCGATTTGATCTATACACACATTTCGGCGCGCGTGCCCGGTCCGGACCATCATTTCCTGATCAACGCTTTCGGTCTGCTGTGGGATGAAATCAGCGCATCAACCCTGGTCAAGGTCACGCTCGATGGCGAGATCGTGGACGACCCGACGGGCGGCGGCATCAACCGCGCCGGCTTCGTGATTCACAGCGCCGTGCATCGGGCCCGTCCCAATGTCGGTTGCGTGATGCACACGCACACCGCGGCCGGCATCGCGGTGGCCGCGCAGGAACAAGGATTGCTGCCGCTGTCGCAGCACGCGATGCGTTTCTGGAACAATATCGGATATCACGATTACGAAGGCCTGGCGCTCGAGCTTGACGAGCAGGCGCGCCTGGTGCGTGACCTCGGCAATCACAAGGCGATGATATTGCGCAACCACGGCCTGCTGGTTTGCGGCGAGTCCATCGCCCAGGCTTTCGATCTGATGTATTACCTCGAGCGCGCGTGCCAGACGCAGGTCACTGCGCTGGCCGGCGGCGCCAAGCTGCGCATTCCGCCGCCCGCGGTCGCCGAGAAAGTCGCGAGCCAGTTCAAGAGCCTTCCGTACAAAGCGAAGAAAACGGAGTGGAAGGCTTTATTGCGCATGCTCGACAAGACCGCCGGGGCGTACAAGAACTGACGCCGCATCGTCGCGCCGACGATATGAGTGAAGAGTGAAGGGTGAGGGAGCAGACGCAAATAGCCTCGGAAGCCAATATTCATGCGGGTTCCAGGATTTTTCGCTTCTGGAAACCTGATACTTAAAGACCTGACACAGAAGTTTCCGGGTGTTCTGAATCCAGAAACACATGAAGGGACGGCCGATATTTACACCTGCATCGAACCGGCATATTCTTCGTCCGGTCAAGGGAGGGGAATATGAAAACGAAACCGCTTGTCTATTTGTTGCTTGCGACTGCATTGATGCTTGGAACGTCACCGGCCTGGTCGCAGCTGGTAAAAATCACCCCGCTGGGCTCGCACGACGGTGAATTCTGCGACCGCGACCGCGCGACGCTATTCGAAGACCCGACCGGCGTCAGAATCCTCTACGATGCTGGCCACTCGGTGACCGGCGGCGACGATCCGCGGCTCGGCGTAGTGCACGTTGTGCTGTTGAGCCACGCGCACGGCGATCACATGGGCGACCGCAGGCTGGTCGCTCTCAATGCCGGAACCTGCGCGAAACCGGACACCACATCCGCCGCACCCAATTCGACCACGGCAGAGATTGCCGCAGCGAAAAATTCAGCCATGATCATGATAGTCAACATGGGCGGATTCGTCGCCAGGAAGGTCGAGAAAATCCGCGGCAAGCCGACCGGCGGATGCGCGGAAACCGGCGGCAGCATCACGGTTCCGCAGACGGCGCCCTGCCTCGCCGGCGTGCAACTGGGCGGCACGAAAAAGGTCAAAACCGCAGGGGCGGAAAACGCAGTTGAAATCACGACCGTGCATGCCGCGCACGACAGCACGGTGTCGCGCGCGTTGCTGAGCGATCCGGAACGCAAGAACCTCGAACCGGACAACGTGAGCCTGAGCCTGGGCGCGCCTAGCGGATACGTCGTCAAATTCACCAACGGTTTGCGGGTATATCTGTCCGGCGATACCGGCCTGCATACCGAAATGCGGACGGTGGTGCGCGATTTTCACAGGGTGAACCTGGCGCTGATGAACCTCGGGCCGAATGCGATATTGCCCGACTCGGCCGCTTACGCAATCAACGACCTGATTCGTCCGGCATCGGTCATCGCGACCCATCCCAATGAAGGGGTAACCGCGGGCGGGATCGTAAGGCCGAATACGCGCACCCGCCAGTTCATGGACCTGGTCAAGAGCAGGCCCGTTTACCCAGCGGTCAGTGGCAGAACCATGGCGTTTGATGGAAGCGGCACCTGCATGACCGGCTGCGACGCTCGATAGCGGATAGCGGCTTGCGGCGGCAACCAGTCTACCAACAGTAACTCAAAAGGCGGCGCTGCCAGGGGTTTGCCCCCTTGCTGTGCTCAGGCGGCCTTGACCAAGACGTTCTGTTCGCTGTCGAGAATTTTCCGTACGGCCGGGCGCTTGAGCATGCGCTCCTTCCACGCGGTGTAGGCAGCGAGTTCCTTCATCGGAAACTCGCCACGAACGCCCCAGCCATAAAAGACGAGGGCGTAAGCATCGGCCACTGTGTACTGCTTGCCCATTATCCAGTCGTTGCCCGTGAGGAGCCCATCGATTTCCTGGCAATTGGCCCAGAACGACTTGCGTCCGGTTTCCTTGACCGTGGCCTGCGCGGCTTCGCCTTCGGCAAAACGCTCCGGGCGCATGTAGCGTTGGTACGACGGATGCACGATATTGGAAAACCAGGCCATGGCCGAGATGCAGCGCGCTTCCTCGACTGGATCGGTAGGCAGCAAGTTCTTCTGCGGGAACTGCCTGGCGAGATAGGTAAGGATGGCGGTGTTCTCCGTAATGATCCTGCCGTCCACGCTGAGCGCCGGAACTTTGCCGCGCGGGTTGATCTTGAGATACGCCTCGGTTTTCTGTTCGCCCTTGGCGAGCAGGGTCGGCTTCTCCGTGTAAGCGGCGCCGGTTTCTTCGATACCGATGTGAGAGGCCATCGAGCAAGCGCCTGGACTGAAATAGAGCGTCAACATAGTGGTGATCCCTGATTGGGTGGAAAACGGCGGACTTGCAGGTTATTTCTCGGGTGCTGCCGCAGGCGATGGTGCGGGCGGAGCGCATCTCTTGCGGCAACGGTCGAAGTTTCGTTTGTTTTCACCCAGGCACTGTCCGCCTTCCAGCTTCGATCTCGGGCAGGCCACATCGCGCATTTCTTTCGTATGGGCGCACCTGTCAGCGCACGGGTCCGCGTCGGCGGCGCCTGCATTCTGCACCGCCAGCACGTTCACGAGTATGGCAAAAATGAATGCAATCGGTCGCATTGTTAAGTCCGGAAGCGGATGGTTGCAGGTTAGCCGCCAACTGCTTGCAGGGCAAACTAAATTTGATTCCGGATTTAATCATAGTCCGGGATTCTCCCGCAATCGGCAATATTCCTTGCAGCGGCGCAGCATGACCAGGCGGGTGGCGATGACGCATGCGCCGAAATTTCTCGTCGCAGGGCCGGTTTTGTCCTTTTTTCGGGCAGGGCGCCGACGGCGTACCTGCGAAAAATAAAGATTCCCGTGCCGGGAACCTTGACCCGGCCGCCGCTGAATCAGCGGGGTTTACGACTGTGGCTTGACGGCGGGGCGCGCGTGGGTGAAGCTGTCGCGGTCTGTGACGAGTGCGGCGCCGTTCGCCTGACGGCCAAAACAAAAAACGGCGGATTGCGGCTTGGGCTAATGGATGCGTTGTGTGACGCGGGAGGCGGTATGCGGAAGTTACTCATTGCATTGGCGGCCGCCGTGGTCGTGGTACCGGCGTTTGCTGCCGACACGAGTGATCCGGGCTCGTACGTATGCCTGTCGGAACACGCGATCGGATTCCGCTTGGGCCGGGATGGCAAGTGGGCGCCGAGCCAGTTCAGCGCGCAGGGAAAAAAATATTTGCTGGAGAAAAAAGGCGCACGCTGGTTGTGGACGGAGGTAGGTCCGCCGGATGCCAGACCGGAGTCGTGCGACGCTTTCACCGATGGCTTTGCGGAGTGCAAGTACTCGGAAGGCGACGTTTTGTTTAACCGTAAGACGCTCCGGTTCCAGCTGGTGCGTCGCTACGGATATGTCACCAGCGATGTCGCCACGGACAAGGAGAGCAATAATGCCCCTCCGTACATGATGATCGGGAAATGCTCCGCCCAATAGGCAGGCCGTGCCCATGGCGGCGCGCCGAATCGCGCAGTCGGTCGCGCGGTATCGCGGGAGATTTGACGTAGGCACCCGCAAACCGATTTGCTGCGCGAAAACCGCAGATGCAATACAATTTGAAATGTCGTTATGATCGTTGCCGCTCGATTGTGGTGGAACTACCGGGATTTTTGATGAAGATTCGAAGGATTATTGCCGCGTTTGCATTGATGCTGTTGGCGTTTGGCGCCGCCGCGCAGGACCGTCCCAAGATCGGAATTGTGAACGGCGCCCGCATTCAGAACGAATCCGTGCCCGCCCAGCGGGTATTGGAAGCGCTGAAAAAGGAGTTTGCCCCGCGCGAAAAACTGATATTGGACCTGCAAAAGGAAATTGCCGCCGCGCGGGAGAAATTCGAAAAAGAGGCGAAAACGCTGCCCCCCGCGGAGCTGAAAACCCGGGGGGGCGCGATCGCGGCCATGATGCAGCGTTCCGACCAGATGGCAGTCGCTCTTGGCGAGGACCTCGAGCAGCGCAAAAGCGAGGAGCTTGCCAAGATCGTCAACGAGGCCAATCTCGTGATCAAGGCCATAGCGGAGGCCGGCAAGTTTGATCTGATCCTGCAGCAGGCGATTTACGGAAGCGCCAGTATCGACATCACCAACCAGGTTCTCAAGGAACTTGCGAAGCGGGCGGGGTCGGCGCGCGATTCGGGCAAGTGACGATATCAGCGCTGCCGGTTTCCGGCTTTTGCGTCGCCCGATCCGGGCCGCCGGGTTTTTGATTCCGGCATAGCGTCGCCAGGACTTGCACCGCGGTGGCGCGCGCACCTGCAAATAAGAATGGAAAAACAAGTCAGCAACGTGCTGGTGCTGGCGGGCACTCAGGCGACCCTGCAGATCGGCGGCGCGACGATGATTGCGGTCACCGGGCTTGCCGGCTATGCGCTGGTGGACGACAAGTCGTTCGCCACCGTGCCACTGACATGTTACGTGGTGGGCTCGGCCCTGACCACGATTCCCGCGTCCCTGTTGATGAGGCGCATCGGCCGCCGCGCCGGTTTCCAGATCGGCACCTCAGTCGGCATGTCCGGCGCGGCGGTATGCAGTCTGGCGATTTTTTTCGCCAGTTTCTGGTTGTTGTGCGCGGGCATGACGCTGATGGGTGTCTACACCGCGTTCGGCAAGTATTACCGTTTTGCGGCGGCCGATGCCGCCGCCTATACGTTCAGGGCGAAGGCCATCTCTCTCACGCTGGCGGGCGGTATCGTTGGCGGCATCGTGGGCCCCGAAATGGTGAAGCACACCGTGGGTTTGCTCGGCGATCATCTATACATGGGCTCGTATCTGTCGTTGATCGGCGTTTGCCTGCTCGCGACACTGGTCCTGACGCGTCTGGATATTCCCAAGCTGTCGGAGCAGGACCTCAAGGACTCCGGCCGGCCGCTCACCGTGATCATGCGCCAGCCGGTGTTTGTCGTCGCAGTTCTGGCGTCGATGCTTTCCTACGGGATAATGAATCTGTTCATGACATCGACGCCGCTGGCGATGCGCGCGCACGACCATCCTTTCAACGACGCGGCGTTCGTGCTCGAGTGGCACATGATAGGGATGTACGGGCCGTCGTTCTTCACCGGCTCGCTTATCAACCGTTTCGGCGTGCTCAACGTGATACTCGCCGGCATCGCGCTGCTGTTCCTGTGCATCGTGGCGGCGCTGACCGGCACCGGGCTGCTCAATTTCTGGGCTGCCCTGTTCCTGCTGGGCGTGGGGTGGAACTTCATGTACGTCGGCGGTTCCGCGCTGCTCACGGAATGCCACACGCCGGCGGAACGCGCGAAGACCCAGGCCGCCAACGATTTCATGGTGTTCACGACGATGGCGATCTCATCATTGTCCTCCGGCATGCTGCTCAACAAGAGCGGCTGGCATGCCGTCAACTACGGTTCGATCCCTTTCCTCGCGTTGGCCACCGCCGCGACGCTCTGGCTGATGTGGCACCGCCGCCGCCATGTGCGGTCCTGATGCCGGAATTGCACTCACATGACATCCAGCAAATCGCCGCCGGATCCGTCCCGGCTGGACCAGGTCCTGGCCGAGGCGCGGCGCCATCAAAAAGAGCGCGAAACGACTTACCGCGAGCAGGCGCTCAAGCTTTATCCGTGGATTTGCGGCCGCTGCGGCCGGGAATTCAGCGGCGCGCGGGTGCGGGAGCTTACGGTCCACCACAAGGACCACAACCACGACAACAATCCGCCGGATGGCAGCAATTGGGAGTTGTTGTGCCTGTATTGCCACGACAACGAACACCAGCGCCACCTGGAGGCGGATGCGAATCCGGGAGCGGGGGCGGGCAGCGCCGCGCCCGCGGCGACTTATAATCCGTTTGCCGGGCTGAAAGACCTGCTGAAGCAAAAAAAGTAACGGCTGGGAGATAGATATTCATGCACATCGACCACGACATCAAGCTCGACTTCAAGGACGTCCTGATCCGTCCGAAGCGCTCGGCGCTGCCGTCACGCGCGGAAGTCGATATCGTCCGCAAATTCACCTTCAAGCATACGGACAACCGCTACAGCGGTGTACCGGTTATCGCCGCGAACATGGATACCGTCGGCACATTCGAAATGGCGCGCGCTCTCGCGCCGTTCGGCCTGTCGGTCGCGCTGCACAAGCACCATGGCGTGGACGAACTCGTGGCGTTCTTCAAGTCGCTCAAGGCGAAATCGAACGCATTTTATTCCATGGGCATCACGCAGCAGGACCTCGCCCGCTTCAAGCGCGTGATGCAGCGGGCCGGCGGTGCAATCCAGTACGTCTGCATTGACGTGGCCAATGGCTACACGGAAAGCTTCGTCAAGTTCGTCGCCAGGTTCCGCCGCGCCTATCCGAACATCACCGTGATGGCGGGCAACGTCGTGACCGGTGAAATGACGGAGGAGCTGATACTGTCCGGCGCCGACATCGTCAAAGTCGGCATCGGGCCTGGTTCGGTGTGTACGACGCGCAGCATGACGGGCGTCGGCTATCCGCAGTTGTCCGCCGTGATCGAATGCGCCGATGCCGCGCACGGTCTCGGCGGCCGCATTTGCGCCGACGGCGGCTGCACCACGCCGGGGGACCTTGCCAAGGCGTTCGGCGGCGGCGCGGACTTCGTGATGCTGGGAGGCATGCTCGCCGGCCACGACGAGTGCGCGGGCGAGGTCATCGAACAGGACGGTCAGAAGTTCATGCGCTTCTACGGCATGAGTTCGCGTACCGCAATGGAAAAATACGCGGGTGGCGTCGCACTTTACCGCGCGTCGGAAGGCAAGGAGGTCCTGGTGCCGTATCGCGGCCCGGTCGCCGATACCCTCCAGGATGTCCTCGGCGGTCTGCGTTCCGCGTGCACCTACGTCGGCGCGCGGATGCTGAAAGAACTTACCAAGCGTACCACCTTCGTGCGGGTGGGAATGCAGACCAACGAGGTCTTCGGGGACAATTAGGACTTGGCAGCAAGCAGGTCCTTGATCCCGAGCATGGCGAGGTAATAACCGTAAACGCCGAAGCCGGTCACCACGCCGCGGCTCACGCGTGCAATCTCCGACTCGCGGCCCCGGCGCGCCGGGTTCGAGATATGAAGCTCAATGGTGGGAAAACGCACCTGCGCAATCGCCGCCATCAGCGCGGGATGGCCGGTGGTGTAGCCGGCAGGATTGATGATTGCCGCGTCCACTCCGCGCTCGTGCGCTTCGTAGAATTTGTTGATGACCTCGCCTTCGATGTTGGAATGGAAGATCTCGGCCTCGATGCCCAGCTCTGACGCATATTTGCGGATATGCTCGTCGTACTGCGGCAAGGTCATGGGCCCGAAAACTTCGATCTGCGCTTTCCCCCGCATGTTCATGCCGGCGCCATGCACGATCAGAACTTTTGGCATTGCATGTTCCTTTCAAATGGAAAATCAATTTCCAGCTTTGCCACGCTAGCTTAACGCAAAACTAGCCGTCGCCGCCTGCTTTGGCGGCGGGTGCTGTCCGCAGGGTGAACGCCAGCAAGCTTAATGTGATCGCGAGCAACGCCATGGCGCTCAGGGCGAGCGACCAGTGGACGCCGATCAGGCTGCCCAGCAGGCCGACGGTGACGCCGGCGAAGGCGCGCAGGCCGAGGCTGGACATGTTGTAGAGCCCGATCACGCGGCCGCGGATATGCGCCGGCGCGTGGATTTGCACCAGTGTTTGCGCCATGGACGAAAACGCGAGTTGCAGGAATCCCGCCACCAGCAGCAGCGCGAAAGCGAGCGGATAAGAAGTTGCGGCCGCGAAACCGGCGATGGCGCAGCACCACAGTATGGCCAGCACGAACGCGGCTTTGGGACGCGCCTGCAGCAGGCCCCGGCTCTCGAGGACGAAACCGGCGATCAGCGCACCGGCGGCATCGGCGGCGAGCAGCATGCTGTAGGCAATGTCGGCGGCGCCGTGGCCGAGGTCGTGCGCGTACTCCGGCATCTGCGCCTGGTAGGCGTTGCCGACAAACAGCGACGCGCAACCTGCGAGCAATATCATGGAGACGATCGTGCGGTTGCCCGCAATGGCACGGATAGTCGCCATGATGTCGGCGAACCCGGTCACGGCGCGGCCCGGCGCGGCCTTGTCTTTGTGCTTGCGCAGCCCGAAAGGCGCTTTCCACAGCCACAGCACGAGCGGCAGGTAGAACAGCACGTTGACCAGAATCCCGAGCGGCGGACCGAGGGCGAGCATGATGCCGCCGCCCACTGCAGGACCCATCAGCAGCCCGAGCCAGCGCGCCGTCGCGCTCAGGCGCACCGCACTTTGCAGTTGCGCCGGTCCGACGATGTCGTGGATCAGCAACTGGCTCGCGGGACCCCACAGCACGCCGGCAAAACCGTGGATGACCAGCAGCACCATCGCGTGCCACATCTCGAGCGTGTCGGTAACCAGCAGCCATCCCCAACCCAGCGAAGCGGCGATAAAGAACAGCATGCCGAGCTGTATGATGCGGCGCGGATCAAAACGGTCGGCGAGCGCACCCGAGTAGACCGAGAAAAAAAGAAACGGCAGCCAGTGCGAAAGCACGGCGAAACCTCCCAGCGCCGGCGACTGAAACTTCTCGAACATCACCCAGTAGCTGATCACGTGCTCGATGCTGTCGGCCATCATGGCCAGCGCCGAAGTGAAAAAATAGAAGCGAAAGCCGGGATGACGCAGCGCTGCGAACGACCGTTCCGAAGGCGCGTATTGATGGGTGCTGTGGTCGGCCAAGTCAGGCTTTCGGGTCGGGATCGCCGCAATCGGCGAGGAAAACACGGCGGGGAAACAGGTCGGATATGATACTAGACAAAACGGCGGTGACGGCGAATTCAATCTCTGGTGATAGAGGAAAACGATGGAACTCAAACTCAAGGGCCGCACTGCGTTTATCACGGGCGCAAGCCGTGGCATCGGCAGGGCGATTGCGGTTGCGTTGGCGGCCGAAGGGGTAAATCTCGCGCTGTTTGGACGCGATGTGGCGCGCTGCGACGCGTTGGCGAAGGAACTGCGCGCGAAGCACGACGGACTGCGCGTCGCGGTGATCGAACTCAACCTCGAAAACAAGGCCGCCATCAAGCCCGCGGTCGACGCCGCCATCGAAAAAATGGGTGGCGTCGACATCCTCGTCAACTGCGCGGGCGGCGCCTATCGCGGACGGCTGAACGAAATACCGGACGACGCGTGGGAGCGCTATTTCGCGGTCAAGCCGCTGGGCCTGATCCGTATGACGCGCGAGACACTGCCGTATCTCCGGAAATCGGCGCAGCCGCGCGTGATCAACATATCGGGAACACGCGGGCGCGAACCCGGCGGAGTCTCCGTGATGTCCGGGCCCATCAATCTTGGCACGTTGAGCATTACCAAGGCTCTGGCGAACGAGTTCGGGCCCTACGGGATTACGGTCAATGCGATCTGCCCCGGCTCGACCGATACCGGGCGCTGGACTGAACTCGTGAACATTACGGCGCGCGAGCGCGGAATTTCAGTCGAGGAGGCGACCCGGCATCTGGTGGCCGACGTGCCGATGGGGCACGTGGTCGTGCCCGAGAATATTGCGGACCTGACGGTATTTCTCGCCTCGGCACGCGCGGGGATGATCACCGGGACGGCAATCAACGTGGACGGCGGGCGCACCCGCAGCGCGGTCTGAGCGGTTGCGCGCGATTGCGAAATCGGCCGTGGTGATCTCGTGATAACCGGGCGCCGAATTGCAGCGGGATTCTGTGCTGTCGCGCTTGTCGCGTTGTGCGCGTCGGTGTTCGCACAGACTTATCCGGCCCGCTCGATACGATTGATAGTCCCACTGGCCGAGGTGGACGCGCCCGGACACGTTAGCCGCAGGCCCGTTCGCGGGAAGGGCGCGCACGCCGCCGGGTTTTACCGCGTGGCAGCTGCTTCCGTCGATTCGTATCCGACCCGCTCTATACGTTTGATAGTCCCACTGGCCCCCGGCGGCGGGAACGATACGGCTGCGCGCGTAGTGGGTCACCGGCTGGCCGAAGCGCTCGGGCAACAGGTCGTTGTCGATAACCGGCCGGGCGGCGGTGGCGTGGTTGCGTCCGAAATCGTGGCCAAGGCGCCACCCGACGGTCACACGCTGTACCTGGTCAGCACGTCATTCACCGTGGCGCCGGCGCTGCACAAGGAACTGCCGTTCGATTCCCTGCGGGATTTCGCGCCCATCACGCGGGTAACCATCGCTCCTGGCGCGCTGATCGTCCACCGTTCGCTGCCGGTCAAAACGGTGAACGACGTAATCGCGCTCGCCAAGGCGCGGCCCGGGCAAATTACATTTGGCTCGGCGGGTCTCGGCTCAGGGTCGCACGTCGGTGGTGAGTTGTTCAATATGCTGGCCGGCGTCAGGTTGCTGCACGTGCCGTACAAGGGCAGCGCGCTCGCCACCACCGCGGTGTTAAGCGGCGAGGTGGCGGTAGCTTTTACGAATCCAACGGCATCGACTCCACACGTGAAGTCGGGACGGCTGAAGATGATCGCGGTGACGACTGCGCAGCGCTGGCCGCTGCTCCCGGAAATTCCTACGATCGCGGAATCCGGCGTACCAGATTACGAGGTAATCATATGGAGCGGCTTGGCGGCTCCCGTGGCGACGCCGCAGACTGTCCTCATGCGGTTGCACCGCGAACTCACGCGCATACTGAATGCACCGGAGTTGGCCGCGCTTCTCGCCGCCGATGGTGCGCGGCCATTCGTCGAATCGCCGCAGGCGTTTTCGGCTTTTCTGAAAAGCGAGATAGCAAAGTGGATCAAAGTGGCGCGGCAGGCGGGCATCACTGCGAGTTGATGTTAGGCGCTCTTAGTGTCCCGCATTTTGATATTCGAAGAATTGCCGTTAATATCTTTACCAACTCGGTTGCCAAGGCGACGCATGTTTCTCAGAAAATATCAGGGTGTTGCGCTGGCGTTAGCGTGCACGCTAGGCGCCATGGTCGAAGCGGCCGACCCGGCCCGGGTTTTTCCGAACCGGCCGGTGCGATTGGTCACCGGATCAACCGGCAGCACCGCCGATATCACCGCGCGCTACATCGGCCAGAAACTTGCCGAGCGCTGGGGCTACCAGGTCGTCGTCGATAACCGCGCGGGCGCCGGCGGCATCATCGGTGGTGAAATCGTCGCCAGATCGGCGCCGGACGGCCACACGCTGATCGTCAGCGGCATTAATATGCAGGTCAGCGCGCCGCTGCTGTTCAAGAATCTGCCGTTTGATCCGGCGAAGGACTTCGCGCCGATTTCGCTGCTCACCAATTCGGGGCTGGTGATGGTCGTGCCGCCGTCGCTGCCGGTGGACAATCTCCGGGAATTCATCGCCTATGCAAAAAAGAAACCCGAAGGCGTCAACTATTCATCCGCGGCGATCGGCACCAGCAGCCATCTGACCGGCGAGCTGTTTGCGCAGGCGACCGGCGTGAAGCTCAATCACGTGCCGTACAAGGGCACGGGATTTTCGCTCAATGCACTGTTCACCGGCGAAGTACAGGCCGCATTCCTGTCGACGACGACGACCAGCGGGCAGGTGAAATCGGGCAAGCTCAAAGCGTTGGCATTGCTGAGCGCCAAGCGTTTTTCCGCGACGCCGGACATTCCGACTTCTCTCGAGCAGGGATTTCCGGGACTGGAGTCTTATGTATGGTTTGGGTTGTTCGCGCCGGCGCGTACGCCGAAGGATCTCATCGTAAGAATCAATCAGGACATCGTGGCCATTCTGCGCCTGCCCGAGGCCCGTGATACGCTCGCCATGCAGGGCGCGGAGGCGGTGCCGACCACGCCCGAAGAGTTTGCGGCATTCCAGAAAAATGAGACTGCGAAGTGGGGCAAGGTCATCCGCGACGCGCACATAGTAGCCAATTAGGACCCATCGGGAGTTAAGAGTGCCTAACGTAATGAAACACGTGTGCGTTGCTGCCAGAATTGGTGATGGCGAGGCGCCCGGTGCGGCGAATATCGGGAATATGCACAAGACGAGCAACGCGGCCAGCGCCGATTCTGGCCGCAACCCCGAACAACGTTATGACCAACTACTTACGAATAATGGGGCTGGCGCGAGTTTTGGCCCATGGCATTGTCGAAAGTCCCTGGCTTAGAATGACTAAGCGGCAGGCCTTTCTTCGCGCCCTGAGCCAAAATCGTGCCAGCGCATCGCGCGTTTCATTACGTTAGGCACTCTAAAC
>Ga0315281_10004071_pt1 | contig 21321 bp, 22 predicted proteins | sample YL17G07_0_MG_FD_204540 | JGI IMG/M metagenome (GOLD analysis project Ga0315281, IMG submission 204540) | Sediment microbial communities from Yellowstone Lake, YNP, Wyoming, USA - YL17G07_0 | ecosystem: Environmental > Aquatic > Freshwater > Lake > Sediment | place: USA: Wyoming | collected...
CGGTGCCGATGTCGAGCATCTGCTGGATCATGTCGAGGATGCGCGGGATCGGGATGTCGCCCTCGAAATTGCAGCCGAACACCGCCATCAGTCCGGCGCGCTCGACCGGCACCTTGTGCGCCTTGTACATCTTGACGATTTCGTGCTGCGCGGCGATGTTTTCCTTGAAGGTGCGCTTCTGGTTCCTCAACAGGAATTTTTCCGATGCGGTGAGCGACAGCGTGCCCTTGATGTCGAGCTTGCCGGTGGCGATCGCGCGCTGCAGTCCCTTGTCGTTGAGCCATAACCCGGTGTAGCTCACGCCCGGCGCGCGGGTGAAGCCCTGCACCACTTCATCGGCGTCGGCCATGCCGGGCACGTTTTTCGGCGGCACGAAGGACACGGCCTGGATCTGCTTGAGCCCGGTCTTCGACAGGCTGTCGATGAGCTCGATCTTGCGCGCGGTCGCAATCGGCCCCTTCTCGAACTGGAAGCCCTCGCGCGGGCCTTCCTCGTTGATGCGGACTGATTTCGGCAGGTCTGACATGGCTGCTCTCCGTTTGATGGGGTGCCTGAATGTGGTGGTCGATGCGCCGTAGTTTCAGGCCTGCGGCGGGACGAACGGATAGGGTACGGCTTTTCCGCCGCGGTGGGGGACCGCGACAGTCGCTGTTCCGGGCGTGGATTCCTTGTGGTCGTCGTTGGTGATGCCGAGCTCGATATCGACCAGGCCGTAGCCCGGGCCTTCGCGCTTGCCGGTGACCTTGCCCCAGACCTGCAGGGTTTCGCCGACCAGGTTCATGGCGCGGAACTGGAAGCTCACCTTCCACACCCAGCCCGCCGGCCCGACCCAGTCCTTGAGCAATTGCAGGATGAACTGCTGCTTCAGCGAGCCGTTGATCAAAAGGCCCGGCAGCTTGTCGTGCTCGATCGCGAACGCCTTGTCGTAATGGATCTTGTGCCAGTTCTCCATCGCCGCCGACCAGCGCATCAGGTGCATGGTCGTCAGCGGACCCTTCTCCAGCACCGGCAGCGAGCTGCCGACGTCGAAGTCCTCATAAAAAATCGGGCTGCCCATCGCCATCGCTTATCTCCTGATCTGGGTGCGGCGCGTCTTCATCAGCAGTTCGCCGTCGCCGTTGTGATATTCGGTTTCGATGGTGACGAAAATCATCGGGCCCTTGCTGGTTTCCTTTTCCACGATATCGGCATAGCGCGAGCGCAGGGTCAGCGTCTCGCCATGCCGCGTATAGCGGAAAAACTCGATCTCCGAGCCGCCGTTGAGCAGCGCGAGATGCTTGATCGGCTCGAGTTCCGGCAGGCCCTGCGCGGAGGTTGCGCCGAGGCCGTCGTAGTCCGGGTCGCGGGCATGCTGCTGCAGCGGGTCGGGTCTGCCAAAGGCGCGCCGGAACAAATGCGTCGGATACAGGGGAGGCGCGACCGGCCCGCCGAAGCGCGCGTTGCTGGCGCACGGCTCCCAGAACAGCGGGTCCTCGTCCATGATCGCCTGCGCATAGCGGCGCACCGCGCCGCGCTCGACCGGGTCGCATGCGGTCTCGAAGGCCGACTCTGCGCCGATGTATTTCTTCAGTGCCTCGGACATCCATGCCATGTTCGCTGCTCCTTGCAATTGCGCGTGCGATGCCGCGCTCGTTGCGCGGAGTGTTCAATCGACCAAGCTTGCCGCGCTGTTGAGGTCGATCGACAGGCTGCGCTTGTTGCGGTTGGCGGCGGCGAAGTAATACGAGACGTCGCCCGGAAAAAACGGCGGCCAGTGGCGGCTCTCGTCGCCTTCGCCGACCCGCTCGATCTTGACCACATCGGCGCCGTAATCGGCCAGCGTCATGCCGCAGAACGGCCCCGCCATGGCGACGCCGACCTCGATCACCTTGATGCCGGCAAGCGGGGCCTCGCTGGGTGATACGCCCATTGGCACTGTGTCTCCTGTGTTGCAGCCGGCCTGCGGGTGTCGTCGATCGATTCGCCTGGCAAATCGACGATTCGCACGGTGAATTATCCTAGGGGACGCGGAAAAAGGCGAGGGCGGCGAGGGGACCATTCGCGGGCATCGCTGATCCGCTGCGGCGGGGCCGGCTGCCCGCGGTCCGGCCCGCTGCCGCGCCCTGCACGAAAAAATACCTTGACCAAACCGCAATACCCCTGTAAAAGCCGGTCAGCAGGTTCCTCAAGCAGCGAAATCGCTGGTCAGTCGCAACCGTTACAACGGTCGTCCTCCGGTCATAATTTCTCCTCCTTGAAGTACTCGCCATCGGGCGATTGCCCACTTTTAAATTTTTTTAGGAAGAACAGACATGAGTACAGGTACAGTTAAATGGTTCAACGACGCCAAAGGCTTCGGCTTCATCACCCCGGACGATGGCGGTAAAGACCTCTTCGTTCACTTCTCGGCGATCCAGGGCAGCGGATTCAAAACCCTGAAGGAGAACCAGAAAGTTTCGTTCGACGTCACGGCCGGCCCCAAGGGCGATCAGGCTGTCGCGATCAAGCCGATGGACTGAGGTCCAACGGCGCGGCAATAGTACGAAACAGCAGCAGGAAAAGGCCCGGTTCGCCGGGCCTTTTTCATGGTGCGCCGGGAAATCTCCCGGGTTGTTTTACTCGACCTTGACGTTGGCGTGCTGCACCACCTTGCGCCAGCGTTCGATATCGTTGCCGATGAGCTTCCGGAACTGATCGGGTGTGCCGCCGGCGGGCGAGACGCCGTCGGAGCTCAGCTTGTCTTCCATCTCCCTGGCCTTCAGCACCTCGTTAAGTTCCAGGTTGAGCTTGTCGACGATCGCCTTCGGCATTCCCTTGGGGCCGACCAGCCCGTGCCACAGGATGACCTCATAGCCGGGCAAGCCGGCTTCCGCAACCGTCGGCATGTCGGGAAGCGCCGCGATGCGCTTCGGCGTCGTCACCGCGAGGCCGCGCAGCCTTCCGGACTTGATGAACTGGATGGTGGTGGCGACGCTGCCGAACAGCAGCTGCGTCTGGCCTGCGATGGTGTCGTTGAGTGCGGGACCGGTGCCCTTGTACGGCACGTGGATCATGTGGCCCTTCGCCATGTCGAAGAACAGTTCGCTAGCGAGATGCGTGACGCTGCCGGAACCGGCTGACGCGTAGGCATATTTGTCCGCTTCCTTCTGCGATATCGAGATCAGTTCCTTCAGGGACTTCGCGGGGAATGCAGGGTGGACGGCGACGATGAACGGGCCCTGCGACAGCTGGATCACCGGCGTGATGTCGTTGACCGGATCGAAGGAAAGCTTGTACAGGCTTGGATTGACGGTGTAGCTGCCCGCCACCAGGAGCAGGGTATAACCGTCTGCCGGCGCCTTCACCGCAATTTCCGCGCCGAGGTTGCCGCCGGCGCCGGGGCGGTTGTCGACGATCACCGGCTGGCCGATCCGCTCGGAGAGTTTTTGCGCGACCATGCGCGCGATGAAATCGGTGCCGCCGCCGGGCGCAAAGGGCGCGATGATCCTGATCGTCTTCGACGGGTATGCCTGCGCCTGCGCCATTGCGGGGGCCAGCGCTGCGATCAACAGCGCTGCGCAGATCACGATCTTCTTCATAGTTTTTCTCTCCATCCGGAATGATTGCCGGGCGAGCGCCGGCTTTGCGCATTTTACGTCTTCGGCCGCAGCTTCGCACTCGCTTGTCCGTCGCCGCGACATCCCCCGGCCGGGCGGCGTGTTACCATTTTCCGGCGATGCGAGTGACCCCGGAACATGCGTTGAATCGGTCGGACCATGCGTCCGTGGCTTCAGCGGTCCGCCGCAGGATTGCCGTGCGGCGGCGGCGTGCGCAACGCGCAATCACGCATGTCCTGTTCCTGCTTGCCGCCTGCGGCTTCGGTGCTTCGCCGCTGTCTGCGGCGCTGCCCGACGAAATCCAGGTCTATACCGACGACATCAACCAGCCTGGCGAATCGGGACTCGAGCTGCACGTCAATACGACGCCCCGCGGGACCAATCGCCAGGACTATCCCGGCGAAACGACGACGCATCACGGGCTGCGCGTCACCCCGGAATTTTCCTACGGCCTCACGCGCGATCTGGAGGCCGGGCTGTACCTGCCGCTGTCCTACGCAGGCGGGGACGCGGCGCTGGCCGGCTTCAAGCTGCGCCTCAAGTGGTTGCCGCTGCACGGCGACGAGGAGACCGGCGGCGCGTTTCTCGGTGCCAACATCGAGTATTCGAATCTCGCGTATCGCTTCAGCGCGGCGCGTCACGGCGGCGAATTGCGCCTGATCGGGGGCTACCGCAACCGCGACTGGCTGCTTGCGGTGAATCCGGTGTTCACCTGGGCGTTTTCGCCGGGATCGCCGGAGCCGAATACACAATTCGAAATCGGCTACAAGGTCTCGCGGCGGATCGCCGAGGGCATCGGCATGGGCCTCGAGTATTACAACGAGAAGGGGCAATGGCCGCATTTCGATCCCGGCGCGCAGCAGGGCAAAACGCTGTTCCTCGCGTTCGACGTCGAGCGCAAGCCGTGGATCTTCAACGCGGGCATCGGCCGCGGCCTCAACACCGGGACCGACCGCTGGACCTTGAAGATGATTTTCGAGATTCCGTTCCACTGACGGGGAATCCGGGGTCGGACCCGGCCAAATGTAATAAAATGGAGGGGCTTCATTCTTCCCCGCCGCAGTCCACCTTACCATGCGCATTCTCCTCAGCAACGACGACGGCTATTTCGCGCCCGGCCTGTCCGCGCTCGCCGGGGCGCTGTTGACGATTGCCGAGATCACCGTGGTGGCGCCGGAGCGCGACCGCAGCGGCGCGTCAAATTCGCTGACGCTGGACCGGCCGCTGGCCGTGCGCACGGCGGCGAACGGCTTCATGTACGTCAACGGCACGCCGACCGACTGCGTGCACCTCGCCGTCACCGGGTTGCTCGACACGCTCCCGGACATGGTGATTTCCGGGATCAACCTCGGCGCCAACATGGGGGACGACACGATCTATTCCGGTACCGTCGCCGCGGCCACCGAAGGATACCTGCTCGGCATTCCTTCCATCGCCATCTCGCTCGCGAGCAAGACCGCGGCGCATTTCGAAACGGCGGCGCAGGTTGCCTTCGATCTCGCGGAGCGCCTGATGCGCAGGAAATTTCCGCAGCCGGTCCTGCTCAACGTCAACGTGCCGGACATCGCGTGCGCCGAACTCGCCGGCACCGAAGTGACGCGGCTTGGCAAGCGCCACAAGGCGGAACCGGTGGTCCGCGCGACCAGCCCGCGCGGCGAGACCATCTACTGGATCGGCGCGGCCGGAGCCGCGCAGGACGCAGGGCCGGGAACCGACTTTTTCGCGGTCGCGTCGAACCGCGTATCGGTGACGCCGCTGCGCATCGACCTCACCGACACGCCGCAGATCGTCCTCGTCAGGGATTGGCTCGCGCAATGAAGGCGCGGGCAGTAGGCAAGGGCATGGCCTCGACCCGCACGCGCGCGCGCATGGTCGAGCGCCTGCGCGAGAAAGGCATCAAAGACGAAGCGGTGCTGGCGGCGATGCTGGCGGTGCCGCGGCACATTTTTTTTCCGGAGGGGTTCGAGTCGCACGCCTACGAAGACACCCCGTGGCCGATCGGATACGGGCAGACCATTTCGCAGCCGTTCGTGATTGCGCGCATGTTGGAGGAACTGCGCCGCGGGCGCCAGATGCAGGAAGAGCCGCTGGGCAAAACGCTGGAGATCGGCACCGGATGCGGCTACCAGGCCGCGGTTCTCGCCAAGCTCGCGCCCGAAGTGTATTCCATCGAGCGCATTGCGGCCCTCGCCGAGCTCGCGCGCAAGAACCTGCGCGAGCTGCGCCTGTCCAACCTGCGGCTTACGCATGGCGACGGCAGCGAGGGCCTCGCCGGCGCTGCGCCGTTTGACACCATCATCAGCGCCGCGGCGACGCCGCGGATACCGCCCGTGCTTTTGCAGCAATTGGCGATGGGTGGCAAAATGATTTTTCCGGTGGGCGGTGAAGAGCAGGCGCTTTGCCTCGTCGAGCGCACGCCGCGCGGAATGCGCGAGACCTGGCTCGATCCGGTGCTGTTTGTTCCGCTGCGGGCCGGGGTCGAATGATCCGTTCGCGCCTCCGGGCCGATTAATGATGGAGTTCTTGCCGACCATGCCTATGCACACAATATTGCGGAATTGCATGCTGTCCGCCGTGGCGGCGGCGGCGCTGCTTGCCGCCGGATGCGCGTCACGCAGCCAGGCGCCGGTGGTCGAACGTGCGCCATCTTCCGGGCGGCCGGCACCGGCTGTGGTCGCGCAGCCGGCGGCGGCGCCCGGTGCGCCGTCGAGGGATGCGCCTGCCGAGACCTACATCGTAAAGCGCGGCGATACGCTGCTCAACATTGCGCTCGATCACGGCCACGACTACAAGGATATCGCCGCGTGGAACAATATCGACAACCCGGACCGGATCAGCGTCGGACAGGCATTGCGCATGAATCCGCCAGCCGCTGCCGCGGCGGCCAATGCGGCCGCGCAGGCGAACCCGGTCGCGCCGCCGCAGTCGATCGAGACGCGGCCGCTGGCTTCGGGCACGGGCGCGCCTGCGCTCCTGGCATCCGGCGCCGCGAAGAATTTTCCCAAGACCGGGAAGGAACCGTATTCGGAGCAGGCCGTGAATGCAAGCCGCAAGCCGGATGCGCAAATTGCGAAGGTGGAACCGAGGCCGGAACCCGGTGCCGGCCCGGCGCCAAAGGGCGACGAGGAAGAACGGCTCGACTGGGGTTGGCCGGCGCAGGGAAAAACGATCGCCGTTTTTTCCGAGGCGACCAGCAAAGGCATCGACATTGCGGGCAAGCTCGGTGATCCGGTCACTGCCTCGGCGTCGGGCAAGGTGGTCTACAGTGGCACCGGGCTCAGGGGTTACGGCAAGCTCATCATCATCAAGCACAGCGCGAACTACCTGTCCGCATACGCCCACAACAACAACATCCTGGTGAAGGAGGGGCAGGCCGTGGTGAAGGGGCAGAAGATCGCCGAGGTCGGCAGCACGGACGCCGATCAGCCGAAGCTGCATTTCGAGATCCGGCGCCAGGGAAAGCCGGTCGATCCGCTCAAGCACCTGCCGGCGGAACGTACGTCGTAGGCGGGCGCACCAGGTTGCGCGGGCGCTTGCGCCCGCCGGCTGCCTACTTGAGGTTCTTGAGATTGAGCTCGACCAGCTCGAGCAGGTCCTGCAGCCGCCCATACTCCGGTTTGCCGATGATCCCGGACACCGCGCGATCGATGATTTCCTGCAATTCGGCGGCGCTCTTGCCGCTCACGTCCGACAGCACGCCTTTCGCATCGTCGAGGCTGAATGCCTCGGCCACCTGGCGCGCTTCGCCGAGTTTTTTCTCGATGCCCGCGCGATCCAGATTGGTGACGATTTGCATGGTGCGATCGTGTTCTTCGGCCATTTCCGGCTCCTTCGTTTTCGGTCTCGATGATTGCAGAACCGCGCCCGATCCACCCGTTTCACCGGGATTCACGAGGCGAGGGCATCATACCCTACCTCGGCTCGGCTGAAAATTCCCGGGTTGCCGGCCTGGCCGGCGGGTTTCGGGCCAGATCGCGGCGCTGCCGCAGTTCCGCGGCAAGATCGGTGACCGCCGCGGCATAGAAACTGCTGCGGTTATAGCGCGTAATCGCGTAAAAATTTTTCGACGCGAGGCGGTACTCGATTGGCGCCGCGCGCGACGGCAGGTCGACCAGCGCGAGCGGGGTTCCCGTGGCGGGCGGCATGCCCTCGATGGTCACGCCGCGCGTGACGAGATCCGCAAAAGCAAATTGAGGATCGATTCCCGCCGCGATCAGGCCTTCGGTTTCGCCTGCCGAAACCGAAGCCCGCCAGGCGATCCCGAGTTGCCGAACCCAGCCGTGAAACGCCAGAAAATTGGCGACGCTGCCGATCGCGTCCTCGGGGCTGGCGGTGATGTCGGTGCGGCCGTCGCCGTTGTAGTCGACGGCAAAACGCCGCACGCTGCCCGGCATGAATTGCGGGATGCCGATGGCGCCTGCGTACGACCCTCTCGCCGCGAGTGGATCTGCACCCGGTTCATTGGTCAGCAACAGGAACTGTTCGAGTTCGCCACGGAAGAAATCCGCGCGGCGGGGATAGTCGAATGCCAGTGTCGCCAGCGCATCGAGCACCCGGTAGCGGCCTGTGTTGCGACCGTAGTTGGTCTCGATGCCGATGATTGCGACTAGGATTTCCTCCGGTATCCCGAATTCCTCGTGCGCCCTGGCGAGCGTCGACGCATATCGCTCCCAGAATTCGGCGCCACCGTCGATGCGCGCGTCGTTGACGAACAACGCCCGGTAGTCCTGCCAGGAGCGCCGCAGGGGATCGGTGGGCGGTGCGATTGCGCGCAGCACCGCGGGCAGGTAAGTGGCCTTCCCGAGAACGCGCAGAACGCGCTCCTCTTTCATCCCGCTGCGCCCGGCGACTTCGCGGGCGAATTGGCGCACCTCGGGGCGATCGGCAAAATTGGACGCTGCCGCTGCGGTCACCGGCAATGCAATGGCGACGATGGCGGCGACGATGGCCGCCGGGTCGGCAATGAGCGCCCGGGCCCTTATCCCTGTCATATCTGAAAGCGCGCGACGCGGGTCTTGAATCCGCCAAGCTGCGTGCGTGCCGCGCCGGACCCATCGGGCGCCGGCGAAGGGCCGTAACGGAGTTCGATGTACTGCTGGCTGATGCCGGCGATATCGCGCGCAACGTCCGGCAGCGCGGCGGCGGCGCGCCCCGCGAAATCCAGCGGACCCTCGTCGGGCCGGCGCTGGACACCGCTGCGCGCGAGCTTCCTGCAAAACCGCAGATAGGCGCGCAATACCGGATCGATTGCGCGGTAACGGCGGGTGAGGTGCAGGGCGAACCCAAGCAGCAGCGTGCCGCACGATAGCGTCAGGATGATACTCATGTTCATCCAGTCCGGTTCCATGCCGAAGCGCGCAAGCATTTCCCGCTGCCGGTCCGGATTGAAGCCGAGCACCGCCTGGTTCCACGCATTGGCGAGTGCGTCCCAGTTGTAGCGCAGCGCCCTGAGCCAGGGCAGATCGGTGCGTGTGAAGAACGGCAGCACGCTGCCGGCGCGCACTGCGGCGGCGAGTCCGGTTTCGACCCGTCCCGGCGCCACTGCTGCCGTCGGGTCGACGCGGATCCAGCCGCGCTTCTGCAGCCATACTTCGGCCCAGGCGTGTGCATCGGACTGCCGGACCACCATGTACTGGTCGACGGGATTGATTTCGCCGCCGAGGTAGCCGGTGACCACGCGCGCAGGAATTCCGGCGGCGCGCATCAGGAACACGAATGCGCCCGAGTAGTGTTCGCAGAACCCCTGGCGCGTGCTGAACATGAACTCGTCGATCGAGTCGCGGCCGAGCAGGGCCGGCGTCAGCGTATAGATGAATTCCTTTTCGCGAAATTCCGTGAGCGCGCGGCGCATGATCGATTCATCGTCCCCGAGTTGCGCTTTCCACTCCCGGGCGAGCGCAGCCGCGCGGGGATTGAAGCCGTCGGGCAGCCGCAGCGCCGGCGCGAGATCCAGGCTGTCTTCCACCGGGCGCGCCCTGAAGTTGACGTACGAGCGCATCGGGTACGAGAGGCGGTTGCGGACCGGTTCGTTCGCCAGGATCTGGTAATCGGAGGTGACGCGCGAGTTTGGCGGAAGCTGCGCCGCGAGTTCGAGGGCGAACAGCCAGATCTTTTCGCTGGGCTCCAGCGTCACCGTGTAATCCACCGGCGGATTTTCCGCTTCGAATTCGAGTTTTCGCAGCCTGCGAATATCGGTGGTGCGCCAGGTAAGGCCGTCGAAGTCCCATAACACCGGGCCCCGCCAGTACAGCTGGCTGGGTTTCGGCGGCAGGCCTTCGAACCTGGCGCGGAAGGCAATCGCATCGGAAAGCGTGAGGCGGTTGATCGATCCGGGCGACATGTTGTCGGAAAGGCCGGAAATCCCGCTCTGCGCATCCGCCGGCGTTCGCCAGAGCGGTCCCTGCACGCGCGGGAACAGCAGGAACAGCAGCACCATCAGTGGAATCGCCTGCAGCAGGATACTGGTGGCGAGACGCAGCTTGGCGCGCGGCGCCATCTCCATGCGCTCGGTGTTGAGTCCGATCAGCGCGGCGGTGACCAGCAGCACGATCAGCGTCATCATCACCGCCATCGGGATGGTCTGCGAGAACAGGAAGTTGGTGAGCACCAGGAAGTAGCCAAGAAACACGACCACCATGGCATCGCGCAGGTTGCGCAATTCAAGCAGCTTCAGCGACACCAGCAGCATCAGCAAGCCGACCCCGGGCGTGCGCCCCGCGATGGTCCGGTAGGTGAAGTAGGTGCCGATCAGGCCGAGCACGCTGAGCGCAATCAGCAGCCAGCGCGGCGGCAGGCCGTAACCACGGACCAGGATCAGCACGCGCCAGGCGAATACCACGGCGACGATGCCCAGCAGCCACGCAGGGGAGTGGTCGTAATGGGGAAGATAGGCCAGAAACAGCGGCAGCAGCAGCCACGCGAGCTTGTACCGGTCGAGCGTGACGGCGTTGGCAGGGATCAGCTTGGCGATCATTGCGGCACCCCGTACAGCGCCAGTGTCTTGAGGCATCCGAGGCAGTGCGCGTCGCCGTGGGATGGCGCGATATCGACACCCGGCAGGCGCATGCCGTAGCTCAGGCCCTGGGCTTCGGCGTCGAGTACCCAGCCGGTCAGCCGGGAAAGCCTCGCTTCGATGTCCAGCGCCGGCGGCAACGAATCCAAATCCAGCCACAGGCGCGCGTCGGCGCGGCCGGCGAATTGCTTGGTGATCAATTCCGAGCCGCGCGCGACCGCTTTCCACGCCACGTGCCGCGGAGAATCGGACAGCTGGTGGGCGCGCAGGCCGGAAAAATCATCGGTGCCGGTTGCGGAGGCTGCGCGTTCACCCTGCTCGGCAACCAGTGCTTCCAGCGGCAGCGGCGTCCGCTCGGGTTTCGGGTATACAAGGCACGGGCGGTCGAGTTCGACGTAGCTCCACGCGCGCAGCAGGCCGAGCGGAAACCGCGTCGACAAAGTGATGCGCCCCGCGTGAAACCAGCCGCGCCGCGGCGCGAGGACCGCGACCGGCGCGTTCGCCGCCGTTCCGCAAGGCGCATCGCAAAAAACCGGATCGCCGGTCCGGCCCGCATGCAGTGCGATCGCGTAGCGGTCGAACCCGCTGCGGTTATCGAGGCACACCGTGAAATGCGCGAGGTCTCCGGCGAACACCGGGTCGACGCGGCCGGGACTGACATAAAGGTGCGCCAGGTTGCGGAAGGTGTGCAGGATGCCGAGGAGCCCTACCCCGGTGAGCAGAAACGTCAGGATGAACCCCAGGCTCAGGTTGTAATTGATCGAGCCGAACAGCATGACCACGATGGTGAGCACGAACAGCAGGCCGAAGCGCGTCGGCAGGATGAACACGCGCCGCTGGTTGAGAAAGATCGGGCCGGGTTCCGGACCGCGGGGCCGGAAGATCCAGTCGGCGATTCGCGCGGTGATCCGCATGTCGCGCAGTCGCAGTCCCGCTCTCAGGGAATCGGCACCGCGCGCGCGAGTTCGGCGACCAGTTCTGCCGACCTCTTCCGTGCCGCTTCGCCTTCCGGGCGCAGGCGGTGTCCGGCGACTCCGGGGAGCACGGCCTGCACATCCTCGGGCAGCACCTTGTCGCGGCCTTCGAGCAGCGCCCATGCCCGCGCCGCGCGGAGCAGCGCCAGCGCCGCGCGCGGCGACAGGCCCGCCTGGTAATTCGGCGAGTTGCGGGTGAATCCGACCAGGGCCTGGATGTAGTCGAGGATTGCCGGCGCGGCGTGGACCGCGTCGACATTGCGCTGCAGGCCGGCGAGTTCGCCGGGACCAAGACGCGGCCCAAGCGTGGCAATCAGGTCCCGGCGCTCGGCGCCCTGCAGCAGCTGGCGCTCGGCGGCGCGATCCGGATAACCCAGTTCGATGCACATCAGGAATCGATCGAGCTGCGACTCGGGAAGCGGAAAGGTGCCGACCTGGTACGACGGGTTCTGGGTCGCGATCACGAAAAACGGTTCGGGCAGGCGTCGCGTTTCGCCCTCCGCCGTCACCTGGTGCTCCTCCATGGCTTCGAGCAGGGCGCTCTGCGTCTTCGGCGTGGCGCGGTTCACCTCGTCGGCAAGAATGAGCTGGGAGAAAATCGGCCCCGGATGGAATTTGAACGCAGCCGTCTGGCGGTCGAAGATCGACACGCCGATGATGTCGGCGGGAAGCATGTCGCTGGTGAACTGGATGCGGTGAAACTCGAGACCGAGCGTTTTCGCCAGCACGTGCGCGAGCGTGGTCTTGCCGACGCCGGGCAGGTCCTCGATCAGCAGGTGGCCGCGGGCCAGTATGCAGGCGAGCGCAAGGCGGATCTGCCGCTCCTTGCCGAGGATGATCTCGCCCGCCTGCGCGATGACGCGGAGAATCGGGATGGCGGGTGCCTGGGTGTTGGCATGCATGGGAAGGAGGGACACGATGGAAGGTAGTTTTGAAGAACGTTGCGGAACCTAAACCATTTCAAAGTTCGCGCGACACCAGGCGCAGGGAGTGATCGTCGCTGCTCACGCGCATGCTGAATCCCAGGTGTCGCATCATCCCGAGCATGACGTGATTGTCTCCAAGCACGTCGCCTTCCATCACCTTGAGGTCTGCGGCGCGCGCGCATGCCATCAGCTTCTCCATCAGTTTGACGCCGAGGCCGTGGCGCCGCCATGCGTCGGCGACCACCACCGCGAACTCGCAGCTCTGGCCGTCGGGATTGGTGACATAACGCGAAACCGCAACCTGCGTTTCGATGCCGGCGTCGAAGTGTACCGCAATCAGCGCCATTTCACGGTCGTAATCGATCTGGGTAAAGCGCGACAGCATTTCCGGCGAGAGCTCATTGATGACGTCGAGAAAGCGGAAGAACTTGGTTTGCGTCGACAGGCTGCGCACGAATGCCTGCTCGATTCCGGCATCCTCGGGGCGGATCGGCCGGATGGTGACGGTGGCGCCGCCCCGCGTTTGCCATTGCTCTTCGAGTTCCGCGGGGTAGGGATGGATCGCCATGTGCGCGTAATGCCCGCGCCGCCGTTCCGCCCGCGGCACCAGGCCGATGCGCGCATCGAGCACGACGACCCCGGTTTCATCGGCGAACACCGGATCGATGTCCATGCGCTCGATCGACGGCAACTCGCATACCATGTCGGATACCCGGAGCAGCAGGTCGTCGAGCGCGATGAAGTCGATGGCGGGCATGCCGCGGAACTCGCCGAGCATGGGCGCGATGCGCGTGCGCTCGATCAGGTCACGGGCGAGGAAGGCATTCAGCGGCGGCAGCGCGATCGCCTCCCCCCAGGGCGCCGTGCCGAACAGGCCGCCCGCGCTGCAGGTGATCACCGGGCCGAACACGGGGTCGCGGCGCACGCCGACGATCAGCTCGCGGCCGTTGGCCTTGCGGCACATCGGCTGGATGACGATGTCATGAAGGTGCGGTTGAGCCTCGCGGCCGGCGAGGTTGCCGCGGATCGAGTGCCACGCGGCGGCGACCGCCCTGGCATCGGCGAGGCCGAGGATCACCCCGCCGTGGTTCGATTTGCCGGCAAGTCCGGCACCGTGGATTTTCATCACCACGGGATAACCGATCGCGCGCGCGGTGTCGACCGCTTCGTCGGCAGATTTCACCACGATCGTCGGCGCGACCGGAATGCCGAACGCGGCGAGCACCCGTTCCGATTCGCCTTCGGTGAGCGCGGCGCGGCCTTGAGCGAGCGCGGAATCCATCACCGCGCGTGCCGCGGCGGGGTCGGCGCGGGCGCGATCCGAGAGCGGGGCCGGCGCCTGCAGCAGCATCTGCCGGTGCCGGTAGTGGGCCGCGAGATAGGAAAACGCGCCGACCGCGGTTTCCGGGGTCGCGAAACAGGGGATGCGGCTCGCGGCGAACGACGCGCGCGCCTCCTCGACCGCCGCTTCGCCCATGAAACAGCCGAGTACCGGCTTGGTCGACGACGCGGCACAGGCGATCACTTCATCGGCGACCGCCTTCGGGGCAACATTGCCCTGCGGCGAGAGGACCGCGAGCAGGCCGTCGGTGCCGGGGTCGGCAAGCAGGATTTCGAGCGCGCGGCGGTACCGGGCCGGGTCCGCACCGCCGCCGAGGTCCAGCGGATTCAATTCCATGGCTGCGGATTCGCCGGCGCCGCATTCCGCCACCAACCGGGACCGCGTCGCAGGCGAGTAGTCCGCAAGCGCCACGCCTGCGTCGACCACGGTATCCGAGGCGAGAACGCCAGGGCCGCCGCCGTTGGTCAGGATGGCCAGACGATTGTTGGCCGGGCGGAACGGCGAGGCGAGAGTGCGAGCGCCGTCGAACAACTGCAGCAGAAATCGCACCCGGATTGCGCCGGCGCGGCGAATCGCGGCGTCGAACACGCGGTCATGCGCGGCATCTGCACCGCCACGGCCGCCGGCGCCGTAGCGCCGCGCCTTGATCAGGATCACCGGCTTTACCCGCGAGCAGGCCCTGAGTGCGCTCATGAACCGGCGCGCATCGCGCACCGTTTCGAGGTAGAGAATGACGCTTTCGGTTTCGCGGTCGCTCACCAGAAAATCGAGGATCTCGCCGACGTCGAGGTCGAATGCGCCGCCAAGCGTCACTACGCTCGAGAAGCCGACGCCGTGGCTTGCCGCCCAGTCGAGCATTGCCGCGACGATCGAGCCCGATTGTGAAACCAGCGCCACATTGCCCGCACCTACCGACGTCGAAAACAGGCTCGCGTTGAGGCCCAGCGCCGGGCGCACGATGCCGAAAGATCCGGGGCCAAGAACACGGGGGCCGCCTGCCTTGCCGGGAAGCCGCGAATCGCGCGGATCCGCGGGCGCCGGTGGCCCGGATTCGCGCTCCGGCAGGAGGGCCACGGCGCGCACCCCGCGCGCCTCGCACAGATCGACGATCGCCCGCTGCGCACTGCGCCGGATTGCGACCAGGGCAAGATCGCAATCCTGCGGAATCGCTTCGGCCTTGAGCATTGCCCGGGGAAACGTCGAGCGCAGCGGGATCTGCTGGATCCGCCCTTTGTAGCCTTCCCTGCGCAGGTTGGCGAGCGCCGTCGCCGCGGTCGAGCCGGCGGTCTCCGTTTCGCCGATGACGCACACGCTGTGCGGGGCGAGCAGGGGAGTGAGGTAATGTAGCGACACGGTGTGGAGGCCGGCGATCAGGGGCGCGGAATCGGAATCGACATCGATGGACGGGCGCGGCGGCGACGGCTATGATGCGCCGAAATGCGCGTCCGCCCGCGCATTATAGACTGTCGTACCGATGCCCATCGCTTTCATCACGCATCAGGACTGCCTGCGTCACGACATGGGCAGCTACCATCCGGAGTGCCCCGACCGCATCGCGGCGATCGAGGATCAGTTGATTGCGTCCGGGCTTGGGCAGTACCTGCCGCGGTACGCTGCCCCGCGCGCGACCCGCGAGCAGCTCGAGCGCGTGCACCGGCCCGATTATCTCGATGCAGTCGAACTCTCGGCGCCGAAACACGGCATCGTGCACCTCGATCCCGATACCGCGATGAACCCGTATACGCTGGAGGCGGCATTGCGCGCAGCCGGCGCCGTGGTGCTGGCGACCGACCTGGTGGCGGGTGGCGGGGCCGGCGCGGCGTTCTGCTGCGTGCGGCCGCCGGGACACCACGCCACCCGCGCGCGCGCGATGGGATTCTGCCTGTTCAACAACGTCGCCATCGGCGTCAGGCACGCGCTTGCGGCGCACGGCATCGAGCGCGTCGCCGTGGTGGATTTCGACGTTCACCACGGCAACGGCACCGAGGATATCTTCAGCGGGGATCCGCAGGTGTTGATGGTGGGAACTTTTCAGCATCCGTTCTATCCATATAGCGGAACCGAACACGTCGCGTCGAACATGATCAATGTTCCGCTGCCCGCCGGTGCCGACGGGCGTGCTTTGCGGGTTGCGGTGGAACGGCACTGGCTGCCGGCGCTGGACGCTTTCGCGCCGCAGATGATTTTTTTCTCCGCGGGGTTCGATGCGCACCACGAGGACGACATGGCGTCGCTGCAGTTCCGGGAAGACGACTACGCGTGGGTGACGCTGCAGGTCCGCGGGGTTGCCGAACGGCATGCGCAGGGCCGGATGGTATCGGTGCTCGAGGGCGGATATGCCTTGTCGGCGCTCGGACGCAGCGTGGTCGCGCATTTGCGGGCGCTGGGGGACATCTAGAATCCCGCGATTGGGTATCGACCTATCGAGGGATACGCGAATAGTTTAAAATTAAGGTTTTTCGACCGGCCATCGCATGCAACCGAAAATCCGACTTGGGGGAAGCCTGGTCGCCATCGTCACGCCGATGCGTGGGGACGGCAGCCTGGATTTCGCGCGCTTCAGGTCGCTGCTCGACTGGCACATCGCCGAGGGGACCGACGGCATCGTGGTGGTCGGGACGTCCGGCGAGTCGCCCACCGTCGACAGGGAAGAGCACTGGGAACTGATCCGGGTCGCCGTCGAACACGTCGCGCGGCGGGTGCCGGTGATCGCGGGTACCGGCGCGAATTCGACCGCCGAGGCGATCGAACACACGGTGTTTGCAAAGAAGGCCGGCGCCGATGCAAGCCTTTCCGTGGTGCCGTATTACAACAAGCCGACGCAGGAGGGCCTGTATCGGCACTTCCGCGCCGTCGCCGAGGCGGCGGACCTGCCGCAGATTCTCTACAACGTGCCGAGCCGCACCGTCGCAGACCTGCAGAACGATACGGTGCTGAGGCTGGCGCAGATCCCGAACATCGTGGGCATCAAGGACGCCACGGCGAACATGGAACGGGGCAGCGACCTGCTGCGGCGCAAGCCGGGGGACTTCGTCGTGCTCTCGGGCGATGACGCCAGCGCGCTGGCGCTGATCCTGCTCGGCGGGAACGGCACGATCTCGGTGACCGCCAACGTGGCGCCGCGCCTGATGCACGAGATGTGCAAGGCCGCGATCGCCGGCGATCTGGCGCGGGCGCGCGAAATCAATAATCGCCTGCTGCCCTTGCACATGAGTCTGTTTGTCGAAGCGAATCCGATACCCGTCAAATGGGCGGTTGCGCGGATGGGCCGCATTGACGACGGGATCCGGCTCCCGCTCACGCCGCTCGCCGAATCTTTCCATCCCCGGGTGCGCGAAGCAATGGCGCACGCAGGCATCCAATCCAATTAGCCAGGTAAATTCCATGATCAAATTCACCAAGGCCGGGATTCTGGTGACGCTGGCAATGCTTTGCGCCGGCTGTTCCACTTCCTCCATGATCGAGTCGAAGAAGATCGACTATCGGTCCGCAGGCAAGCTGCCGCCCCTCGAGATTCCGCCGGACCTTACGCAACCGCGGCGCGACGACCGGTTCGCGGTTCCCGAAGGGAAGGGCGCAACCAGCTACTCGGCTTATGCCACCGAGCGCGGCGGTCAGCCGAGGGCCGGCAACACCGACCTGTTGCCGGCGCTGGCGAAGGTGCGGATCGATCGGGCCGGTTCGCAGCGCTGGCTGGTGGTGCCGGGAACGCCCGAGAAACTGTGGAACCCGGTCAGGGATTTCTGGCAGGAAGTCGGCTTTATCATCAAGCTCGAGGTTCCTGAGGCCGGCGTGATGGAGACGGACTGGGCCGAGAACCGCGAAAAGATCCCGCAGGACGCGATCCGCACTTTCCTCGGCAAGTTCATGGACGGCCTGTATTCGTCCGGCGAACGCGACAAGTTCCGTACCCGTCTGGAGCGCGGTGTCGAGCCGGGTACCACCGAGATCTACGTCAGCCATCGCGGCGTGCAGGAGGTATTTTCCGACTCCAGCAGGATCCAGACGGTGTGGAAACCGAAGCCTTCCGATCCCGAGCTCGAGGCGGAAATGCTGGGTCGCATGCTGGTGCGCTTCGGCGTGCCGGAGGAGCGCGCCCGTGCCCTGGTCGCGGAGCCGTCGAAAGACCAGCGCGCGCGCATTGTCGATATTGCGGACGGCAGCGGCCTTCTGGAAGTCACCGAACCATTCGATCGCGCGTGGCGCCGGGTCGGCCTCGCGCTCGACCGCGTCGGCTTTACAGTGGAGGACCGCGATCGCTCGCGGGGTCTGTATTTCGTCCGCTATGTCGATCCCGACATCGACCAGCGACAGGCGGAGAAGGGCTTTTTCTCCAGGCTGTTCTCGAAGTCCGACGAAAAAACGGCCGAGCAGTACCGCGTCGCCGTCAAGGATGAGAAGACGTTGAGCAAGGTGCAGGTGCAGTCGAAGGACGGCGCAACGGATAACTCACCTGCCGCGCGGAAGATCCTTGCGCTGCTGCTCGACCAGCTGAAGTAACGGTGGCGCCGGGCCTTTGATGCGCTTCGCCTCGCTGGGAAGCGGCAGCCAGGGCAACGCGCTGGTCGTCGAGTGCGGCAAGACCCGCGTGCTGCTCGACTGCGGGTTCGGTGCGCGCGATACCGAGGCGCGGCTCGCCCGCCTCGGGCTCGAACCGCGTGACATCGCCGCCGTGGTGGTCACCCATGAACATTCGGACCACATCGCGGGCGCCTACAAGTTCGCGCGCCGTTGCGGCGTCCCGGTCCATCTCACGCATGGCACGCTGAACGGATTTCCCGGCGATCGCGGCGACCGCCCGGGCCTGGTGATGATCGACAGCCATGCGTGTTTTTCCATCGGCGACGTGGAAATTCATCCTTATCCGGTTCCGCACGATGCGCGCGAGCCGGTGCAATTTCTGTTCACGGATGGAGCGCGCCGGCTTGGCGTGTTGACCGACACCGGCTCGTCGACGCAGCACATCGAAGAAATGCTGTCGGGTTGCGATGCCCTGGTCCTCGAGTGCAATCACGATCGCGCGATGCTCGAAGGCGGCAACTATCCGCCGCAGTTGAAGCGCCGCATTGCGAGCGGTTTCGGGCATTTGGACAACCAGCAGGCCCGCGCATTGCTCGCCGCGCTGGATCGCTCGCGTCTCAAGCACGTGGTGGCGGCGCACCTGTCGCAACGGAACAATCGGCCCGAAATCGCTCGGGCGGCGCTCGCGGCCGCGATGGGTTGCGCTGACAATTGGATCCTTGTCGCAACGCAGAACGATGGATTCGATTGGCTCGAGGCGTGATACGCCTTCTGCCCCGCAACAGCCGAAAAAAAAGCCGACCCTCGGGCCGGCTTTTTCTTCGCCGCGAAACAGCTTACTTCTTCTCGTCTTTCTTTGGTGCGGCAGGGGCGGGCGCCGGTGCCGCAGCCGGTGCGGCTGCCGGCATGGCAGCAGGTGCGGCAGCGGGGGCAGGCGCGCCAGCATCTGCAGGTTTGGCGGCGTCGGCGGGAGCAGCTGCCGGTGCGGGCGCAGGTGCGGCAGCGGGTGCGGGGGCCGGGGCGGGTTTTGCGGGTTCTTCCTTCTTGCCGCAGGCGGTCAGGGCCAACGCGACAATGGCAGCAGCGACGAGTGACTTTTTCATCGAAATTTCCTTGGTCAGAGAGGTTTTTACGGCAGCTAAACAACTGGCCGGAATGCCTCCTCCGGCCATCACTGCAAGTTTACCAAAAAATGCTGCGCTGCGCGAGGGGCCGCCGCCCATTGCCCTGTCTCTAAAGACCAATGGTGGTGGCGGAAAGCCCCGGCGTCGAGTTCAACCAGATCTCGTCGAAGCGCATGCGCAACGCCTGGATCTCCATGGGATCCTCGGCGCCAAGCACGCCGCGCGGGTGTTCGAAATGAAACTGCTTGAGATAGGCGGCCTCGTCCGCGACAATGAAGTTGTCAGTCAGGCTGTGGAGTTCCCTGCGGGTCTTCTGCACCACGATGGCGTGGCTGAACTGCCGCAGCAGCAGGCCCATGCGCGGGCATCTTGCCGCAAGATAGCCGGTGTCGTGCACGGCGATGTACAACCTGTGAACGCGGCTTGAGAGCAGGAATTGCCGCAACGCATCGAAGCGTGCAGGGGAATTGAGGCCGAGCTCCGCACAGTGCTGGTCGAAGATGCGCAGTTCGCGGCGGGCAGCGCCGAATATCGCCGCCAGCGCGCCTTCGTGTTCGCTTCGCGACGCAAACGGCACGCGCGGCGGCGGTGGAGGCGCGATGTCGTTCATGGAGGGGTCGCCCCGTCGGGATGCACGAAACCGCAAAGGTACCCCGAGTACAGGAGCGCAAGCAGCGGTGCCGGGATCGTTTCCCCGACGGGCCCCAGGCGACGCCTGTCTGCGAGGCGTTTGAGGAGGTGCAACCCGGCTGTACGGCCCTGCGGCGGATCGACCGGTTCGCCGTTGAGATAGCAGCGATCCACGGTGTACAGCATGAGTGAACATCGATCGAGGACGATTCCGCTCTCGCGCAGCGCGGCGGCATAGCGCCGCGTTCCAAGCGGCCGTTGCGGCGCGTGAAACACGACGTGCGGTTTCGGCTCCGTCAGGTAGCAGGCGAGGAAGCTGCGTATCTTCTGGTGGTTCCAGCGAACGCCGCGCAATGCCGCCGCCGCCTGCGCGACCATCGCTGTCGGCAGGCGCCCCGGCGAAGCGGTCGGCCGCAGATCCGGATCGGCAATGCGCCCCGGCAGACTGAGCGAATCGCGCAAATGATCGAGAAAGTGCTCGCCGAGTTCCTGGTGCGTTGCCGCGCGGAACCCGATCGAATAGGTGAAGCATTCGGTAAGCGCGACGCCATCGTGCGAACAGCCCGGCGGCAGGTAGAGCATGTCCCCCGGTTCGAGCACCCACTCGTGCTCGGGACGGAAATTTCGGAGGATTGCAAGCGGAAGCCCGGGCCGCAGCGCGAGATCCTGCTGCATGCTTATCCGCCAGCGACGGCGGCCGCGTCCCTGCAGCAGAAACACGTCATAGGAATCGACGTGGGGGCCGACGCCCCCGCCGGGGACCGCGTAACTCACCATCACGTCGTCGAGCCGCGCGTGGGGAATGAAATCGAAATGCCGCAACAGCGCGTCTGCTTCCGCATTTGCATGGTTGATGCCCTGCACCAGCACGGTCCAGTTTCGAGGGGGAAGCCTGGCAAATGTGCGGCGGGGTAGCGGACTCTGCTGCAGCCCCCAACGCCCTCCCGCGCGGGTCACCAGCCGCGATTCGAGCTGGTCCGATGCGGCGAGCCGCAGGACATCGCTGCGAATCAAAGGCCCTTCGAATTCCGGAATCGCCTGGCGGATGAGCAGCGGCGCCTTCTGCCAGTAGCGCGCGAGAAACCGGCGTGAGGTCAGTCCGGCAAGAATTCGGTTCCGCATCCATTTATTCTATACGCTCGATCCGCTGTTGCAATGTTGCAACATGCTTGACACTGTTTTTTTTTGTTTCGGTTACAATCGCCGCGACTATCGAA
>Ga0315281_10004072_pt1 | contig 21318 bp, 28 predicted proteins | sample YL17G07_0_MG_FD_204540 | JGI IMG/M metagenome (GOLD analysis project Ga0315281, IMG submission 204540) | Sediment microbial communities from Yellowstone Lake, YNP, Wyoming, USA - YL17G07_0 | ecosystem: Environmental > Aquatic > Freshwater > Lake > Sediment | place: USA: Wyoming | collected...
AGGTTTTCCATTGCGGAGCCTGAATTTCCTAGCTTGCCGTAGTGCGTGAAGGGATGGGATAATGTGAGGAATTACTGTGGTCGGAAGGAAAACGCTGTCGCGTAATGAGAATGCTCCTCTGTGGGAACCGATGACAAAGCCGTTCTGCTCCAGCGTGGCCAGATAGCGATAAGCCGTGGGTTTCGATCGTTGAGTTGCATTGGCTAGCTCATCTAGAGTGTATGCTGGTTTCACAGGCAGATTGGCCTGGATGCTGGTCAAGATGTGAAATGTTGGATGACTGGTTTCCATTGCTGGTCGTTGATTATGTGGGTGACGAGTATATAAGTGATTATCATCATATGATAGAAATAACCATCGTAACACCCCTCAACGAACAATCCGAGTCAAGAACTGGAAAATACCCGGACAAACCCCAAGTCGCCGAGACCAGCCACCGCATTCGGCAAGATGAATGAGTTTCATAGACCCAACATTTTCCAAATCGCTCGCCCTTCGCCCCCCTTCGGCCCTAGTTGCTTGCCTACGGCTTCGCTAAGCTCGCTTATGTAAATCTCCGACTGGCGCAGCTTTTACCAATTTGTCTAGTATGGGGCAGCTGACGTAGAGATCGCAGCATTGGCAGAGGGATGGGTTTGGGCCGCGTCCTTCAAGTTCCTGATTCAGTGGCCATGGAACAATGCCGGGGCATTCGCCCGTCTCTTGAATAGTACGCAAGGCTTTTGAACGCTGCCTCAACCTCACTAGGAAGCGTTCTTCTTGAGATACTTGGTTCGCATGGTTGACGTGGAAGTTGGACTGCATAAGTCTCCCCACGCCTGCTCAGGCTTATTCATCATAGGCAGACGCCACGGTAACATTGCATCACTCTCAGTTCTCAATGGACAGGAAATTGTGTTCATACACTGCCACTTCATGTGGAGATCATCGAATTAGCGGCAAGTTCAATGAGCGGAGATCATGAAGCCTGCATTACACTCTTTTATGAATCCTAAGCGTTAGTAGTCCCTTCATTTCTCGTCGTACGACCCGTTCTAGAATCCTTTAGTCACCAAAGTTCAACTTCTACGAGTTTGTTCCCTTTGAGTTCATCTTCAAGTGCGTCAAGATGAAGGCCAATCGCGTCTCTGACACTCCTCAAGGTCTCTTTCTCGATTCTCCCCTAGCTGAAGATGCCTCATCTCTAAGCATCTTGCAGCAAAGAGTCAGCATTGTTAAAGCTTCGTGAGCAACTCAGTTCAGTGTCGCGTGAGGTACGCCTAACCGTAACACAGAAAATCGTTGTGATCGAGCATGAAAGACTCACTGGTGGTCGCCGGAAAAGTGAACAGATCTAGAGCGCGTTCCATCCTAGGATTGCTAGGAACCATATTCGTTTGTGAGCTGGCAGGTTTTGTCGGGTCGATCTTCACCACGCCGGCGATCCCGAGTTGGTACGCATCGTTGAAGAAGCCTTTCTTCACTCCACCGAGCTGGGTTTTTGCTCCAGTCTGGGTGGCACTTTATGCACTCATGGGAGTATCGCTTTACATCGTTTGGAAGAAAGGACCGGGCAGACATGAGATTAGACGCGCTGTTGGCCTTTTCGGAATTCAGCTCGCTTTGAACGTGCTTTGGTCAGTGGTCTTTTTCGGCATGCGGTCGCCTCTAGGCGGACTCGTCGCGATTACTCTACTCTTGGTTGTATTGCTATCAACAATTGTTGTCTTCTACAAGATTTCGAAGGCCGCAAGCATTCTCCTACTCCCGTACTTCCTTTGGGGAGGCTTCGCCTCCATCCTGAATCTTTCAATACTGATTCTGAACACTTGACAAAAACACAGCCGAAGGTACCCACCGTCAAATGATGGTGAGTCTGTTTTCTCAAACGACTTAATTTGGGCCTTTTTCTCTTGGTCTTTCTAGAACCGTCTATTTGGATAACGTCAGTGGGTATGCAATACTAGAACTCTTTATGCCATACAGGCGGCGATATGTATGGTGATTGCTCGTTGAGTTATACCATCACGGAAAAGGGCACCGTTTCGATCCCATCTCGCATCAGAAAGAAGTATGACCTGCAAAAAGGTGCCAAAGTTGAGTTCATCGATACAGTGGAAGGTATACTGATGATTCCGACCATTCCAATCGAAAATCTTTTCGGCGTAGATAAGTCCCGGATGGAGTTAGTCTACAAGATGGTTCGTGAAATCCACGACGAGCGAAGACGCGAAGCGTCTGAAAACTAACAGGTACACCTTCGATACTGGGCCTTTGCTGCTGTACTTCGGAGAGGACCTGCGCGTCAAGAGACTTCTGGACGAAGTCAGGCATCGAAGGGCAATGGGGTCCACTTGTGAAACGAATCTGGTTGAGTTACACTACAAGACCTGTGAGAAGCTTGGACGTGAAACGGCTCGGATAAGGTACCTTTCCACTAGGAGATCCGGATTATCTGTGGTTGCGCCAGATGAGAATCTGTCGCGTATGGCCGGCGAGTTGAAATGCGAACACAGAGGCAAGCTCTCGTTAGTGGATGCTTACATAGTGGCTGTGGCTATCGCCGAGCGTTCTACATTGATTACGTCAGATTCGCGAATCTCCGAATTGAACCTTGTCTCCACGAAGTTACTAGAGTCGCCATAACAATCGTTGATAGTGCAGGTTCACCAGTTCAAAGAATACCGTCTCGGTCTTGGAACAATGACCAAAGCGAAATGATTGTGAGGCCGAAGGGACTGACCTTCAAACGACGACGGGTGTTAGCCGAACCTATTTGGCTGTCATCTGAACGGATATCTTCGCTGAAGTCTTCGTACTCCAGAACCTCTGGGAGATTAGAGTAAGCGACGGAAATCATCATACACCCGACTTCCTTGACCGATGTACAGGACAAGTACTATCTTCTCTTTCCGATCTATTTCATAGATTGCCCTGTAGTCGCCAACTCTCACTCTCCAGAACGCAGATGGGCTAAGGCGTTCTCCCTTTCTTTCAGGAGATTCTCGCAGCTCTCTCAACGCACCTTTGATTCTCGATCGAAAGGGTTCCCTCAATCCGGAAAGGAACTTTACAGCTTTAGGGTGAAGGAGCACTTGATAGGTCAAGAAATCTCTTCGAGAGGAATCAGTAAGTCCGGTTTCCTCCTAGCTTGTTCACTGCGCTCGAGGAGTGTCTGGTAGAATTTTCTCGTCCTATCCATTTCCTGGTACAGCACAAGAACGGTCTTAATTGCTTCGCTTCTGTTTGCAAATCGCCCTTCTGAGATCCACCTGTCTATTTCTTGGACCACTTTCTCCGGCACTCGGACCTGAACTTGAACCGTTGTCATGGCGTAAACAGCATTGTTTACACTGCCATAAGAGGATTGCCCAGTCGCCATCCCACAAAAGTGTGTCTAGACTATGTTATACACGGAGGGGAGGGTGAATACACTGGTAGGCTCGAGGCATAAACATGCACTCGGTTCCAGTTGGAGGTTGGTGGGGCCGGAGGAACCCACTGTAAATCCTCAGCGGGTCGTAGCCCATTTGCTGGTTTCGGATATCCCCTTGCCAGCCTAAACCTCCGTTTCCTATCTGCCCGATGGGACAAGTAGCCACGAACTCGCAATGTTGACACAGTCGTAACGACTCCGATACGACTACCAAACCAGGCTATGTGTCTGTCGGTGCGCTGTCGTGGGGCCGGTGGGATACGAATCCACTAGGTCGTGGGTTCAGCATCTTTCCTCTCAGAGGAACATCACACGTATTCTCAGTACCTGCCGCATACTTCAGAAACCGACGCCGATTCAAAGTCTGACGACCTTGGGGGAGTCCGTTAGGGCTTTTAGTACTTGCTAATTCTCCATGTTCGGTTCGGGTTCGTGAATTCGATGAATTCTGCTCTCTCAACGGTCAACAAATCCACGGATGCGCCTCCGCCTACGGGCTGATAGAAGCATACAGCTACTTTTCGACCTTGCTTCTCATAGTCTGCGAGCATCGGCTCAAAGTCTTTGTCTCCGCTCACAAGAACCAAGTTAGAAGACGCTTTCTTCTCAGTGAATAGGAGCCTGTATGCCTCCGAGATTAGGCGTGGGTCAACGTTCCCTCCCTTCCCATTCCGCTTGTCTATTACCCGCATCTCGACGCCTAACTGTCTCAACTGTTGGGGTGTGTGTCCACTAGCTGCCTTAAGATTCTCAGTTGACCATATTCCGAGCCGAATAGACTCGAAAAAAGCCGAAAACAAGTCGTAAGGCGATCCATAGGCCGAGTCGAGACCCCCCTCTGCCACGGTGACATGGAGAATCAATATGTAACTGAGCGCATATGGTAGTCTTCGGGTAGCCTTGCATGACTAGTTTGCTAACGGTCGAGGAGAAGGAGCTTCTCATGAGGGCAAGTAGGCTAATGGAGGAACTCATCGAAACCTTGGAAGTTAGTGTCGATAAGGAACTAATGCAGGACATCGAGGACGCTCTCAGCGAAGTGAAAGAAGGAAAGACGAGGCCCCTTCAAGATCTGGTAAGGGAGCTGGGTCTTGAAGGCCAAGTTCAGGCTTGAGTTTGCTCCACGCTTCGGGCGTAGACTCAGAGACCTAGATCAGCAAACGCAGGTCAGAATCTTGCGCGAAGTACAGATACTAGGGGAGAATCCGTACGCTGGAAAAGTCCTCAAGGGACGATGGGAAGGAACCTATTCCCTGAGGATTGGCGATTACAGGGTAATTTACATGATCTCAAAGGACATGGTGAATCTGCTTACTGTGAGGCACAGGAAAACCGTTTACGAGTGAACGAAGCGAGTTTTCGATACATGTGGACGCAATATGTCTACCGGGATGCCCACATAATCGTTAGTGGCCTTCACACAGATTGAATGCTAGCCGAGGTCTTGGTGGGGCCGAAGGGATCCACTGCGTAGTCGTGGTGGGTCTTCACTAAATCCAAATCAAGTGAAGACAACGTTCCTTTGAACCTCACTTTTCTGTTATGAGGCCCCGTTTCTCTTTAGCGTTTGCACTCAGTGAGTTTTCGTGGAACAAACGGGTTTTGAACGCACGATTTGTGGGATTAATCCCACTATCCCACCACATTGACCAAGAGCTAGTAGGAATCGTCTGAATTTCATGCGAGTGTCATTCTGAATGGGCATGCGGATGGGTATGAAGAACTTGTCCGTGTTTGTGCGCATGAACATGGACTAGGTTCGTGTTCAACAGGAGACTCCAGTTGCCGAGCATTTTCTCGGTTGATCCCTCGCCTGCCAGGCCGTGTTCCTCATTCAGGATGATACAGCGGTCTGACGTGTCGGCTGCAAGCTCAAGATCGTGAGTGGCCGTTATGATTGTCTTGCCGCTATCATGCAATTCTATGAGGAAGCCCTCCAGCCAGACTTTGGTGCGGGGGTCGAGATCTGAACTGGGCTCATCCAGCAGGAGAATATCGGGACCTAGTGAAAGAACGGACGCTAAAGCCACCTTTCTCTTTTCACCCTCGCTCAAGCTCTGTGGGCTACGATTCCTGAGATGCTCTATGCCCAGGAGAGAAAGCGCCTCATTTACTCGCTTCTGCACGTCCTGCTGAGGCAGGCCCAGTTGCAGAGGGGCGAACGACACCTCTTCCCACACCACGGGCGAGAATAGCTGGGAATCAGCATCCTGAAAGACCATCCCCACCCTCCGTCTGAAGTAGCGAGCAAATTCACTTCTATTCAACTCCATTCCCGCTTCGCTTAGTGCGGATCCAAATGCTTTGACGGTTCCTGACGAGGGGAAGATGAGCCCACATAATATCTTCAGAAGCGTCGATTTCCCTGAACCATTCGCGCCGAGAATGGCGATTGAATCTCCAGCTTTGACGTTCAATGATATGCCACTCAACGCAGAATAATTGCCGAAGTAGGAATAGGACACGTTCTGCAGCTCGAAGACGAGTCCACTATCTTCGGCCATTTTAGATCCCATTAATCAAGGCGATATTACGAAGCATGAGTAATATCACGCCTAGTCCAAGGAGAAAGCCCAGGAAAGCCCAGTCAAACGGTTGAGCATGGAACCGGGTAACCTTTCTGACTTTCCCGTCGTAGCCGCGAGAAATCATTGACAAATTAACAAGCTCACTCATATTCATCGACCGGTGGAAGAGCACTCCAATCGTTGCACCCAACCACTTTCTCACATCTCCACTCCGATCAGGCTTCAGTGTTCTGCTCTTTAGGGCAAGGGACATGTCTTGGGCAATGCCCACTATGACGAACACGTACCTGTAGGTCATTCCGAGTATCATCACGAAGGCCGTTGGTATCTTCAGACTCTGGAAAGAGGCGAGCAGGTCAGTCCACCGCGTAGTCAGAGCAAGTAGGATCACGAGGGAGACGGCTGCGCCGGTCCGCAAGACAAAGAGGATGGCGCCTTGAACGCCCGGAATCGTGATTGAAACCGTCCACGGAGACACAACAGGACCCAGAAAGTCACCCTTACTCAGGAGAACGAGAAGAGGTTGGCCGGGAACTATGAAGTTGAACATAGCCGGCACGGCAATGACCAGTGTGAAGAGTGGAATGAAGAGCCAGACTCTCTTCAGGTAGTAACCAAGCCTTACCTTCGAGGCTACAGCAAGGAGAATAGTGACACCGAGAATGGCCAGTACCCATTCCACGCGGCCCACAAGGATAACACAAACGACAAGCCAAAGCATTCCGACCAGCTTGAAACGCGGGTCAACGAATTGCAGCAACCCTTTCTTGCGTGCATAGCCTTCAGCGTAGCTGGATTCATCGAAGAAACTCGAGAAGGCTCCGATTGTTATATCCACTATGCTCTTCCTGCTGCGCCCGGTCACGGTGCAGCATGGACAAGGGCCGATGGCCGGTCTCTGATTCAGCCATTCAGGAAGCATCAGAAATCACGCCTCTTGAACAGACTCGGGATCTGAGTCCATAGCTCTCGATTTAACTCGATAGAATGCGAAAAGACTGAGCCCGAGTATAGATAATCCGATGACAGCTGCGAGGACATACGTCAAGCTAAGTTGGGTGAAGGTCGTAGCCCCCGGCAGGCTGTACCCGCTGAAAGGAGCATTGTATAACGTCTCTAAGCTCTTGAGCCCTGTGGGAGGGGTCATCCCGAATATTGTTTCTAGGTCAGATGCGCTCCATTCGGCAAAGGCTGATCCCGGAGCCAGCAAACCCAAGGGGACCAGCACTATCAAAACGGCGATGAGTATCAACAGTTTCTTGAAAATTGAGCGTTTTGGTGCTTGAGACTGCACAGTCACCATCGGAGTACCTCCAACGCCTACAACAGTATTCAGATCGGGAACGCTTTGGGTTATCGAAGCTGCCAGTATAGACTGATCAGAACGCATTATGTAGGAAACCAAGAAACCCGTCGCAGCCGCATCGACAAAGCCAAAGATAATCGCGTGAGAGATCACCATGGCTGGAATTGTTACGGATAGTGGAAAAGGAGCGTAGAGAGGACTGCCGTTAGCAGCGTGGTATAGTGTAGGCTGGAGACCTAGTTCTATGGCGCAGCACAGGGCTGCTGCGTTCAGTCCTATATATCCAGACGCCCCAGCCGCCAACCAGCGTCGGCGAGACAGCAGGGGAGCACGAGCAGCCAGCAACCTGTATACATAGTAACTAACAAAGGACATGACCAGCCCCATGTTGAACGAGTTAGCAGCAAAAGTGGTTACTCCGCCGTCTCCAAACAAGAGACATTGAATTAGCAGGGCACCAGTAACTCCCAGAAACCCGAACCAAGGTCCCAAGGTTAGAGCAAGGATAGCCGCCCCAACCGCATGCCCCGTTGTCCCTCCAGGCGCGGGAAAGTTGAACATCATTACTATGAATGAGAAAGCGACCCCAAAGGCGAGCCACGGTATTTGCTTTGTTTTGAGATTCTTCTCCACTTTTCTAGATGCAATGAACCACATCGGAATCATGATTATGTAGAAAAAAGCGAAGGTTGAAGGTCCTAGGTACCCATCCGGAATATGCACCTGAGGTCACCAGTATTACGCTTTTGCACAATAGTATTACGTATAAACTGTTGGATTGGTGAGAACGTGCGATAATCACGTGCAGGGACATTGAGCTGCTGCCACCATACGCTTCCCTGCGCCGGAATTATGATATGTCGAATGGTGCATCTGAATAGGAGGTGTGTCGTTCTTGGTGAAAGTGGATAGGTTTAGCTTTTCAACTCCTCCGAAACTGATGGAACAGTTTGACGAATCGCTGAGGATAATCGGCTACAAGGACAGATCGAAGGGCCTACAGGTCGCGATGCGGAACTTCATCACGGAATATGCCTGGAAGGGGGAGAAAAGCAAACTCGGGGCAGGAGCGATTCTGTTAACGTACGATCACAGAACCCACGGTGTCCAAGAAGCACTGACTGAGGTTCAACACCACTATCGAGACACAATAAACTCTACTACCCATATCCATCTCGACGAATTTCGGTGCTTAGAGATAATCTCGGTTAAAGGCAAATTGGAGCGGATTCAGCACATGGCAAAGGATTTGATGAAGTCAAGAGGCGTCTCTCAGTTGAAGCTCTCTACCGTGTCGCTGTAGAGATTTGGACGAAGTGCAATGATGTGATGGGCCAGTTGGATTTGAACCGATCATTCGCGGGACTACTGATTGTTTCTCTGGCCGAAGGGACCCGCACCCGTCTGGGTTCGGAACCTTCTTCATGGTGGGTTCCAAACTCATCACGAAGCAACACTGCGCGTGGCCGGTTCATTTGCCTTTCGGCGTTCCTTGAAATGAAAGGCGAAGAGGTGCGCAAAATCAGCCGACAAAGAACACCGTGATCGTGTAAAGCCACAGCAAAAGGCCAATCAGTACGAAGAGGGCAACGCAGGCTGCAACTACGATCGGATTCTTGACCTTCACCGTAAGCCAGACGGGAAATACGAACGCGAGAATCCTCAGTAGGGTTATGTGGGAAGGGACGATGAAGATGAGGACGCCTAGCATGGTCAAGGCGTAGCCCCAGAGATTACGATCGACCTTCCAGACCCTCACCACAAGGAAAGCGAATAGGGCGACCGAAACGAGGATCGCAGGGTCGAGGCCGCCGCTAGGGAGGCCATAGGTCAGTTGAGAAAAGATCGTCTGAGCCAGACCCAAGTTCGTCCCCTTAACCGCATAAAATTTCCATTCGTCCGTCCAAGATGCAAGAAGGTCGCCGGTTGTAGCATAGCAGAAGGTGGCCCACGCGCCAATGAACGCCACTGGAACCGCAAGATAGAGCAGCCTGCGCCAATGTCTCCCTTTCACGATATCCAAAAGCATAGGCAAGACGATGACGAGTCCGTAGATCCTGCTCACACTGGTCAAACCCGCAAGCAACGCTGAAGCTCCGAGTCTCTCCGTCCTGTAGAAATACCAGGCCGAGATCGAAGCGAAAAGAAATACTGCCTCAGAGTAACCAAGCGTGGTGAAGACGCTGATGTACGGAAAGGTGGCCATCAAAAGAGTCGCATGCAAGGCCTCGCGAGGATCCATGTACTGTTGCGCGAGAAGCTGGAAGACCAAAATGGCTCCAAGAGCAAAAGCCTGTGTGACGAGGAAAGCCCCGAACCAGTAATTTTGGACCAGCGATCCAACGATCCATATGAGTACGGGGTACGCCGGAAGGAAAACGTAAACCGGATAGGCGTATCCTTTCAGAGCGATTAGGGGGAATTGGAAGCTGTCTCCTCCGTTGAACAGGAAGAGCCACCTCCAACCCCCCGGGATGATGTTCGGGTTAGCATCCATCCAAGCGAAGTGGAACGTGCTCTCTTGAGTAAGCATCAACTGATAGAACCAGACGGCTCCTACCACGCGAATCGCCACGGCTACAGCGACAGGGTAGAACAGTAGTCTGTTGCGCCTGACCGCGTCCAGCGCGGCCACGAGTCTTCTGTGATACATTCGGAGTGTTCACGTAGAAAAGAAACGTATGGATTTATGACAGTTTTGATAGGGGCTCGAAGTCAGGCCAGCTTCAGTTCCGCCTTCCCGCCTTCCAGTAGCTGGTCATGCGGGAGCTGACTGACGGATACTTAAGCGCTCTAACGGTCGAAATTCGCGGTTCCGAACCTGAATGGGAGTGGGTCCGGAGGGACACCGCCAAATCATGGTGGGTCCCTTCTCTCTTTCCGATCGCTTCATCCATGAGACTTGGATCACATTCTCTCATGAATCTCAAGAACGTGTGGCCTGTTCATTCTTCGGGATATGACCGAAACCGAACTGTCATGGTATCAAAGGTCTGCAGCAAGTGGAAATTGCTCAATTCTTACGAGAAACGCTCTAGGATTAGAGTTACTCTACTTGTCTTTGGAGGTTCTCCTGAATGCGTCAGCGAGCGACTCACAGATCAAAGAGCATACTCGCCACTGGCGGAGATTGTAGTTTATGCGAAGCTCTTCGAGAGCTTCCACAACCTTGTCTTCCTGTTCGGGCGTCAATGATTCTCTATTGAAGCCCGGTTACTGTGGCATATTAACTCTTGATTGATCTGGCAGCAACAACAAAACGAACTAACTGGCGCCAATTAGAGGAGATAGCTACCTACTCCAATTGGCTCCTCCTAAATGTGTAAAGGAGAAAGCTGTGCATCAGGAGAACGGCGAGTATCGCAAGGGTCATCACGAGAAATAGCCCAAGCTGTACTATGAACGATGAGATCAGGAATAGGAATACGGCAGTCGTAAAACAACCGGTAATGATGCCTCGAAGAAAGAGCGCGCAAGCATTGGCCCCGTCGAACTTCAGAGTGAATACTCCCAATATCGTGGCGTAAACAGGGAATGGAGTGAGCAATCCACTCAAATGTGGACCCAGCATTGTCGCACCCTCAGTAATCAGCAGAACTAGCACAGTAGCCGCGATCGCGCGTGCTGGAATCTCCCAACCAGGAGGCTTTCGTGAAACCCTCTCGACTGTCCCTGAGGGAAAGAGTTTCCGAATAATTGCGAGAAAAGCCAGTACTCCAACGAATGACAGGAGTAGAGGAGCGGATACATAGTTCAGAATGAATGCAACGGCGAAAAACGTTATGCAACACGCCACGAGACTCGTTGGCCAACTTACTCTGAAGGAAAGTAGACTAAACGCGATGCAAGATGTGGCAAGTGGGATTAGCCCCATCAATGTTCCCAGTGCAGCTGCTGAAGCGAAAAGGTTCCCCTGCTCGAGCGATAGGAAGAACAGGACAGGTCCCGATGTTAGTGGGAGCCCGAGAATCAAGCCACCAATCGATTGGCCCCACCTTCGACCAACAGTGCTGACCATCCAGATGAAGATCGGAACGCTAACCAGCTTGATCGCGAGGAACGTCCACGAGTTCGGAACCATGTCGGGCACCGATGAAAGCACGCCTAGATATGGTTGGGCGGCAATGTGCAATTCTGGTAGTTACAGATTCATGATCAGGATCGTGTTGAGTCAGGTCTTCAGTTTCTTGGAGATGACGTATGATGCGAACGCGAGGGCTGCGGCCACGTACATGGTGGCTCTGTAATCTGCGAACTCTATGAGCACCGTGGCCATCATCGGCCCGAGAAGTGTTGACAGGTTCACAACCGAATTGTACGCGGCTACTGTGGCTCCTTTCTGGTTGCTACGATCAAGAACGGTTCTGAGACCGCCCACGTAGACGAAACCCCAAATTCCGCCAATAAGCACGTAGAGTAACCATGCTTGCGCAAGGTTCGTGGCTAAACCAAGACCCACTAACGTAAGCCCCGACAACATTAGTCCAATATCGAATTCCTTTCTGCCATCAAACCTGTCTGCCAGGTAGAAGGATGCCAAGAACTGCGCTAGGGAGTTTGATGCGCTGATGACGCCCACGTAGAAGTAATTCGCCCCGAGAACGAGCAGGTATAGGGGCCAGAACGTCCAAGCTAAATTCGCTCCCGAATGCCTAACCAGCAACGTGACGTAAATCCCCAAATTCTCCTTGAACGTCCGCATCGGACTAATCGAAGCCCGATCGACAACTTGCCCTCTATCCTTCAACGGTATCGAAAGTGCGAACGCCACGAAAACTGCAAGGGCACACAAAACGAACAACGCCCTCGTCCCAAAGGTACCAGTCACTGCGCCCGCAGTCACCAAGCCAACAAATCCTCCCAAGGCTCCAAAAGCTGAGAACCTACCCATCTTCGCGTTCATCTTCGACGCTAGGGAAAACAATGCACCCGGGTAGATGCCTAGCGCAACTCCCGTTATCAGTCTAGTAAACAAGAACGATTGATAGTTGAACACGAGTACGTGAATGAGGAGCATGAGTCCCGAGAACAGAAAACCACCGATCAGAAATGGTCTCGTCCCGTAAACATCTGAAAGAGTACCGAACACGTAGGTAGAAACGAGAAGTGCCAAGGCGTATCCGGTCACAAGCGTCCCAATCTCAACGTTCGACAGACCCAGCTCCTTCCCTAAAACCGCCACATACAGCGCAGTCGCGGTAACTGCCATGTAACTGAGGAACTGCACCAACTCAAGTCTTACAAGAAGTCGGGCTTCCTGAGGGCTCTGATTTCCATCACCGAGCTGCAAAATTGTTCGAAGTGATGCTGGAAGCATTCTCGGTCGCTATATCCGAGAACGCCACGACTGAAGGTGAGTAATGTGGCTATTGCGTCAATCGCAATTCTGACAACATACGATCCAGATGGAGCTAGCCATTATAGGTGAGTCGATGCGCAGGCGTATGCGGTTTCTGGATTGGCTTAGGGTTGCAGTAGGCGTCTTGGATTTCATAGAACTGCCCCTTGAAGCTTGCACGTTCCTCTGTCCACATTTTTCGAATAATCTGGACGGCTTCTTCTAGGCGTTGAAAGCGCTCTGCGGTGGGAGGGAATGGTATGCCGTATGCCGCCGACTCCTCGTCGTTCCATGCGGCGCCAATTCCCATGAATAATCTCTCTTTACTGAGCACGTCGAGGGTGGCGCCGATTTTGGTTAGGACGGATGGGTGCCGGTACACGATACCTGTTACCATCGTTCCGAGTTTGATCTTCGACGTAACCCCAGCCATAACTCCCAGTGTAGTCCAGCCCTCAAGCATGGGCTCCTGAGGTTGGCCCACGTTCATGATTTGGTGAAAGTGATCCATAAACCAGAACGAGTCAAAATTGTACCGTTCAGCCTCTGTCGCAGCACGGCGCAGAGAGTCAACTACCTTCGAGCCCTTACCGTCGTATGAGAAGTTGGGATGCTGAATGCCAAATTTCACGCCAAATTCCTCATTCGAGCAATAGCTTCATGTAACTTAAGTTAGGTGGTCCAATAGTATTCGTTCCATCCGTTTCGCGTGTGTGGGATAGACGGGAAATTACAGTGAGAAACTGAAGGCGCTCTTAACCGCCAAGGGCGTGTGGCATCGCTTCATTGAGTTCAGCGAGCCCGTGAAGACCGTTGAACAGGCGGCTAGAAAGGTTCAGGTGGAGAAGATAGCCAAATCCATCGTCATGATTGACTCAAACGGTGATTCATTGCTTGCAATTGTGCCCGCAAAGAGTAAGGTCAGCCATAGAAAAATCAAGCTTCTCCTTGCCATCAGGGACGTGCGGCTCGCAAGTCCTGAGGAAGTGCTAACGCATTCCGGTTATCCTGTAGGTGGCGTCCCACCGTTCAACGCCATCGACCGCGTCCTCGTAGATCCTGAGGTGCTCAAGAGTGAAACGGCGATCGTGGGCGGAGGAGACGTTGACAAGCTTGTGGAGATCCGGACCAAGGACATCGTTGCCGTCTTGAACCCTAAGATCGCTGACATCAGCCAAACCTAGCTGGACGAGTAGAGCGTGCTGTTTGGGTCTGGGTTAAGGAATCGACCAAAAGCTCCATGTCTAGGGAACCGCTAGTAGTCTGTGTATGTGAAAGTATGCAGACAGTTGTTCCTGGATGTCCAGGCTGCGGTGGAAAAATGATTTTCTACTCCAGCGACGCCTTCTCAGAACATTACATGTGCCCGGACTGTAATCGGTTTGTGGGGATTCCAAGGCGGATCGGTTTCTTCACGAAGAGTCCTTTCAAACCCAGATATCCAACCTGACCCCTAGCCAACCATCAACGCACACCAAGACCCCGCCAAGTAGCTTAGCCCCTAGAAGCCGAGTAACCACGTAACACTACGATTCAACGGAAAGTAATACTTCAGAGCAAGAAACCACACCCACCACCCCCCTACACGATCGTGGCAGATTCGCTCGGTAGCACACTCCATGGATGGGAGTCCCTGTGAAGCCAACTTTTGTTTTTTAGTACTATGGTGCGCGCTCACAGATTCGGATAGGATGGATTGAAGGTGCGGATTATGAGGTTAGAAACCCAGAAGAAGATAACGCCGCAGGGATGAATGGAAAACGAAGTAACTTAATCCTGCTTGCATTCAGCTTTAGCCACTGGCCTGAGTGAGATGGATTCGAGCCGTCAGAAATGGATGGCGCTTCTATTGGCCGTTCATTTAATTGTTCCGAGTTTCCATTACTATCCGTCCTATCCGAGTTTGGTTCTGACTTGGTTTGCGTTCGATTGGTTCGAGGGTGGATGGATACTGTTCATACCCTACATGTTTGTAGGATTGCCTGCTTTCCTGTTGATCGGGTTGCCGACCATCATTCCCCTGTTACTGGTTGGCCTGATGATCTTCAACCGTAAAGTGCATCGGAGTAGACCTGCGCTTCTCTGTTTAGTTCTGTCGTCCGCACTCTCTGCAGTTTACCTCTACGGTTGGATCTGCTACACTTGGCCAACTCCATATCAACCGGTGCAGACTGCGTCCATAGTACTCTTCACGTTTCTAGCTTACAAGAACTGGTCAAGCATTAAGGAAAATCAAAACAAGCAGACAATCCAGCTATCTGCTACCGCTGCTTGAACCGTTGTCTTTTATGGGTGCGCGCACCACAAGACCCACCCCCCTAAAACATCGATTCAAATCTACCTTCATGCGCCTGTTTGCTTGTAGGCTTTCACCTCAGAACAAGTCTCGTCGAGGAAATGGCTCAGCGTGGTTCTATCGCTGGGATCTCTTTCTTTTTCCGCCACTTAGCTCCAGTCGCATTTCCCAAGTTCTAGTGAACCCATACTTGCTGTACAGGCCTCTCCCTTTCTTGCTAGCGTGCAGCAAAACCCTTCGGTAACCGTTCCTTTGGCACCACTCGATAGCCTCCTCAACGATTCTGGAGGCGACTCGTTTCCTGCGAAACTCAGGTTCCGTAAACATTGACAGAAGATAAGGTACTGCGAGTTCCTTCAGATCAGGTCTGGGCTGTTCGGGACGAAGCCACAGGCACGCCTCTGATGAACCAGAAGATCCAAGTCACGTTCTGTCGCCCTACGGATCCGAAATCCAGGACTCTTGCGAGGCATAGATCTAATCGCCTGCTTAATGACAGGTAATTCTCCCAGTGGTGCCAGCGGTAGAATCTAAACTCTGGCTTCCGTGCGTGTGCATCCAGCGACGCGGGCGTCGTGAATTGAACCGTCATTTTGCACGTGTGGTGCGAGAAGGCGGATCATGTAACACTACGACTAGGCGAAAAAGTAATACTTCTGAGCAAGAAAATGGTCCTCCCCCCCACCCACGAACCGGCGGATTTAACGAAAAAAATGGGAAAAGAGTGAAAGGAGACGACTACGCCCCGTTGGACAGATGAGAATTCAGGAAATTCCTCAAACTATCGTTAGCGAGCCGTCGCCTATGTACCAGAAAGGCGTCGCATATGTTGAATCGAGAGGATCTTGCGGTTGCTGTCCTTGGCTGAATGGTGAAACGGTCTCGTAGACAGCAGATTCCACATCTTTCCCCTGAGCTAAGTAGTTCATTATGCTGGCGGTTAGAACGTCGACTAGACCATTTTGAAGTGAAATAACTCCGCTGGTAAAGACTACTGATGACACTCCGGCCGCAAGGAATTCTGTGGCAATTGAATTCGCGTAACTTCCTATGAAGATCAGTAATTTAACTCGCCCAAGACTATTACGTCCGAAATGATGCTTGATGAAATCTGAACTCATGCCGATAACGCCTGCGTGAGCGCTTAACCAGCCTGCAGCGAAGTCTGACGCGTACCTCTGTTGAATTTTATTGTTTATCTTTTCGCCAATGTACCAGTAGTTGGTGCGCATCGAGTTGTCAGTATTTGTACGCCAAATCACTATACTATAGTTGTTCATGTGGCTCAGCAGAAAATCGATTGTGATTGCGCCATCGGCGAGATACGTAACATTGTATCCACCTTGCTTCAAGTAGGAGACCACTTGCTGAGCGTAGTTGCCCATTGGAGCCGTTGCATTCATAGAGGAAAGCAGCAAGGCCTTGCTTTGAGTCTGAGCCTGTAGGGGAGGAGAAAGAGCGTTGACCCCTATCGGAACTGAGAGCATTAGGAGTACTAGGATAGCGATGAGCGCTTTCTTCAATTCGAACATCTAGTATTGAACGCGGAGATCTCAAGAACTAAAATGTTATACAGCTTGATTAGAACACTAAGCGAGCTTTTAGCGGCAAAATTGCACGGTTTATGCAACTATAACGGGGTACGATTGACAATATTCATTCTCATCTTCCATGCACAGACTATGCCGTAGCCATGTAGATGATTCCAATACACTCATAGAGAAGGGGTCAAGGAGGGAAATCTTCTCAGGAATGTTAGCGTCCAAGAATGAATCTACAGGAACCTCTTTGATGACGCTCGTCAAGATTGTCATTCAAGTTCGCGTAAGAAAAACGGGTTGCCGCGCGACTACTGTTGCCTTTGCGTAGGAGCAGATGGACTGCCCGCGGCTGGTTCAGGGGCCTTCGGACTCTCTTCAATTGGCTTACATGCGGCTAAGTGAGCCATGTACTCGTCCAGTCGGATCAGTCTATGGCATCGTACGCACTGGACCGTCTTCATTTCAGTTCGCACGGATCTGTTACGGAACGGTCTTCTTCTACCCGTCTAATTCACTCTCTGAGCCAACATTCGCTCCGCATCTATTCAACCTTAGCTTTCATTCACACTCTGCCTGGTCCGTGGGATGGGTACTGAAGCAGAGGTGGGCGTTCTTTGCTGCTGCTGAATGAGGGACTGGAAGGTTCCTTCAATTCACGCATTCTCGTATTCGTCATGCTCTGAATCGTCTTCAAAGTAGCCATCTCACGCCTTGAAACCAAGGTCACAGCAATTCCGCTTGCTCCTGCACGGCCCGTTCTACCAATTCTATGGAAGTAGTTCACCGGATCGTTCGGAACATCGTAATTGATGACATGCGAGATGCCCTCAATGTCGAGTCCACGGGACGCAACATCCGTAGCCACCAAGAATCGTACTCGACCTCGACGGAAGTCCTCCAAGGCGCGTTCGCGTTGAGGCTGTGTTAAGTCACCATGAATTACGGCAACGTCCCTGCGTATTTGTCTCAGTCTTCTTCCGAGTTGATCTGCTCCATACTTGGTTGAGCAGAAGATTAGTGCCCGTTTGACTGCGCCCTCAGCCAAGACGTTGCAGAGGGCTTGGAATTTGCGTTCAGGATGAACGAGTCGGTATAGTTGTTCTATCTCCTCAACCGCAATCTCATCCTTGCTGACGAGGATCCTCTCAGGTGCGTACATGTGCCGTGAAGCCATGTCCAATATTTCCTCGGGCATCGTCGCCGAGAACATGGCCGTTTGCCGGTCACTTGGGGTTCTCTTCAGAATGTTTTCGATATCATCCCGGAAACCCATGTCAAGCATTCGATCCCCTTCATCCAGCACAACCATTCTCACATCGTCAAAGACCAGTGTGCCCCGGCATAAGTGATCGATCACTCTTCCCGGTGTCCCGACAACTATGTGGACTGTGCCTTGCAAGGCTTGCATTTGGCTGTAGATGGGTTGACCACCATAAACCGCCAAGGTTCTAACTGAAAGGTACTTTCCATACTCGTTCAGATCTGAGGCCACTTGAATCGCAAGTTCCCTTGTGGGAACTATGACCAAGGCCTGAACAGAATCCTGATTCCTGTTAATCTTCTGAATCATCGGCACGCCGAAAGCGGCCGTCTTACCAGTACCCGTCTTCGCTTGGCCTATTACATCTCTGCCTTCAAGCAGTGGGCCAATAGCGGCAGCCTGAATTGGGAACATCTCTTGAAAACCGAGTCCCCTTAGGCTGCGAATTATCTCTCCCGAAATTGGGAGTCCTTCGAAACTTGTCAATCGTTGTTTCTTCTAACTGAAACCGTTTTGCTGAAAACTGAACAGCTAAGCTTCCTCGTTTCAGGGGAAAACCGCGTTCGAGTTTCGCCGTGCAGAACTTCTCAGTGTCCGCACGCGGCTTTCGTCGAACGAGCCATTGACCCCGTGTCATTTAAAGCTTGGCTAATTCGCCCACATGCGATTTTGAGTGCAGACCTACGATTGGCTGAATGGGATGCAACGACTCAAGGGGATTTCTCGTCAAAGCGGACCAAGATCGAAGTGCGTATATCGTTTAGAGAGCACCAGCCTTAGCCGGCATCTAATTCAACAGGAGGCAACATCTAGTCATGCGTGCAGGTTCGAAATCGGGTATGAAGCCACTACGGAGCCACACCATTCATGTTTCAAAAGTCATCAATGCTCCGCTTTCATTCGTTTACAAATGGTGCACCGATTACCGGGAAGACGACCCCAAGATTACCGGATCCAAGAACCAGAGAAAGATCCTACAGAAAACAAGACAACGAGTAGTCTACCTATCCATCTACAAACGACGTGGAAAGTTCAAGTATGCAGTGAACATTGTCACGCTTTATCCTCAGAAAGCATGGCACCTTGACTTCTTGGGTGAAGAGGACGAAGAGACCGGCGATTACCGACTGACCAGGTTAGGCGCCCGAAGAACAAAATTGGATATGGTATTCAAGGAACGATACAAGATACGTGATGCACCCACGAAAGCGCAGGACACGAAGGGCACAAGCGAGATCTGGGACCAATACGTAGCAGCACTCGAAAGAGACTACAGAACGTCATAGACCCCTAGAACTCATACTTGCCTATGCCAGCAATTAGTTTGAATGATCACAATGAAGAGCAAATTCTACTATGTTGGAATTAGAGTGAAAGATCTCGAGAAGTCAGTTGATTTCTACACGAAGTTGCTTGGCATGAAAGTGAAAGGTAGGACCAAGATCGAGCAAACGAAAGGAGAAACCGTCGGGTTAGAGACTGAGGAAGGGGGTTTCCTTCTGGAACTCAACTACTATCCCACGGACAGCCCATACTATGCGGAATACGTGGTCGGAGAGGGATTGGATCACCTAGCCTTCAACGTTGACGACCTATCGAAGGGCTTGGCGGAGGCTCGGTCCGCGGGTTATCGAGTCATCTCGGAAATGAAGAGCGACGGCGGTCAATGGGCCTACATCGAAGACCCGAACGGAATATGGATCGAAGTCTACTGAGAGCCCACTTGACCTCGCGAATCAACTCAATTCCAGTTCTCTACCCCCCTCTTGCGGGAAAGCAACGAATCCAGAGGGGCTTTTGTTTCTTCTTCCTTCTCGACGTGATTCCTGTTAGAAGATGCTAAAAGGAACCTTCGGAAATTTCAAGGCAGGTGTCTGTGATGCCCATTTCACCATTGGTCTACCTAGTTGCGATCGTGGCGGTTGTCATGATGTGGCGTGGACTCTGGGGTCTCTTCGACGAGTATCTGTGGCCGAAGAATCCTAAGCTTAGCTATTGGGTCACCTTCATTGCCGGATTTGCGATACTCGCTTCTTTCCTCGCCCTGTCTCCATTTTGAGATCTTCATCGCACTCAGTTGAAATCCAGTACATAGTGCATACATGAAAGCGATTTATGTGAAGTGATATTCGGTGAAGTCGGTTACTGGACGGTAGCCAATTCGCTGATAGATGCGGTTCGAGATCAGATTCGACAGGTCCGTGAATAAGCAGCTGAACTTCCTTCCCGAATCCAGCAATCCTTGACTCAGAGCCGCAACACAGGTACCTGCGTATCCTCTTCCTCTGAACTCGGGTGGCGTGTAAACGAAATTGATGCGGACTCCATTAGGAGTTGGTGCGCTCCACGCAGCCATAGACCGCAATCCCCCGTCCTCCCAAACATACAGCCGTTGATCAGCTATGACGCCTCGAACTAGTTTCGCCAAGCCCTCCTCGGATTGTTGCTCTCTGATATCGACACCGAAGGCACGCGTCCAATGAACCAGAATCTCCAAGTCACTCTCAGACGCCAAACGCAATTTTCCATTGACGGGGCGCGCAAGTTTCACCCTAGTGAGTTCATAGATGCGGAGAGACCTGTGAAGATGAAACGCGTGACCGGTTCTTTTCGACCATAACAAGGCGAAGGTTTTGGAGGTCTTTGATGGCCCGTTCACACCGGGAAGGACGAGTCCATTCGCAAATGCATGTTCCACGATTGCGGCTATCGTTTCTGGCTCTGACTCTGTTAGGACGAGGTTGTGTGGAGGCGTCATCATGGCTGCTGCTTGGATCCGCCCGTTCTCTTCCACAGTTACGAAATATGGAGTCTGGTCGATTCGGTCCGGGTGAGACGCCAACCATGAACTGATTCCCAGCAGAAGATTGTTTTCTGCTTCATGGCGTTCAAGAAAGTCACCTGCGCGTCGGAGAAATTCTGCTGGGTCAGTGAATTGATTCAGCATCCAGTGGACAGCTCAGCGCGCCGATCTATCAATTGATATGTTCTTCTGGGAATCAAACTAATTACTCTAGCAGCATCAGATCAGCTTGTCTAGAAGAGTAGAAACACAAGGAAAACTAGGCCTACCACGTACACTAGGAACGAGGCGATGTCGCCGAAATGCTTCCACTTCTTATGGAAGCGGTAACCTAGCAGGAACATGGCTACAAACCAGATTAGAACCGCGACAGCCGCAAACATCTCCGAGCCTGAACTCGGAACGGGGGTCTGCAGCACAACTTGAGACACTTAGTCTCACCTTGATCCGTCATTACCATCAGCATCTAAAACAGGTTACGGAATATTACGAATGTTGATGTTAGCATCTGAGAAGATGATCACTTGCACCTCTCCGATGGCTCAGTACCAGTAACACCACTAATGGTATTATGGCAACTGCATCCTCACGTCACATGGAATCGCGGTTTGGCATGAAGTTCATTTACACTGGAATTCGCGTGCGCAACCTGAATTGAATGTTGCGATTCTACACGCAAGCCATGGGTATGAAGCAGGATCACCGGCCGGCCGGCCCGTAGGCCGTAGAACTATATAGTGACCCGACTGTTTCCCATGGCGTACGCCATTACTGCTATGTGTAAGAATGTAAAACCGTTTCCGAAATCCTGTTTTCAGGTCTTGGACTTT
>Ga0315281_10004073_pt1 | contig 21315 bp, 18 predicted proteins | sample YL17G07_0_MG_FD_204540 | JGI IMG/M metagenome (GOLD analysis project Ga0315281, IMG submission 204540) | Sediment microbial communities from Yellowstone Lake, YNP, Wyoming, USA - YL17G07_0 | ecosystem: Environmental > Aquatic > Freshwater > Lake > Sediment | place: USA: Wyoming | collected...
CCGATGCGTTTGATGATGCAGAAGTCCTGTTGTTGCAGGAACTCGCCGACGACCTCGCCTATGGCATTACCACATTGCGAACGAAGGCGGAGCGCGACCGTATTGCGCATGCACACGAACACCACGAGACAATCCTGCGCAAGAGTCTCGAGGACAGCATTCAGGCCATCGCCTCGACCGTGGAAATGCGCGACCCGTATACCTCGGGCCATCAGAAGCGCGTGGCGGAGCTGGCTGCGGCGCTCGCGCTGGAAATGGGCTTGTCCGAGGAGCGGATACATGGGCTGCACCTTGCCGGAGTCGTACACGACCTCGGAAAGATCAGCATTCCCGCCGAAATTCTTTCCAAGCCGGGGAAGCTGACGCCTCTGGAGTACCTGCTGGTCAAGGGTCATGCCCAAGCCGGGTACGAGATTCTCAAGGACATCGACTTCCCCTGGCCTATCGCAACCATTGTTTGGCAGCACCATGAGCGCTTCGACGGCACCGGCTATCCACAGGGACTGAAAGGGGAGGACATGCTGCTGGAGTCCAAGATCATGGCAGTGGCGGATGTGGTCGAGGCAATGGGGTCGCACCGGCCCTACCGAGCCAGCCTGGGAATCGAAGTTGCATTGCAGGAAATCGAGCGCAACCGAGGTATCCGCTACGACCCGGCGGTCGCCGACGCGTGCCTGAAGCTGTTTCGCGAAGGCCGTTACGTTCTTGCCGGCTAGAACCGGCCGGATCACCGCGCAGACGGCGACCGGATCGTAGTTCGTGGGAGGCCCGCCCCCGGGCCGATCGGTGGTTGATCATGGCGGGGCGGTCGGTCATGGCACTGGTCGGGGCGAGGGCGCCCCTCCTCCAGAAACGCGAAGGTGCCGTGGGAGGCCCGCCCCCGGGCCGATCGGTGGTTGATCATGGCGGCGGTCGGTCATGGCACTGGGCGCGGCGAGGGCGCCCCTCCTACTGCTTCGTCTTCTTGCTGTTCTCACGTATCCAGGCGGCGAAGTCCGGTTCGCTCAACTCTCCGGCGGCGACGGCGAGCATCGCCCTGGTCGCTTCGATCTGGCCGGCGCAAAGCCGGTATCCGTTCAGCGCGAGAAACAGGCCGACCGCCAGGAATGCGGCCCGCTTGTTGCCGTCGACGAAAGGGTGATTTTTCGCCAGACCGACGCCATAGGCCGCCGCCAGCGCCGCAAAGTCGGGGTTCTCGTACGCTGCAAGATTCTTCGGCCGCGCCAGCGCCGATTCGAACAAGCCTTCGTCGCGCATGCCCGGAGCGCCCCCATGCTCGGCCAGACTTTCGTCGTGCAGCAGCACCAGCGCCGTCTTATCGACCCAGCGCCACTTGCGGCTCATTTCGCAAGTGCGCGCAGAGTGTCGCGATACTCATGCATGATCTCGCGCCCGAGCTTGAGTTGTTCTTCGATTGCGGGGTCATAGGGCGTGAGCTTGAAGCCGCCCGGTGTTTCCGTCAGGAACACTGTATCGCCCTTGTCGATCTTCAGTTGCGCCAGCGCTTCCTTGGGCAGCACGACGCCCACGGAATTGCCGATCTGGGTCAGTTTGAGGGTGAACATGGTGTGCTCCGGTGTTATTACAAACGTAATTATACAATCGAACCAGGACATTCGCAAGGTCTCGCGACGGCCTCGCAAGGGCAGTGTCGCTGTCGCCGGTTGACAGGCGTAAAGTGTCGCTTTACAGTAGCCGCATGATCAATTCCTTCCGGCACAAGGGGCTAGAGGCTTTTTTCAGGACCGGCAGCAAATCCGGAATCCAGCCTCACCACGCGGCCAAGCTTCGGCTCATTCTCACCCTGCTGAATCGCGCACGCGGGCCTGCCGACCTGAGTGGCCCGGGGCTGTTCCTGCATAGGCTTGGCGGCCAGCAAGCCGGCTTTCTGTCGGTCAGGGTGAACGGCAACTGGCGCGTGGTTTTCCGGCTGGACGAAACCGATGTGGAACTGGTCGATTACCTTGACTATCACTGAGGAGTGAATATGGAGATGCACAATCCCGCACATCCGGGCGAGGTCCTGAAGGAGTTTTATCTCCCCACCGGACTCTCCGTGGGTGAGGCGGCAAAACGACTGGGCGTGTCGCGGCAAGCGTTGTCGGCCATTCTGAACGGCCGCGCAGGCATCAGCGCCGAAATGGCGATGCGTTTGTCGAAGGCGCTTGGAACCAGTCCCGATCTCTGGCTCGGCATGCAGATGCAATACGATCTGTGGCAGGTGAAGCGGAAGCCGCTTAAAGGTATACAGAAGCTGGCGGCCTGAGGTGCCGCTTTCCTGGAACGAGATCAAGAGCCGCGCGCTCGCCTTCTCGCGCAAGTGGGAAGGCGAGACCTCCGAGCGGGCGGAGGCGCAAAGCTTCTGGAACGATTTCTTCGGCGTGTTCGGCATCGAGCGCCGCCGCGTCGCCATATTCGAAAAGCAGGTCAAGCTGGTGCGCGCCGGCGAACACCTGAAGCGCGGCCGCATCGACGCCTTCTGGAAGGGCATGCTGCTGATCGAGCACAAGAGCGCGGATCAGGATCTCGACCGCGCCTTCGCGCAGGCGGCGGATTATTTCGAGGGATTGGCGGAGCGCGATCTGCCGCGCTATATCGTCGTTTCGGACTTCGCCCGATTCCGTTTGTACGACCTGGAAGCCGGTACCGAGGTCGATTTCACGCTCGCCGACCTGCACAAGAGGGTCAAGCATTTCGGCTTCATCGCCGGCTACCGCACGCAGGAGATCAAGCCGCAGGACCCGGTCAACATCAAGGCGGCCGAGCAGATGGGGCGGCTGCACGATCTGCTCAAGGCAAGCGGCTACTCGGGTCACGCGCTGGAACTGCTGCTGGTGCGCCTGCTGTTCTGCCTGTTCGCCGACGACACCGGCATCTTCCAGCCGGCGCAGGCATTCCGCGCCTGGCTGGACGAGCGCAGCGCGGCCGATGGCTCCGACCTGGGCCCGCAACTGGCGCAACTGTTCCAGGTGTTGAACCAGGCGGAAGAAAAGCGCCCGTCCACGCTGGACGAGCAACTGCGCGCCTTTCCCTGGGTCAACGGCAAGCTGTTCGAGGAACCGCTGCCGCTGGCGTCTTTCGACGCGAAAATGCGCGACACCCTGCTCGACTGCTGCACGCTCGACTGGGGCGCGATCTCGCCCGCGATTTTCGGCGCGCTGTTCCAGTCGATCATGGACGACAGGGCGCGGCGCAACTTGGGGGCGCACTACACCTCGGAAGAGAACATCCTCAAGCTGATCAAGCCGCTGTTTCTGGATGCGCTGTGGAACGAGTTCGAAAAGGCGAGGAGCAACAAGAACAAGCTGTTCGAGTTCCACAAGAAGCTGCACGCGCTGACCTTTTTCGACCCCGCCTGCGGCTGCGGCAACTTCCTCGTCATCACCTACCGCGAGCTGCGCAAGCTGGAACTCGAACTGCTGCGCGTGGTGCACGCCGGCCCCGGCTCGCGCTTTCTCGACATCCACCAGGAACTGCAGATCGACGTCGACCAGTTCTACGGCATCGAGATCGAGGAATTCCCGGCGCAGATCGCGCAGGTGGCGCTGTGGCTGGTCGATCACCAGATGAACGTGCGCGTGTCCGAGGAGTTCGGCCTGTATTTCGCGCGCATCCCGCTGAAAACCACGCCGCACATCGTCAACGGCAACGCGCTGCGCCTGGATTGGGCGGAGGTGCTGCCGCCGGAGCGCTGCGCTTATGTGCTGGGGAACCCGCCGTTTGTGGGCGCGAAATTCCTGCACGATGCGCAGCGTGTCGACGTAGCGCAGGTATTCGCCGGCATCGAGGGTGGCGGTCTGCTCGATCTCGTCGCAGCGTGGTACGTAAAAGCGGCGCGCTACGTGCAGGGTACCAACATCCGCTGCGCCTTTGTTTCCACCAACAGCATCAGCCAGGGCGAGCAGGTTGGCGTGCTCTGGGGCTGGCTGCTGGCGCAGGGCATCCACATTCACTTCGCGCACCGTACTTTCCAGTGGAGCAACGAGGCGCGCGGCATGGCGGCCGTGCACTGCGTCATCATCGGTTTCGGCGCGTTCGAAAGTAGTAACAAGGTCATCTACGAATACGACGATATCCGCGGCGAACCGCACGCCTTGAATGCCTCGAACATCAATCCGTATCTGGTCGATGCGGCCGATGTCGTGCTGCCGCGCCGTTCCAGTCCGATCTGCAAGGTACCAGGGATCGGCATCGGCAACAAACCGATCGACGGCGGCCATTACCTGTTCACGCCCGAGGAGAAAGCGGAATTCCTGAAACTGGAGCCAAGGGCGGAAAAATATTTCCGCCGCTGGCTCGGCGCCGACGAGTTTATCAACGCTTATGAGCGCTGGTGCCTCTGGCTGGGCGATTGCCCGCCGGCGGAGTTGCGCAAAATGCCCGAGGCGATGAAGCGGGTCGAGGCGGTCAAGAATTTCCGTCTGGCGAGCAAGAGCGCGCCGACACGTAAGCTGGCCGAGACGCCTACGCGGTTTCACGTCGAGAATATGCCCACAAGCGAATACCTCGTTATCGCGAAGGTATCGTCTGAACGCCGACGTTTCGTTCCGATTGGCTTTCTCGATCAGATGACGCTGAGTAGTGATCTCCTTTTTGTCGTAAAAGGTACATCGCTATATCACTTCGGCGTATTGTGCTCGACTATGCACAACGCATGGGTCCGCTACACCTGCGGCCGCCTGGAAAGTCGCTATCGCTACTCCAAGGACATCGTCTATAACAACTACCCATGGCCCGAGGCGCCGACCGAGGCGCAGCGGCAGAAAATCGAGGCCGCGGCGCAAGGCGTGCTCGACGCCCGCGCCGCGTTCCCGGGCGCCTCGCTCGCCGACCTGTACGACCCGCTGACCATGCCGCCCGCGCTGGTGAAGGCGCATCACAAGCTCGACGCGGCGGTGGACGCCGCCTATGGCAAAAGGGGTTTCAGGAACGACGCCGAGCGCGTGGCGTTCCTGTTCGAGCTATACCGGAAATACACGAGTCTTCTTCCGGCCGATGGAGCACCAGCCACGAAGCGGAAATCGGGAAAGAAGCGGCCGGCGTAGAAGGTGGCTGGGCTCGAGAACGGCTCTGGGCCTGGCTTTCAGGCACACTGCCCGACAATGCTGCTGCTGTGGCGACACTCGTATCGAACCCCAAGCACATTGGACGAGCGGCCTTGCCGCGATGCCTTCGGGTGCTTTTCATGGTGTCGCGGTATATGCAAAAAGCCTTGACCATCCATTATTTTGTTTATACAATTAAAACATGATCACGTGGGACGAGTCGAAGCGCCACGGAAACATCGACAAACATGGAATAGATCTGGCGGAAGTCGAAAGTGCATTTGATTCCCCCATGCTGACTATCGATGACGACCGCGTTGCTTACGGAGAGCAGCGCCTTAAAAGCCTTGCCTGGTGGAATGGGCGAGTGGTCGTGTTGCTGTGGACTGAGCGCGACTCCGGGGCGCATGTGTTTTCTTGCCGAGATGCCGACAAAAGCCAAACCCGTGAATACATCCGCGCGATATCCGGTCGATAAGGCCGCGCTGAAAGTGCTTGTCGATGCCGCGCCTGCGGGGGATGCGGCTGGAGCGGAGAATTGGGGCGCCGCTGTCGTGACGCACGGCGGCGGCGTTACCGCCACGCTTGCCGAACTGCGCCGTTCCCGCGGACAGCGCGGGCCGCAGAAAGCGCCGCGCAAGGTCGCCACGGCAATCCGCTTGTCGCCGGAGGTGATCGAATTTTTCAAGTCTGGCGGCAGCGGCTGGCAAACCCGCATGGATGAAGCTCTGCGCGAATACGTCAAGACGCATTCTCCGGGGTAGGAAAAAGCCTCCCAGTCACTTCATCTCACCGCATTGCGGCGATTGGCGGGGTGGATGATGTGGCCTATGCGGATGCCACGCCAGACTTGGCGAGCGTGACGTAATATCCATCCCGTGAGCGACCAATTCATTTCATCGGCGAAGGAATCCGTAGCGCGGGCGGAAGGACTTGCACTTGCACATACGGGAATTGCTCGTCCGGTCGTGTTCGAGGGCGCAAGCGAAGGTTATCGGATACCTGTTGAGCCACTCGAACGGACAGGGTAAAGCGGCCTTCTTCCTTGGCTTCGGTTTCCAGCCGGAGAAATGGATGACGCGTGCGGATGCGCTGACGGCTAATAGTGGAAACGGCACTGCGCGATTTGTAACACGTTGGAGCCGATCCGATAGACCAGACGATGCTCGCGAGTGATCCGTCGAGACCAAAAACCCGTCAAATTGCGCTTCAAAGGTTCAGGTTTGCCCAGTCCGGTGAACGGATGGCGTTGAATATCGTCAATCAGGGTATTGATCTTGTCGCGTACGCTGGCATCGGTGCGCGACCAGTAGAGATAATCCCGCCAGGCACCTGGCGCCCAAACCACTCTCACCGGATCAGCTTATGCGCCCGGCCATGACCTGCTTTTAGATCGTGCACCGACTTGGCGAGCTGCGCAGCATTCTTTGGGCTGGATAGCAGATGGTCGGTCTCGACATAGCTATTAAAATCGTCAAGCGAGATCAGTACGGCCGGCTTTCCGCGCTGACGCGTGATAATCACTGGACGATGGTCGTCGTTCACTTTGTCCATAGTCTCGGCCAGTTTGGCGCGCACAGCGGTATAAGAAATTACGTCCATGGTTCACCTGTACAGATTTAGGTACATGCCAAATATTAGCACAAGCTGCCCGACGCGACAGTCGCTCGCGCGAAACAGCAACGTGCATCGATGAGCACTTGCTTATCGGCCTCGAGCCTATATTCACACCTTCGGCATGACGCCAAATGCGCGAATAACTGTGATCCCTGCCGGAGAATGGCTCTGCACCTTGCTTTCGGGCATGCCTGATTGAGCGCGTCCGCCAGCCCAAGGTCCCGGTCTGCGGTGTACTGGCAATCGGCGAGGATGTCGCTTCTGCACGGACCCAGTGTGCGCTATCGCACAGATCTGCTGCCCATCAGGGTCTATACTGAAAAAATAAACAGCGATGATTCCTGCATTTTTACCTGGAGACCCAACATGAAATCCATTGATCTGAAAATGAAATTTGCGGTGGCGCTTGTTATCGGTGGAATCCTTGCAGCCGGTTCGGCGATGGCCGACAAGCCCGCCTGGGCCGGCGCCGGCAAGAGCGGCAAGGACGAACGCATGGACCGGCGCGACGAGCAGCGAGGGGAGCGGCGCGATGACGGCCAAAAATCGCGGCGCGACGGCCCTTCCGCCGAAAGACGCAGCCACTTCGCAGACCAGCACCGCACGGTTGTGCGTGAATATTATTCCGAGCAATTCCGCGGCGGCCGCTGCCCGCCGGGATTGGCAAAGAAACATAACGGCTGCATGCCCCCGGGCCAGGCGAAGAAATGGGAACTCGGGCGGCCGTTGCCGCGCGAGGTGATCTATTACTCAGTGCCGCAGCCGCTGGTTGTCCAGATCGGCCTGCCGCCGTCCGGCTATCGCTATGTGCGCGTGGCGAGCGACATTCTGATGATTGCGATCGGAACCGGAATGGTCGTCGACGCCATCCAGGACCTGGGCCGGTAGCAGAAACGGCAAATTCGCACGGCGACCGGGGACGCGATCCCGCCACGCTGCCCGGGCGGGTCCAGACGAACCGTGCAGCGCAATAAAAGCCCGGCGTCTTGTGAACGCCGGGCTTTCGACATTGGCGCCGGGTGAGCGCCGAAGCTTATTCGGACTTCATGCCGCCGACAGCAATTCCCGCAGCACGTAGGGCATGATGCCGCCGTGGCGGTAGTAGTCGACCTCGATGCCGGTGTCGATGCGCAGCAGCACCTGCACTTCGCGGCGGCTGCCGTCCTTGCCTTTGACCACCAGGGTCACGTCCTGCTGCGGCTTGATCGCGCCGTCGATACCGACGATGTCGAATTCCTCGTCGCCCTTGATGCCCAGCGAGGTCACGGTGTCGCTGCCCTTGAATTGACAGGGCAGCACGCCCATACCGACCAGGTTGGAACGGTGGATGCGCTCGAAGCTTTTCGCAATCACCGCTTTCACACCGAGGAGCTGCGTGCCCTTGGCCGCCCAGTCGCGGCTGGACCCGGTTCCGTATTCTTCGCCGCCGAACACCACTGTGGGCGTTCCCTGTGCGATGTATTTCATCGCCGCGTCGTAGATCGGCAGCGCCTCGCCCGAAGGCTGCATCACCGTGACCCCGCCTTCGACGCGCGCGCCGTCGGCTTTGAGCGGCAGCATCAGGTTCTTGATGCGCACGTTGGCGAAGGTGCCGCGCATCATCACATCGTGGTTGCCGCGCCGCGCGCCGTAGCTGTTGAAGTCCAACACCGGCACGTCGTGCTGCAGCAGATACACGCCTGCAGGCGAACTCGGCTTGATCGATCCGGCCGGACTGATGTGGTCGGTGGTGACGGAATCGCCAAAGATGCCCAGCGCGCGCGCGCCGGTGATGTTGCCGGTCTTGCCCGGCTGCATGCCGAATCCATCGAAGAACGGCGGCTCGGCGATGTAGGTCGACTTGGGCCAGTCGTACACTTGCCCTGCGGCCGAACTGATCTCCTGCCACAGGGGATTGTCCTTGCCCGGATTGGTGTACAGGCGCTGGAAAGTCCTGGGATTCATCGCGTATTTCATGCAGGCGTGGATCTCCTCGCTCGTCGGCCAGACATCTCCGATCCACACGTCCCTGCCGTCCTTGCCCTTGCCCAGGGGCTCTGTCATCAAGTCCTTCAGCATGGTGCCGGCAATGGCATAGGCGACGACCAGCGGCGGCGAGGCGAGGAAATTGGCGCGCAGGTTGGGGTGGATGCGGGCCTCGAAATTGCGGTTTCCCGAGAGCACGGCCGCGCAGACGAGGTCGTTTCCGACTATGGCTTCCTCGATTGGTTCGGCCAGCGGGCCGGCATTGCCGATGCAAGTGGTGCAGCCGTAGCCGGCGAGGAAGAAGCCGAGTTTCTCCAGGTAGGGCAGCAGGCCGGCGTTGGTGAGATATTCGGTTACCACGCGCGATCCGGGCGCGAGCGAGGTCTTGATGTGGGGCTTCACCGTGAGGCCGCGCTCGACGGCTTTTTTCGCGACCAGTCCGGCTGCGAGCAGGACGCTGGGATTGGAAGTATTGGTGCAGGAGGTGATGGCGGCGATCAGCACATCGCCGGAGCCGACCTCGACGCCGCTGCGGGTCTTGAAGCGTTTGCCCAGATCTTCGGATTTTTTGGCAAAACCGTTATCGGCAACAGCCTGCGAAAAGAGTTCGCCGAACTTCGATTTCACCTTGCCGATTTCGATGCGGTCCTGCGGGCGCTTCGGGCCCGCCAGTGACGGTGCCACGCTGCCGAGATCGAGTTCCAGTTCCTGGCTGTAATCGATGGCGCCTTTCTTCGGGATGCCGTAGAGCCCCTGCGCCTTGAAGTAGGACTTGAACGCGTCGATTTCGGCGGCGGTGCGGCCGCTGCCTTCGAAATAAGCGATGGTCTTGTCATCGACCGGGAAGAAACCCATGGTGGCGCCGTACTCGGGCGCCATATTGGCAATGGTTGCGCGATCGGGCAGGGCGAGGCTGCTCGCGCCTTCACCGAAGAACTCGACGAATTTGCCCACCACCTTTGCCTTGCGCAGCATTTCGGTCACGGTCAGAACCAGATCCGTCGCGGTGACGCCGCCGCGCAGCTTGCCCTTGAGATTCACGCCGACCACGTCCGGCGTGAGGAAATAGACCGGCTGCCCGAGCATGCCCGCCTCGGCTTCGATCCCGCCCACGCCCCAGCCGACCACGCCGATGCCGTTGATCATGGTGGTGTGACTGTCGGTCCCGACCAGGGTATCCGGATAGTACACGCCGTCTTTCCGGTGAACGCCGCGCGCCAGGTACTCCAGGTTGACCTGGTGCACGATGCCGACGCCGGGAGGGACGACCTTGAACGTGTCGAAGGCCTGCATGCCCCATTTCATGAACTGGTAGCGCTCCTGGTTGCGCTGGAATTCCAGCTTCATGTTCAGCTCGAGCGCCTGCTTGCTGCCATAGTTGTCGATCTGGATCGAATGATCCACCACCAGGTCCACCGGCACCAAGGGCTCTATCAGCTTCGGATTCTTGCCCATCCTGTGCGCGACGCCGCGCATCGCCGCCAGATCTGCGAGCAGTGGCACGCCGGTGAAGTCCTGCAGCACGATGCGCGCCACCACGAACGGAATTTCATTGTTGCGCGCGGCCTTGGGTTTCCAGCCGGCGAGCTGCCTCACGAGTTCCTCGGTGACCTTTTTGCCGACGCAGATGCGCAGCACCGACTCGAGCACGATGCGGATCGACACCGGCAGGCGCGAGATCTCGCCCAGGCCCGCTTTTTCCAGGGCGGGCAGCGAATAGAATTTGCCGGTCTTGCCGGAGGCGAGTTTGAACTCCTGAAACGCGTTGTGCAGCTTATGCGGCATTGAAGCCTCCATCGTTGATCCAGATAGTGTCGGGACTGCATCCCGAGCCGGCGGCGCGCGCGGTGACGCGTGCCCTTTCGTCGAGCAGCCGCGAGCGGCGTTCGAGCAGTTCGGTCAGTTGCTCGTCGCAGCGCGCGATCGGCGCGGGATAGCGCCTGATTTCGTCCGAGAGTCCGGCGATCTCCTTATCCAGCTCAGTGGTCATGACCGGTGCTACTCCCATCAGATGACGAACAGGTCGACGAATTCGTTGACCGGCGTCGCTTCCAGCCGCTTTGCATCCAGGCACAGCGCCAGGATCGCGTTGCGCTGCTTTTCGGGAAAGCGGCGCGCCAGGTTGATCTTGAATTTTTCGACCAGCAGCGGGACGCCTTCCTTGCGCCGGCGGCGGTGGCCAATGGGATATTCTACGACGACTTCCCCGGTTTTTTTGCCGTCCTTGAATTCCACGGTGATCGCATTGGCGATCGAGCGCTTTTCCGGATCGTGGTAATCGCGGCTGAATCCCTTGTCTTCCACGCATACCATTTTGTCGCGCAGGGCGTCGATGCGCGGATCGGCGGCAACTGCGTCCTCGTAGTCGCCCGCGGTGAGCCTGCCGTGAATCAGCGGCACCGCGACCATGTACTGGATGCAGTGGTCGCGATCGGCGGGGTTGCTGAGCGGTCCCTTCTTGTCGATGATACGGATCGCCGACTGATGGGTGCGGATGGTGATTTTCTTGATCTGGTCCAGGCGGTCCCTGACCTGAGGGTGCAGCGCCATGGCGCACTCGGCCGCCGTCTGCGCGTGAAACTCGGCCGGGAAGGCAATCTTGAACAATACGTGCTCCATGACATAGGAGCCATAGGGCCGTTGGAATTTGAATTCCTTGCCCTTGAACAGGACGTCGTAGAAACCCCAGGTCGGGGCGGAGAGCACCGAGGGGTAGCCCATTTCGCCTTTGGCTTCCATCAGCGCGAGCCGGACTCCGCGGCTGGTGGCGTCGCCGGCCGCCCAGGACTTGCGCGAGCCGGTATTCGGGGAGTGGCGATAGGTGCGCAGCGACTGGCCGTCGACCCAGGCGAGAGACAGCGCGTTGACGATGTCCTCGCGCGCGAGGCCGAGCATGTCGGCGACCACCGCAGTCGTGGCCACCTTGACCAGCACCACGTGATCCAGACCGACGCGGTTGAAACTGTTCTCCAGCGCGATCACGCCCTGGATTTCGTGCGCCTTGATCATGCCGGTGAGCACGTCGCGCATCGCCAGCGGCGGCTTGCCCGCGGCCACGGCGCTGCGCGACAGCCAGTCGGCGCAGGCGAGGATCCCGCCGAGGTTATCCGACGGATGGCCCCACTCGGCGGCCAGCCAGGTGTCGTTGAAGTCGAGCCAGCGGATCATGGCGCCGATATTGAACGCCGCCTGCACCGGGTCCAGCTGGAACTGCGTGCCGGGTACCTTGGCGCCGTTGGGCACGACCGTGCCCGGAACGATGGGCCCCATGAGCTTGGTGCAGGCCGGATAGGACAGCGCTTCGAGGCCACAACCTAAGGTGTCCATCAGGCACAGCCGCGCCGTGTCGTAGGCTTCCGCGCTCTTGATCTTGTACTCGGCGGCGTAATCGGCGATGTCCACCAGGACCTGGTCAGGTTTGGGGCGCAGATTTGAGATAGGAGACGACATGCTGTTCCTTTAGGGCTGAAGATAGGTCTTGCGGCAAGAATGCCGCAGGCGCAAACAGTACCCGAATTCGGGCGTTTGCGCCGCCGCGGCCGACTGAATTTACTTGCGTTTCTCGATCGGCACGAACTTCAGGTCCTCCGGCCCGGTGTAATTGGCGGTGGGGCGAATGATCTTGCCGTCGATGCGTTGCTCGATGACGTGGGCGGCCCAGCCGCTGGTGCGGGAAATCACAAAAATGGGGGTGAACATGGTCGTGGGCACGCCCATCATGTGGTAGCTAACGGCGGAGAACCAGTCGAGGTTGGGGAACATCTTCTTCTCGCGCCACATCACCGACTCCAGGCGCTCGGCGATGTCGAACATCTTCATGTCGCTGCGCGCCTTGGAAAGCTTGCGCGCCACTTCCTTGATCACCTGGTTGCGGGGGTCGCCGATGGTATAGACCGGGTGGCCGAAGCCGATGACCACCTCCTTGTTGCCCACCCGCTGCACGATATCCTTTTCCGCCGCGTCCGCGTTCTCATAGCGTTTCTGCACTTCGAATGCGACTTCATTGGCGCCGCCGTGTTTCGGGCCGCGCAGCGCGCCGATGCCGCCGCAGATGGCGCTGTACATGTCGGATCCGGTGCCGGCGATCACGCGGCAGGCGAAGGTGGAGGCGTTGTACTCGTGTTCGGCGTAGAGAATGAGCGAAGTGTGCATGGCCCGGACCCACATGTCGGAGGGCTCCTTGCCGTGGAGCAGGTGCAGGAAATGGCCGCCGATGGAGTCGTCGTCGGTCTCGACTTCGATGCGCCGGCCGTTGCGGCTGTAGTGGTACCAGTACAGCAGCATCGAGCCGAGGGAGGCCATCAGCTGGTCGGCGATGTCGCGCGCGCCAGGATGATTGTGATCGTCTTTTTCCGGAAGCACGCCGCCCAGCACCGACACGCCGGTGCGCATCACATCCATCGGATGCGCCGAGGCAGGCACCCACTCGAGCGCCGCCTTGACGTTGGCCGGCAGGCCGCGCAGGGATTTCAGCTTCAGCTTGTAGCCATCGAGCTCGGCGCGATTGGGCAGCTTGCCGTGCACCAGCAGATAGGCGATTTCCTCGAACTCGCAGGCGTCGGCGACGTCCAGGATGTCGTAGCCGCGATAGTGCAGATCGTTGCCGGACCGGCCGACCGTGCACAGCGCGGTGTTGCCGGCGGTCACGCCGGAGAGCGCGACGGATTTTTTCGCCTTGGGTGCGGCCGCGGTTTGGGGTTCGTTCATGATTTCTCCTTTGCGAACAGTTGGTCCAGCTTGGTTTCGTACGAGTGATAGTCGAGATAATCGTAAAGCTCGTTGCGCGTCTGCATGCTGTCAATCACGTTTTTCTGCGTGCCGTCGCGGCGCACCGCCTGGTACACCTTCAGTGCCGCCTGGTTCATGGCGCGGAAAGCCGACAGCGGATAGAGCACGATGGCGACATCGGCCGAGCGCAGTTCGTCGACGGTGAACAGGGGCGTGGCGCCGAACTCGGTGATATTGGCGAGGATCGGCACCTTCACCGCAGCGGCGAATTTGCGGTACATGGAAAGCTCGGTCATCGCTTCGGGGAAGATCCCGTCCGCGCCGGCCTCGACGCAGGCCACGGCGCGCTCGATGGCGCGGTCCAGGCCTTCGACCGCAAGTGCGTCGGTGCGCGCCATGATGAAGAAATCCGGATCGGTTCTGGCGTCGACCGCGGCCTTGATGCGATCGGCCATTTCCTGCCTCGACACCAGCTCCTTGCCGGGCCGGTGGCCGCAGCGCTTGGCCCCGACCTGATCCTCGATGTGCATCGCGCCGGCCCCGAATTTGATCAGTGATTTGACCGTGCGCGCGACGTTGAACGCGCTGGCGCCGAAGCCGGTATCGACATCGACCAGCAGGGGCAGCGTGCAGACGTCGGTAATGCGGCGCACGTCGACGAGTACGTCGTCGAGATTGCTGATGCCGAGGTCCGGGACGCCGAGCGAGCCCGCGGCGACACCGCCGCCGGAGAGGTAAATCGCCTTGTAGCCGCTGCGCTCCGCCAGGCGCGCGTGGTAGGCGTTGATCGCGCCGATCACCTGCAGCGGCTGTTCCTGCTGCATCGCGCGGCGAAATCCGGTTCCTGCCGACATAGCTTGATCGGTCATAGTTGCCCTTCAACAAGCGCCAAGAGCGCGAAGAATACGAACATTACGCAGAGCGTACTTTAATACACATCAAACCTTTGCTCATTTTATTTGCTTCGCGCCGGCGTGGTGCCGCAACTGGTGCGCCGGCGACAATCCCGGCGAGGACGCGCGCGATCAGGCCGGCGCCGCAGTCGCAAGGCCGGCAACAAAGACTGAGGGGGAAGGAGTGGCGCGCCCCTGAATTGGATCGCGCCGGGGGAGCCGGGCGCTGTCATCTGCTGCCCCCGGGGCAGCCACGCGCGGCTGCGGGACATGCCGATCCGGAAACGCACGATAGTTCCCGGATCAGGCATTCATTTCAGGCGCTGCCTCAGGCCAGCAGGTGTTTCACGCCGTCGCGCTCTTCGTGCAATTCCTTGAGCGTGGCGTCCATGCGGGCGCGGGCGAAGTCGCTGATTTCGATGCCCTTGACGATCTGGAACTCGCCGTTCCTGCAGGTCACGGGGTGGCCGTAGATTACGCCTTCGGGAATTCCGTAGCTGCCGTCGGAGGGGATGCCCATGGAGATCCAGTCGCCTTCCGGCGTGCCCATCGCCCAGTCGCGCATATGATCGATCGCGGCGCTCGCCGCGCTCGCCGCCGAGGACAGCCCGCGCGCCGCGATGATCGCGGCCCCGCGCTTCTGCACGGTCGGAATGAAATTGGTTTCGAGCCAGGTCTGATCGTTAATCAATGGCCAGACCTTCTTGCCGTCGGCCTCTGCCTGGAACAGGTCGGGATACTGGGTGGCGGAGTGATTGCCCCAAACCGTCACTTTGCGCAGGCTGGTCACCGGCTTGGCGAGCTTGGCGCCGATCTGCGACAGCGAGCGGTTATGGTCCAGGCGCATCATGCCAGTGAATTGCCGCGGCGACAGGCTAGGCGCATTTTTCATCGCTATGAGCGCGTTGGTGTTGGCGGGATTGCCCACGACCAGCACTTTTACCTTGCGGCTTGCAAGCGCATTGAGCGCCTTGCCCTGGGGCACGAAGATCGCACCATTGGCTTCCAGCAGGTCCTTGCGCTCCATCCCGGCGGTGCGTGGGCGGGCGCCGACCAGTATGGCGTAATCCGTGTCTTTGAACGCCATCATCGGATCGGAAGCGGCGACCATGCCGGCGAGCAGAGGGAAGGCGCAGTCATTGAGCTCCATCATCACGCCGGTGAGGGCCTTTTGCGCTTTTTCGTCCGGGATTTCCAGCATCTGCAGGACGACCGGCTGGTCTTTGCCCAGCATTTCGCCAGAGGCGATGCGAAACAGAATGCTGTAACCGATCTGACCGGCGGCGCCGGTGACTGCGACTCGAACGGGTGCTTTGGACATTTTAAGACTCCATTGAATGGTTAGCGGATTGACGGAAATAGACAGAGGGCGGGTGGAACGTGTCCGGTGTAGAGGAGGGCATGAGTCGGTTGCTACGTTTAGGTCGCGCCGTGCACACATTACAGGTCAGGAGGATATCCCCGCGTGGCGTCAAAAATGGTAGGTTTAATACCCCTGAGTGTCAATCGCGTTTTGACACTGCTTTGACAAGGATCAAGCCTTCCGCCATAGGTTTGCCGCCAACTCCGGCCTTTGTCGCCGGCCCTCCTGCGTCCGTCGAATCGGGATATGTTGTTTTCCATCGTATGGACGTATCCAAGTTATTTGTGCTGAAATGCCGGAATGAACAATCCTGCACCGACATTCAGCCCGCTGTACCGACAGATCAAGAGCCTGATCATGCAAAGCCTGGAATCCGCGGAATGGCGCCCGGGCGAGGCGATCCCGAGCGAAATCGAACTGGCCGTGCGTTACAAGGTGAGCCAGGGCACGGTGCGCAAGGCGATCGACGAGCTCGCTGCCGAGAAGCATCTATTGCGCCGCCAGGGCAAGGGCACCTTCGTCGCAACTCACGACGAGGCGCGCGCCCAGTTCCGTTTCCTGCGGCTCATGCCTGACCACGGGGAGCAGGAATGGCCCGCCAGCCGGCTGCTCGATTGCAAACGTGCCCGGGCCAGCGGCGAGATCGCGCGTTTGCTGGAGTTGAGCTCTGGCGACGGCGTGGTCATTCTCCGGCGGGTGCTCAGCTTCGCGGACGAACCCACGGTGTTCGAGCAGATATACCTGCCTGGCGCCCTGTTCCGCAACCTTGGCGCCGAGATCTTCAACGAATACAAGGGCTCGATGTACAAGCTGTTCGAGACCGAGTTCGGGACGCGCATGATCCGCGCAGAAGAAAAAATACGCGCGGTCGCCGCTGACGCCGCGGCGGCCGAGCTGTTGCGCGTGCCCAAAGATACCCCGCTGCTGTGCGTCGAGCGTGTCGCGTTCAGCTACGGCGAAAAGCCGGTGGAGTTCCGTCGCGGCTACTATCGCACCGACAAGTATTATTACCGCAATGAGCTCGGCTAGTCCGTGCTGATCGCCGGTCCCAGTCTCACACGCGATCCGTACCGCCGGCGGCGGTAGAATTCTTGCCGGTATTGACGCAAATCAATATCCGCAGCTCATGTTCAGCCAAAATCAGCCATCGCGAACGGCGCAAGGTGCGGCGGTTCCTCGCTCTCCTTCGCGTGCCTGAACTGAATTCGCTGGTTCACACGGTGGAGTTGGGTACGCAATTGGACACGGAGAAATGGAACCGGCTGCGCTGGCAATGCCGCCGCGGCTTGCTCGAACTGGACTTGGTGCTGGAGCGATTTCTGGAAAAGTACGGCGACCGACTACAGGGTGAACGCCTGAGTTCCTTCCAGACACTGCTAACTTATACAGACAATGAAATATGGGATCTGATTCGCGCGCACACCGAGTGCCGCGACGCGAGGTTCACCGAGGTGGTGCGGTGGATGCGCGACTGCCGAGATCGTACGGATTCTCAACATCCCACCAATAGCAATAAAGATGATGATGGAGTTCACTCGTGATTCGTCGTTATGCGCCGGAACAATCGCGTCTCTGTCGCGCGTGCCTGGCGCCGCATTTGCTTGTCGAAGAGCGGTTGGTCGGCCAAACGCGAAAACTCCCGAATTTGCCTTGGGTTCATTTAATTTAAATTCTGCACGCAATAGGAGATCAGGCACATGGCACAGGTACTAGACAAATTGTCGGAAAAGACTCAATCGCAAGGTTCAGGGCAATCGGAGGCAAGTCACATGACGCAGCTAAAAGCCAAGTTGTCGGAAAAGATCCAGGCGCATCGTCCGCGCACCGCCAAACTCACCAAGGAATACGCAGACGTTGTCATCGACAAGGTTGATATCGGACAGTGCATGGGCGGAGCGCGTGACATCAGGTGTCTGGTCACGGATATTTCCTACCTCGATCCGCAGGAAGGGATTCGCTTTCGGGGCAAGACCATCCCGGAAACCTTTGCCGCCCTCCCCAAGGCTCCCGGCTCCGTCTATCCGACCGTCGAGTCCTTCTGGTATTTCCTTCTGACCGGTGACGTTCCCACCCAGGCCCAGGTGGACGAAGTCGTTGCCCAGTGGAAAACGCGCCAGGACGTTCCCAAGTACGTATTTGACGTAATCCGCGCCCTGCCGCGGGACAGCCATCCGATGGTAATGCTCTCCACCGGAATCCTGGCCTTACAGAAGGATTCCAAGTTTGCCGCTCATTACAACTCGGGCAAATTCAATAAGATGAACGCCTGGGAATCGTTGTACGAGGATGCCAGCGACCTGGTTGCACGAATCCCCGTCATCGCCGCCTTCATTTACAACCTGAAGTACAGGGGCGACAAGCAGAGCGCCATCGATCCCAAGCTGGACATGGGCGCGAATTTCGCCCACATGATTGGCCAGAGCGAGGAGTATAGAGACGTTGCCCGCATGTACTTCATTCTCCACTCTGACCACGAGTCCGGCAACGTTTCGGCCCACACCACCCACCTCGTGCACTCGGCATTGTCCGACCCGTACTACGCGTACTCTGCCGGCCTCAATGGCCTGGCAGGCCCGCTCCATGGTCTCGCCAATCAGGAAGTGCTCAGCTGGACCATGAAATTCCAGGAGAAGTACTGTAAAGGTGTTGAGCCCACCAAGGAATTGATCACCAAAGCCCTGTGGGATACCCTCAATTCGGGCCAGGTCATTCCGGGCTACGGTCATGCTGTCCTGCGCAAGACCGATCCGCGCTATATGTCGCAGCGCGAATTCTGTCTCAGAACTCCCGGCCTCAAGGACGATCCGCTGTTCAAGTTGGTCTCGATGATTTTCGAGGTTGCGCCGGGTGTCCTTGGCGAGCACGGCCACACCAAGAACCCCTGGCCAAATGTCGACGCCCAATCCGGTGTCATCCAGTGGTACTACGGACTCAAGAACTGGGATTTCTATACTGTTCTTTTCGGCGTGGGTCGCGCCCTTGGCTGCATGGCCAATATTACCTGGGACCGCGCTTTGGGCTATGCGCTGGAGCGTCCCAAGTCCGTCACCACAGACATGCTCGAGAAGTGGGCCGCCGAAGGCGGCAGGAAGTAGCCGCGGCTCGATTTATTATGGCAGGGTTGGGGGCTCGTCGAGCAGAGCCCCCGCCGGCTGAGGGTTTCTATGCCGCCGCGAGCAGCTTCCAGGGTGGCGCGCGAGCGGTGCGGTGAATACGCAGGGCCGGATCACCCTGCCTGTATAATTCGATCGATTCTTTAATGCAGGTGACAGAGGCTAACCGGTGACGACGGGTCAAACCGACGCTTCCTTCCAGGCAATACCCGACTACCGGGAAGGGATCAAGAAGGAAGTCGCCGAGATTAAGTTCCTCATCCATGACCTGCGCGTCGAGGGCTTTTTCAACGAGATCCTGCATTACCACGTCACCCTGAACACCGACCTCGAGATCTACAACATCGAGCAGGCGCAGGTTCTGCACGCGGCGGATGTTCAGGAGCTGAAGTCCAAGCTCGGCGCTGCGCGTAAGGCGTTCCTGGACTACTCGAATGCGGTGAAGAGCTTCTCTCCAGATCGAACGGTGCTGCTCCTCGGCAGGCGCTATGTCGACACCATCCAAGAGACCTGCCATCTCATCCTGAGCCCGCTGTGGGGGCGCTCGGATCAGGTGCTCAGCTTTCTGCCCGAAGAGGCGCGCTCCGTGCGCTCGCGGCGTCACTATCGCAACTGCATCAGCTGGCTCTACGGTGTGCACCTGCGCATTGCGGCCTTTCGCGAAGAGGCGAGCGATGCGACCGTCAAGGAGGAGTTCGACATCGCCGAGGACATCCGCGATTTCACGCAGGATGTCGTCCGCGGGTATGTCGTCGAGAAGTCCGAGGCCCGTGTCGAGCTGCAGCTCGGACGGATGGACCCGGCGGTCATAGTCGGAAGACGCCCGCGTTTCCGCCGCATGTACTTCAACCTGGTCATGAATGCCGTCGACGCCATGGGCGGGCGCAAGGCGGGCGCGGTGCACGTGAGTACCGTTGTCGAAGGCGACCGCGTGGCGCTGCACGTGCGCGACGACGGCGTGGGCATGTCCGCGGAGAAGATCCAGCAGCTCCTCACCGACCGCCAGACACTGGATGGCGAGGTCCATTCGCTCGGGTTCGTGTTTGTCCGCCAGACGGTCGCTGAATTCGGCGGCGAGTTGGCGATAGAGAGCACGATAGGGAAGGGCACGACCATCACGCTGCGCCTGCCTTATCTGCAGGGCAAGATTTTGCCGCCGGACCCGTCATACCGGAAAAAATATCGCCTGCCGGAGAAATACCTGTCGCTGCCGATGGAGCCCGGCACCGTGCGAGCTTCGTCGGTGAGTGCGACTACCCATTCAGCCGCAGCGACGCCGGTCGCGCCAACCCCGCCGCAGAAGGCGCCGTCCAGCGGGGAAGGCGATGCGGAGCGCGCCTGCGGCCGGCTTCTGTTTGAAGCCTACCGGAAGTCCAGGGCGCAGTTCCCCGGGTGCATATTCGCCATGGCCGTCACCGAGGACGACCGGGTCGAGATGTTCACGCATAAACCCTATGAGCGCGAATGGAACATCTCGCACGAGGACCTTTCGCCCATGCATTTCCAGGCGACCTATCGTGGGCGCATGGAGGAAGACGAGCTCAAGCGCCCCATCGTGATATTCAAGCCGCCCCAAAATGCCGGAGAGTACTTTGACTTCAAGGAGGTGGTCGAGGCCGAGCGTGGCCCCGAGCGCTTCACGCGCATGGTCCGGGACGAGGGCATTAGAATCGCGCGCAAGCTTATCGCGACGGGACTCGACCCGCAGATCCCGGTCCACCTCGGAAGCGCGCGCCAGTTCTTCCCCGCTACTCCGGAGTTCCACGGGATCGAGGCGTTCCCGCTCGACTTGCTTGCGCGCCAGACTCTGTCCGCGGGCGAGAGCTAGCCGCATCAAATTGATGGGTGTCGGCCGGCGCACGGCCAAGAACTACAATCCGCGCGCCAAGCTGGAGCGCCTTGTCGCGGGGCGCAGCGACCATCCGCGGCGGGGCGCATCTGGCCTCGTTCAAGACCCAATTGAACTATACTTATAAGCACTTGCTCGACCTGATTCGCGCACGCGCTGCGTGCACCGATTCGCGGCCCGCCGATATGTTCGGGACGGAAACGCCATGGTCGAGGAAGTTCCGGTTTTGTTTGCGCTTATTCCACCGAGGCAAAGGAGATGATGATGGAGTCCAAGAGTAAAGCCACGCTCAATTACGGCGAAGGCAAGTCGATCGAGTTCCCCGTATTTGGCGGCAGCGTCGGCCCCGATGTCATCGATATTCGCACGCTCTACGGCAAGACCGGGATGTTCACTTACGACACGGGATTCCTGTCGACGGCGGCCTGCAGTTCGAAGATCACCTACATCGACGGGGACAAGGGCGAGCTGATGTATCGCGGCTACCCGATCGAACAGATCGCGGGACATTGCGACTTCCTGGAAACCTGCTATCTGCTGCTGTACGGCGAGTTGCCGAACTCCGTGCAGAAGCGGGAATTCGTCGATGTGGTGACGCATCACACCATGGTGAACGAGCAGATGCAGTTCTTCATGCGCGGCTTTCGACGCGACGCGCACCCGATGGCGGTGCTGACCGGGCTGGTGGGCGCCATGTCGGCCTTCTATCACGACTCGCTCGACATCAACAATCCGAAGGACC
>Ga0315281_10004074_pt1 | contig 21311 bp, 20 predicted proteins | sample YL17G07_0_MG_FD_204540 | JGI IMG/M metagenome (GOLD analysis project Ga0315281, IMG submission 204540) | Sediment microbial communities from Yellowstone Lake, YNP, Wyoming, USA - YL17G07_0 | ecosystem: Environmental > Aquatic > Freshwater > Lake > Sediment | place: USA: Wyoming | collected...
GGGTCGTTCGTGTAGTCCATACAGGTCCCGAGGTTGGTGTTCGAGAAGGTGGTGTCCTGGTGGTCGAGACCGAACGTGTGGCCGACCTCCTGGCAGGCTACCATCTGCCGCCACGCGTACGTGTTGTATTGCGCAGTCCTGAAGTATGTGTCGTTCAGCTTCACCGTGCCCTGCGTGATGTGGACGCCGTTGATCCAGATCTGCGCGACACCGAGCCAGCCGGTGTTGCCATATGTGCTGTTGCAGATCTGCACCCCGCCGGCGGTCGGGCGGCAGTTCTTTGGATTCGCGCGTCCGGCGACGACTGGCGCGTCGAGCACGCTCGACAGACTCCAGTCAGACGAAGCGATCGCGAGATGCGCGTCCCAGTCCGCGTTCACGTTGTCGCCGAGCGTGACGTTGAACGGATTCGACGTCCGCGCCCAGTGATAACCGCCCCATGAGTGATTGGCGTACGGAACGGCGGGGAAGACGGCAAGCGCGCACGCCACGAGGATCGCAACGGCCGAATATCGACGAGCTCTCGTAAACATAAAAGGTGCCTCCATGAGGAACCGCAACATTATGCGCGCGATCGGGTGGAAACACAGCCCAGGAAATGCGATTCGCGAAGAGCGTGCACGATTACAGATCTGGCGTCTGGCGCAGTGCCGCCGGGCGCGTCAACGAACATAAGATAGCCGCATGAAACGAATGCTCATCGTCGTCGGGGGCGTCCTGCTCGTCGTCGTTGTGCTGGCCGGCGGCGCGATTGCTTCGGCATTCCTCGGGCGCAAGGCGGTCGTTGACGGCGGGGACATCGGCGGCACACGCATCGTCCAGGATGGGATCGTGAGCGTCGCCGTCGTGCCGGTCGGCGCCGGAAAGGTCATGCTCGTCGACGCAGGGAACGACGGCGAAGGCGCGGCGATTCTGAACGAGCTCAAGCGCCGCGGACTCGGCCCCGACGCCGTCGTCGCAATCGCGCTGACGCACGGCCACAACGATCACATCGCCGCTGTGCGCAAGTTTCCGGGCGCGCAGGTGATGGCGCTCGATCGGGAAGTGGCGCTCGTCGAAGGACGCGAGCGTGCGAAGGGCCCGCTGCTGCGCCTCATGCCGGTGCGGCCGACGGGCATTACTGTCGCGCGGCCGGTGCACGACGAAGAAGTCGTCACGGTCGGCGATGTGCGCGTGCAGGTCTTTGCCGTCCCCGGCCACACGGCCGGCAGCGCGGCGTACCTGATCAACGGCGTACTGTTTGTCGGTGACTCCGCGGATCAGAACAGCGACGGCTCGCTGCGAGGAGCACCGTGGATCTTCAGCGACAGCCAGGCGGACAATCGCGCGTCGCTCGCGCGGCTCAACGAGCGCCTGAAAGCGAACGGCTTCGCCGTCGACGCCGTCGTGCCCGCGCATTCGGCGGCGATGACGGATGGGCTCGCGCGTCTCGACGCCTACGCCGCTTCGAAGAACTAACGCGCGATCTCGTCGCAGCAGCTACCGCGGGACGGCCTTCGCGAAGAGCTCCACCGTCGACAGGTTGGCTGATCCTGCGATGCCGTGACCGCCGCCGGGCGCCAGCGAAGCCAGTCCGACTTCGTCGACCTTGCGCAGATCCGGATTCGTCACCTCCGTCATGACGATGATCTTCTGCGGATCGAGCTTGAACCATTTCTCTCCGGTGAAGGCGATCTCGACCTGAAGAAACTCGCCGTCCGTCGTCACGCCGCGGCTCCCCACGGCGAGCGTGCCGTCGGCGAGCTTCACCACGGGATAGAGCGTGTGAATGGCGTTCGTGCGCACGATCCAGCGGAGCCGGGCGAGACCGGTCAAATCGACATAGTTGCGTTTGTCGCGCAGCGTCACCGCGACGGGTGATGTCGCAAGGCCCGTCCAGAGATCGATGCGGCCTTCGTGTTCCGCTGCGCGAACCGGCGCCGAGCCCGGCCCGTACAGTTTCGCTTCGAGCCGATCGTTGGTCACGACCTCCGGCATGAAACGCGTGTTCTCGTCCGTGGCGGCGCCGTCGTGACGCGGCAGCCTCCAGTCTTCCCTGAACAGGAGCGGCGGCCGCGTGATTGGCGTCTGCTGCGCCAGCGCAGCAGACGCCGAAAGGACCAGGCCCAGTGCCATCATCGTGGAACGATTCATGAGCGACTCCTTTAACTATCGCGCTGCCGCGATTTCGTCGTAGTAGCTGGGGAAGCTCGCGAACCACGTCGTCGTGCTGACTGAGTTGTCCCAGCCGAGATCCGACAGCTTGAGCTGCGCGCGCGCCTGGTCGAGCGTCTTGAGCTGCTCTTTCGTCACGCCCTTCCGAATCAGCTCCCGCATCCGCTCGTTCATCGTCTGGAAGCGCACGCGATACGCGCGCACCTCGTCCTTCGTCATGAGCTTCCCGTGCCCGGGGATCATCGTGTCGAAGTCGAGCGTGAGCAGCGTGTCGATGGTCGCGATGAACTCGATCGCGCTGCCGCCGCCGGGATAGTCGATGACGGGCATCGCGTCGATGACGAGGTCGCCGGCGTGGATCGTTTTCAGATCGGGAAAGTAGATTACCGTGTCGCCGTTGGTGTGGCCGCGGCCGAACCAGCGCAGCTGCACGTCGACGCCGCCGAGATGCACGGCGGCCTCGTTCGCGAACGTGATGTTCGGTTCGCCCGCCTGCTTGATGCGGAGGAAGTTCTCGCGGATGTTCCTGTGCGCGATGATGTTCACCCCGAGCGTGTCGCGCACGTACGCGTTGCCGCTCGCGTGATCGCCGTGGTGATGCGTGTTGAGCACGTACTTCACCGGCAGCGGGCTGACCGTCCTCACCTGCGCGAAGACGTCGGCCGCCTGGCTCGCGAACTTGTCGTCGACGACGATGAGGCCGTCGGAGGTGACGCGGACCGCCACGTCGCCTGATTCGTGAATCAATCCGTCGCCGGTCTGTCCGGGCCGGCAGCCCGTCATGCACGGCAGGAACGGCCCGCGGATCACGTACAGGCCGTCTTTCACTTTGTCCGCGCGGATCGGGCCCTGCTTCAGGATCTCGACGTTCTGCTTGAGCGGCAGCTGCTGCGCGATCGCAGCCAGCGTCAGAAAAGTGAACACCGTGATGACGAGAAGGCATACGCGTCTCATCGGACCTCCTTCGGGCACGAAGGAGGATACAATGCGCGCCATGTCTGGACTGACGAAAACCGCAGTGCTTGCGGCATGCGCCGCGTTGACCATGACGGCGGTCACGAGCGCCCAATCGAAGCCTCGCACGGTCTGGGACGGCGCGTATACCGACGCGCAGGCCGAGCGTGCCCGAGCGACGTTCGACGGTACCTGCTCGAACTGCCACACGCTCGCGCCGGGCGGCGGCAATACCCGCGGCGGCGCCGTGAGCGGCGACAAGTTCTGGACGGCCTTCACGCAGAAGTCCGTCGGCGACTTGCTGACCTTCGTGTCGACGAATATGCCGAACGGCAACGGCGGGTCGCTGTCGGCGTCGACCTACAACGACCTGGTGGCGCTGATTCTCAAGTCCAACGGATTTCCTACCGGATCGGCCGAAGTGACGCCCGACTCCGTGGCCGGCGTACAAATCATTCCCAAAGACGGACCGGGCGAACTGCCCGCCAATGTCCTGGCGCGGGTCGTCGGCTGCCTCGCGAAGGACGGCAGCGACTGGGTGCTCACCCGGGCGACCGCCCCCGAGCGCATTGAGCGAGTGGGGGTGGGCACCGCGGATGCCACCCGAGCCCTCGGTACGGGGTCAATGACCCTGAAGTTCGTCATGACCCGGCTCGATCCATTCGTGGGCCAGCGTGTGTCGGCCAGCGGCATGCTGATAGGGGCCGGGGGGGCGGACGGCATCAATGTCACCTCGGTCAACCGCGTCGCCGAGTCTTGCCCATAAATTGACGGTTCGCCCCCCCTCAACAGCCATAAGTACTGATACGTACTGGGCTTTAGGGGTGTAAAATTTTTGCTTAGTGCGACCGAATCCTGGTCGTGGAGGGATTGATATGTGGACTCGACGGACTCTTCGCTGGCTCCTGCCGACGGCGCTGGCATCGGGCATCCTGATTTCCGCGGTTGTCGGCCACGCGGCCGGCAGCGATCCCTCGATCATTACTGCCGCGAAGAACGACGATCTGCAGGCCGTGAAGGCGCACATCGCGAAGCGCGCCAACGTCAACGAAGTGGCGCGCGACGGGTCGACGGCGCTCCTGTGGGCCGTCTACAACGGCAACGTCGAGATGACGCGCGCGCTGCTCGCGGCCGGCGCGCCGGTCAACTCGCCGAACCACTACGGCATCACGCCGCTCCTGCAGGCGAGCCGTTCGGGCGACGCCGCGCTCATCGGCATGCTGATCAAAGCCGGCGCGGACGTGGCGGCCAACCATCCTGACGGCGAGACGCCGCTGATGTCCGCGTCGCGCACGGGGCGCCTCGACGCGGTGAAGCTGCTCATCGAAGGCGGCGCGAACGCCAACGTCGCCGACTCGTATCAGCAGGAAACGCCGCTGATGTGGGCCGCCGCCGAGGGCCACGTCGCGGTCGTGAACGAGCTGCTCAAGGCGGGCGCCGATCCGAATCGCAAGGCCCACGTCAACGGCATCGACGAACGCAAGCACGGCGACTATCCGAGCGGCGGCTTCACCGCGCTCCATTTCGCGACGCGCAACGGCTATGAAGACGTCGCCGCCGCGCTGATCAAGGGCGGCGCGGATCCGAAGGCGACCAACGCCGACAACCTCACGCCGTCGATGGTCGCGATCGCCAACGACCGCTTCGACTTCGCCGCGAAGCTCGTCGAGCTCGGCGCCGACGCGAACGACGGCTCGCTCTACTTCGCCGTCGATATGCACGACGCCACGACCGACATGCGCGCCCACGACGGCTCGCGCCTCCGCGTCGATCATCCCAACAGGCTGACCGCGATGGATCTGATCAAGGTGCTCCTCGACAAGGGCGCCGATCCGAACAAGGCGTTCCAGGGCCAGGTGCACAACGTCACGCTCTGCTGCGATCCCGAAGTGAACAGCTCGGCGTTCTATCGCGCCTCGATCGCGTCGGACGTCGACGCGATGAAGCTGATGCTCGCGAAGGGCGCCAAAGTCGACTGGAGCCCGTCGGAAGTGAAGAAGCCCGGCGCGCCGGGCGGACCGGCGGCCGCCGGGGGCGGCGGACGCGGGGCGAATGCGAACGTGGGCAAAACGGCGGCGATGATGACCATGAACGGCGGACGCGGCGCCGCGTTTGCCGCGGGCCCCGGGTTCGATCGCATCGGCGCGCCGCCGTTCCGCGAAGCGTCGAATCGCGATCCGGTGGAAGCGCTGAAGGTGCTGCTCCAGGCGGGCGCCAACGTGAACGCGAAAGCGACGGACGGCTCAACACTTCTGCATCAGGCCGTGACGGCGAGGCAGGTCCCGATCATCCGCACGCTCGTCGCCGCGGGCGCCAAGCTCGACGCCGTCAACAAGGACAACCTGACGCCGCTGCTCCTCGCCGAGAAGCCGGAGCCGAAGCGCAGCGCCGCCGCCAACATGCAGCAGGATCCGGGCGTCTACAAGCGCCCGATCAACACGCGCGAAGAAGTCATCGCCGCGGTGCGCGAGCTGATGAAGCTCGGGCCGGACGATCCGGCGCCGCAGCCGCCGCCGCTGGCGGAAGTGAAGAAGGACGACAAGAAAGACGCGAAGAAGCCTGAGGCGGAAGTCGAACAATGACGAAGGTTCTCAGTGTCGCGGCGCTGCTCGGCGCCGGCGTGGCTGTGCTGAGCGCGCAGAGCGCGCCGGCTTCTCGACCGGTCTCTGGGCAGGCGCCCGCGGCGACGCGGCCCGCGGTGAGCGGAGTCGAATCCGCGAAGTACCGCACGTGGCTGAATCAGAACTGCGTCGGCTGCCACAGCAACCGCGTCAAGCAGCCCTCGGACGATCCGATCAACCTCGAGTCGGCCAGCGTCGACGATCTCGTGCCGAACGCGAAGACGTGGGAGCGCGTGCTGCGCAAGCTCGCCGTGCGCGCCATGCCGCCGCAGGGCAGCCGGCACCCGAGCGAGCCTGAATACGCCGGCTTCACGACGTGGCTCGCCAGCTCGCTCGATCGCGCGTGGGCCGGCAAGGCCACGCCCGGCCGCTTCGTGGTGCACCGCCTCAACCGCACCGAGTACGGCAACGCCATTCGCGACCTGCTCGCGCTTGACGTCGACGCGAGCGAGCTGCTGCCGAGCGACGGCGCGAACTTCGGGTTCGACAACATCGCGTCGGCGCTGAAGACCTCACCGCTCCTGCTCGAGCGCTATCTCACGGCGGCGCAGCGCGTAAGCCTGCTGGCGGTCGGCGACACGACCGTGCCGCCAGGCAACACCGAGTACCCGCTCAGCCGCGAGTTCACGCAGAGCGGTTATATCGAAGGCCTCCCGCTCGGCACGCGCGGCGGGACGGTCGTCCGCCACGTGTTCCCCGCCGACGGCGAATACAAGCTGTCGGGACGCCTGGTCCGCGGCGTCGAAGAGGGCTACTCTGGCGTCGAAGGCAACGATCTGCCGCATACGTTCGTGATCACGGTCGACGGCGCCGAGGTGTTTTCGACGCAGGTCGGCGGCCTGAAGGATCACGAAGTGCAGTCGCGCGACATGAACGAGGCGCGCACGATCATCGACGCGCGCATGGCCGGACGCGTCCGCGTCACGGCGGGTGAGCACGAAGTCGGCTACACGTGGCGCGATCGGCCGTTCGAACGCCAGGACGTCTGGCAGCCGGCGCGCCGCGACAGCCAGGAAGTCCACCTCATCACGGGCCTCCCGCGGCTGAAGGCCGTGATGGTCGAAGGCCCGTACAAAGTAACGGGCATCAGCCCGACGCCGAGCCGCGAGAAGATCTTCGTCTGCAAACCTGCCGGCACGCCCGACGAGACGGCCTGCGCGACCAAAATCGTGACCAACCTTGCGCGCCGCGCGTACCGCCGTCTGGCGACGCCGGCTGACGTCGACGCGCCGATGAAGTTCTACAGGCAGGCGCGCGATGGCGGCGGCAACTTCGACGCGGGCATCCGCTCGGCCCTCGCGCGGATTCTCGCGAGCCCCTCGTTCCTGTACCGCATCGAGCGCGACCCGGCCACGCTGCGTGCCGGCGCCGCGCACGTGGTGACCGACGTCGAGCTCGCGTCGCGCCTGTCGTTCTTCCTGTGGAGCAGCATTCCGGACGAGAAGCTGCTGAATGCGGCGATTGCGGGCACGCTGCGCGCGCCGGGCGTCCTCGACGCTCAGGTGCGCCGCATGGTCGGCGACGAACGCGTCGAGGCGCTCGTCAGCAACTTCGCGGGACAGTGGCTGCAGCTGCGCAACCTCGAGTCGAAGGTCTCGCCCGACCTGCTGATGTTCCCGGATTTTGACGACAACACGCGCCGCGCGTTCCGCCGCGAAACGGAAATGCTCTTCGGCTACATCCTGCGCGAGAACCACAGCGTGCTCGAGCTGATGAATGCCAACTACACGTTCGTGAACGAGCGCCTCGCGAAGCATTACGGGATTCCCGGCGTCTACGGCGAGCGCTTCCGCCAGGTGAAGCTGACGGATCCGAACCGCTTCGGCCTGCTCGGCCAGGGCAGCGTCCTGTCGGTGACGGCGGTCGCGACGCGGACCTCGCCGGTCTACCGCGGCAAGTACATCCTCAGCAACCTCCTCGACACGCCGCCCATTCCGCCGCCGCCGAACGTGCCGACACTTGAAGAGAGCAGCAAGACGGGCGCCGTGCAGGCCAGGACCCTGCGCGAGCAGGTCGAGAGGCATCGCGCCCAGCAGCCGTGCGCGGGCTGCCACCGCATCATCGATCCGCCCGGGTTCGCGCTCGAGCACTTCAACTCGGTCGGCCAGTGGCGCGAAACCGACGAGAAAGGCCGGCCCATCGATGCGGCCGGCGTGCTCGCTGACGGCACGCAAGTCGACAGCCCGATTGCGATGCGCGAAGCCATCCTGAAGCGGCCCGACGCGTTTGCCACCGTGCTGACGACGCGCCTCCTGACGTACGCGCTGGGCCGCGGCCTCGAACCGTCCGATATGCCCGTAGTAAGGAAGATCGTAAAGAAAGCCGCGCTCGATGATTATCGCTTCGCGGCGATCGTCACCGGCATCGTCGAGAGCCCGTTATTCCAGATGCGGACGCGGCTGGAGCCGTCCGACCCGACCAACACTGTCGCACAAGTGAAGGAACAGTAGCCAATGATCATCACGAAAACGCACCTGTCCCGCCGGACATTCCTCCGTGGCACCTTCGGCGCCGCCATGGCGCTGCCGCTGCTCGACGCGATGGTGCCGGCATTAACGGCGCAGTCGAAGACGGCCGCCGGCGCGCCGTTCCGGTTCGGCGCGATCTACATGCCGAACGGCGTGTTCCCGGACACCTGGCATCCCGACACCGCCGGCGCGAACTTCAACTTCAAGCCGGTGATGCAGCCGCTCGAGCCGTTCCGCGACCAGCTCGTCACCGTCAGCAAGATGCGGGCGCCGTGGGGCGCGTCGGTGCATCTGGGCGCCAGCTCGGCGTTCCTGAACGGCATGGGCCCGGTCGCGACCCGCGAAGGCACCAGCGACGCGTTCGGCAAGATTCAGTCGAAGAAGACCGTCGATCAGTACATCGCCGACACGGTCGCCGGCGACACGCCGCTCCGATCGATCGAGCTCGGCACCGAGGACATGGGCACCGCGGTGGGCGCGTGCGACGGCTTCCCCTGCACCTTCTTCAACACGCTGTCGTGGCGTGACGACACGAGCCCGCTGCCGATCGGCATCAATCCGCGTGTGACCTTCGAGCGGATGTTCGGCGAGACGGGCACGCCTGAGCAGCGGATGTCGCGGCTGAAGGAACGGCAGTCGCTCCTCGATTCCGTGCTCGAGGAAACCGGCAAGCTGCGCCACTCGCTCGGCGCGCCCGATCGCGCCATCCTCGACGAGTACCTGAGCAACATCCGCGACGTCGAGCACCAGCTCGATCGCATGGAAACGCGCATGGGCGCGATCAAGACGAACGCCGAAGCCCCGCTCGGCATGCCGGAAGCGTTCGACGATCACATGACGATCAACTACAACCTGATGCACCTGGCGTTCCAGGGCGACATCAGCCGTGTGTTCACGTTCATGGTCGGCCACGAAGCGAGCGACCGCGGCTACGCGCACATCGGCATCCCCGAGACGCACCACAGCATCTCGCACCACGGCAACGACGCCGAGAAGCTCGCGAAGTACGCGAAGATCGGCACGTATCAGATCGTGAAGCTCGCCGAGTTCCTCGACAAGCTGAAGAGCACGAAGGACGGCGACGGCACGCTGCTCGATCACTCGATGCTCTACTGGGGCAGCGGCATGAGCAACGGCAACGAGCACGATCGCGCCAACCCGCCGGCCGTCATCGTCGGCGGCGCGCACGGCCGCCTGAAGGGCGACCGCCACGTCGTCGCGAAGGACAAGGAGCCGACGGCGAACCTGCTGCTCGCGATGGCGCACGTCGCCGGCGCCGAGATCGAGAGCCTCGGGCCGAGCACGGGGCGGCTGGACCTTTAGAAGTTAGAACTGAGAAGTAAGAAGTTAGAAGGAGCCGCCGTGGGAAACCAACGGCGGCTTTTTTCTTGCTCAGGCGCGGCGTTTTACGTCTTACGTTTGTCGTTGACCTCGCGGCTCTGGCGCAGGTAGTGCGGGCTGTACGTCAGGCCGTACGATGTGGTCTGCGCCGCCGCGGTCTTGTGCTTCGCGAACTCTTGTTGTGAATCTTCGAACCATTTCAGGTCGTCAGCCGCCGGCTCCAGGAGGTTGACCTCTTCGCGCGGGACGAACAGCACCTGGCCGATCGGGAGGGTGTGCTCGACGGTGATGCCTTCGCCGGCCTGCAGCACGTAGCGGAATTCCGTTTCGTGCGCGTACCAGTCCGTCTCGACGCGGACGACGAGCATCGGCGCGACCGGGCGCTCGATGTTGTTGAAGATTGGCGTGTAGACGGTGTCCCAGCCGGCCGGCGTCCTGAAACCCGTCGCGCCGCGCAGGGCGATGGCGCCGGGCGGCGTGCCCATATCCTCGGGCACGAGGAACACGCGCATGACCGCAATCGCCGCCTCGCGCGACAAGAGCGGCGTGCCGACAAACGTCACCTCTTCCTTCACCATGCCGACGCCGCCCATCGACAGGCTCATCGTCACCTGGAAGATCGGCGTGGGCTTGCCGTCCTGCGTCTTCAGGTAATACACGAACTTGTAGCGGCCTTCGCCTTCGTATTCGAGATACAGCGATTCCTTCGGCTCGAGCGGCGCGTAGACCATGAAGCCCATCGCGCTGCCGGCTTCGAGCACCGGGCAATGACGCGAGTGCTGCGGCAGCAGCGGCCGCGTGCCCTCGCGCTTCGGCTTCATGCCCACGCCAGGGCGACGGGAGTTTGGAATGAGGCGGACATCCATACGCGTTATGTTACAGTGCCGGGCCTGAAAGGCCCGGCCCACGTACGGAAGATGACTGTCGTCACGCGATTCGCGCCCGCGCCCACGGGATTTCTGCACCTCGGCCACGTCCTCAACGCCATCCATGTCTGGAACGCGCGAGGTCCGGACGGCCGCGTGCTGCTGCGCATCGAAGACCATGACCGCCAGCGAAGCCGGAAGGAATTCGAGGACGCCATCCTCGAAGATCTCGCGTGGCTCGGCTTTGCGGCCGATGGCCCGCTTGTCCGCCAGAGCGAGCGCGACCTTATATATAAGGATGCGCTCGACTCGCTCCGCCGCCGGGGGCTCGTGTACGCCTGCTCGTGTTCACGCGCGGATATGGACGGCGCGCGGTATCCCGGGACCTGTGCAGACAAAGGCCTGGCCGAGGCGCCTGGCCTGACGCTCAGAATCCGGCTCGCACCCACCGTCGAACACTTCGACGACCTGCGCCTGGGGCCGCAGACGCAGCAGCCGTCCGCGCAGTGCGGCGACCTGCTCGCGCGCGATCGCGACGGCAACTGGACCTATCAGTTCGCGGTCGTCGTCGACGACTGGACGCAGGGCGTCAACCTCGTCGTGCGGGGCGAAGATCTACTCGACTCGACGGGACGTCAGATCCAGCTCGCGCGGCTGCTCGGACGCGCCGAGCCTCCGCGGTTTCTGCATCACGAGCTATTGATGAAGTCGCCGGCGCAGAAGCTCAGCAAATCCGACGGCGATACAGGTGTCCGCGAGCTGCGGGCGAAAGGATTCACGCCCGGGCAGGTCAAGGATCTCGCGGCGCGGCCGGTTGCCGGCTAGCCGCCCGCGCGGGGCCGGGACGTCAGCACCGTCATCGAGACGCCGGACAGAATCAGCGCGGCGCCGGCCAGGCTCCAGAGCGTCAGGCGCTCTCCGAGCACGGCCGCGCCCAGGGCGATCGCGATCGCGGGCGTGAACACGGCGAACATGCTCACCGTCGTCGAATCCCAGGTCTTGAGGAGCGAGAAGTAGATGAGGAACGCGACGACGCTGCCGACGAGCGAGAGATAGCTGACGGCCGCCCACGCCATCGCGTCGTGCGGCAGCGTCAGCCTTTCGCCGCTCAGCGCCGACATCGCCAGCAGGACCACGGCTCCCACCATCGTCGTCGTCGCGTTGAGCGCCGCTGAGTGGATCGCCTTGCCGTGGCGCTTGGTCGCCACGTTCGACACCGCGGCGCACGCGACCGCGCCGAGGACGGCGGCCATCGGGCCCGCGGCCTGCGCGTTCACGTTCAGGCGATCGGCGAACAGCGCCACGACGCCGGCGAACGCGAGCACGCCGCCGGCGAGCTTTCGTGTCGTGAGCTGTTCACCCGGCACGTAGATGTGCGCGGCAAGCATGGTCATCAGGGGAAACGTGCCGAAGAGGATGGCCGTGAGGCCGCTGTCGATGTACTGCTCGGCCCAGTAAATCAGCCCGTAGTCGCCCCCGAACAGCAGAAGGCCGACGACGAGCACCAGCGTCCACTCGGAACGGCCGCGGGGCCATCGCGCGCCCACGATCGGCACGACGGCGGCCAGGACGATCGCCGCAATGGCAAAACGCAGAGCGGCGACGTTGAAGGGGCCGAGGCCGCCATAGCCGACCTTGATGACGAGCCACGTGGAGCCCCAGATCAGGCAGAGCAGTCCAAACAGCGCAATCTTCGCGGCGTCCCGCACGCCGCGATCATGGCATATCATCACCAGCGAGATGACGATGCTTCGTGTCCTCTGTGGTGGCGTGTTGTTCGTGATCGCATCAGTGCTGTCCCTGGCTGCGCAGCAGCCGCTGAAGGCGCCGGTGTTCGACGTCGATCAGAATTGGCCGTCGATTCCGAACAACTGGGTGCTCGGCGAAGTGACGTCGATCTCCGTCGACAGCAAAGACCACATCTGGGTGCTGCACGTCCCGCAGTCGACTTCCGAGGCACAGCGCGCGAACGCGGCACCCCCGGTGCTCGAGTTCGACGCCGCGGGAAAACTCCTGACAAGCTGGGGCGGGCCGGGCGACGGCTTCGAGTGGCCCGAGCGCGTGCACGGCATCTTCGTCGACGCGAACAACTTCGTCTGGATCGGCGGGCGCGGCGGCTGGCCGCGGCCGGCGACGCCCGGCAGCGGCGACGACATGATTCTGAAATTCACGATGGCGGGAAAGTTCGTCATGCAGATCGGCCATCGCGGGAAGAGCACGGGCAATCTCGATACGGACAATGTGCATCAGCCCACCGACACGTTCGTCGACACGTCGGCGAAAGAGATCTATGTCGCCGACGGGTACGGGAACAAGCGCGTGGTCGTGTTCGATACGGACACCGGGAAGTTCAAGCGCATGTGGGGGGCATTCGGCAATACGCCCCCCCCGACGCTGGCCCCAAATCTCGCCGTGCCGCAGCCGCAGACCACTCCCGACGGACCGCCGGATTTCGGGTTGCCGCACGCGGTGAAGGTGTCGAAGGACGGGACCGTCTACGTCGCCGATCGCATCAACAACCGGATTCAGCTGTTCACGACGGCCGGAAAGTTCATCAGGCAGGTCCGCGTCATCAACGATGGCAGCACGGTCGTGCCGGTGCCCGCGGGCTTCGCGTTCTCGCCAGACAAGAAACAGCAGTTCCTCTACGTCGTGGACTCGGGGCCGATGCGCGTGGTGATTTACGATCGCGCGACGATGACGCAGATCGGCGCGATTGGCATGCGCAGCGCCAGGCCGGGCGACTTCGACATCGTCCATCACATGGCGGCCGATTCGAAAGGCAATCTCTACACGGCGGAGATCGTCAATAACCACCGTGCGCAGCGGTTCGTGTTGCAGAAAGGGAAGTGATGCGAAGGGCTGAGGGCAAAGGGCTGAGGGCTGCCGCGACAGCAGCGTTTGCCTGCGCGTTCAGTGCGGCGCTGTTCGCGCAGTGGCCCGCCTTCGTTCGCCAGGACACGCCGCGAACTTCGGCGGGTAAACCCGACCTTGATGCCGCGCCTCCGCGATTGCCCAACGGAAAGATCGATTTGTCTGGGACGTGGGAGAGCCGCATTCCGCCGAGCGGCCGTCTGGGCGGGCCGATGGTGCCGAACCTGTCGCCGGGCGATCCGCCGCTCGCCGCCTTCGCGAACATCGGACAGAATGTCAAAGAGGGGCTGCCGTTCACGCCGTGGGCCGCCGAGCTGCGCAAGCAGCGGATGGCGTCGAACTCGAAAGACAATCCCGACGCCAACTGCCTGCCGATCGGGTTCATGCAGCTGCACACGCACTCGCAGCCGCGCAAGGTGGTGCAGAACGTCAACGACCTCGTCATCATGTACGAGTCGAACAACGGCCTTCGCAATATCCTGACTGACGGCCGATCGCTGCCGAGCAACGATCCGCAGCCGTGGTGGTATGGCTACTCAGTGGGGAAGTACGACGGCGACACGCTGGTCGTCGAAACGACTGGCCTTCGGGACGAGGGCTGGCTCGACGTCAACGGCGCGCCGTTCACGAGCGGCGCGAAGATCACCGAGCGATTCCGCCGGCCGAACTACGGGCGGATGGAGATCGACATTACGATCGACGACGCCAGGGCGTACACGAAGCCGTGGACGGTCCGCGTCAACTGGCGCCTCGGGGCCGATGAAGATCTCATCGAGTTCATCTGCAACGAGAACAACCTCGACGTCAAGCACCTGAAGTAGAAACAGGCCCCCCTGATGAGCCCGCCGTGTTACTTTTTGCGCGTGTCCAATCAGTGGGCGCCCGCCTGAAACGAGGATCTGCATCTGTTCGACAAGCTCCGCGAAATGGCCGCGGCCGAAGCCGCGAAAGCACCGGCCAAGGTGTCGCGCGCCGACGCGTTTTGGTTTGTGCTCTACGTGGTCAATGCCGGGCTGTTGCTGTGGTTGGTCCCGGACAAGCTGCTGAAGTCCGACGCGCTCGATCTGCTCAGCGGGAAGGTGGCGCCGTGGATTGCCACATCGCTGTTTGTCACGGGTTACACATGGTGGCGCGACGAGATGCTGTATATCGCGCGCTCCCGCTGGTGCCAGTTGTCGCAGATTCCGCTGTTCGTGCTTCTCGCGTTCTTCGAGGTGCCGTTTGTCGTCGTCCGCGCGGAGTTGAGCCCGCCCGACGCCGAGCTCATCGTGGACGGCAATCGCGCCGACCGGATTCCGGCGCACTGGCATGGTGCGTCGTACGAGCACGAGCTGCGTCTGCTGTTCCGGCCGCATCAGCTGGAGGTGAAGCGTCCGGCCCTGTCCGTGGCGACCGACACCGGCAACCAGAGCGTCGAGCTGGGCTGGCTCGACATGTTCGACGCCGTCGCGTCGGGGCGCAAGTTCGCCTGGTCGCTCGCCTGGCCCGTGACGCTGTCGTTTCCTGTCTGCCCCACGTCGCGTATCATCGTCGTGCGGGACGGCGCTTTCGATTCGAACTACCTCGAGACGTGGGCGCGCAGCGAGGCCATCCGTCCCGTGTCCCAGCAGGCGCCGTACCTGGACATCAAGGACTGGGATGGACGCTCCGAAGTGCGGGCCGTTGAAATCCCGTTACCGGAGGACAAGAGCGTGACCACCAAGATCCGGATCCCGGCCGGGAAGTACCGCTTCGTGGCCGTCCGATCGGATGCTCCCGAGCCCGTGCCCGCGACCGTGTCCTATCGCCAGTCCTCCGTGGTTGTGAAGTTGCCGCCATGCCCGCCACCACCCGCAGAACCTTCGCGTCACTAGTCCTCGCCGTCGTCGGCATTGCCGGTGCCTGGGGCTGGCGGGCGAGCCTGGTCGTGCCGCTGCACGCCGTGACCACCGGCATCGGGCGCCGCTACCGCATCGCGCCGATGAAGAACGGAGACGACTGGGAGACGTTCGTCGATGAGCTCCTGCTGTGGAAGGGGCACATCGCCGGCTCGACTGTCGAAATCAGCGAAGGGCTGTACCTGGCCGAGAAGTGCGACATGGACGCCACCTGTGACATCGTCACCATTGATCGGCAGCCGGCGGGCCCCGGCTTCAACTACACGTTCAAGATCAGAAACGCGACGAGAAGCCATCCGGCCAAGCAGTGCGCGTACGCCTGCCAGGACGCCACGGGAGGCGTGGTCGGTTGCGACCTGACCGCGCAGGGCGAGTTCATCAATTTCGTCGTCAACCACCACAACACGTGCGACAAGGATCCGGAAAAATGCACCGCAAGCATCTGTCAGTAGCCGCGTTGCTGGCGTCGGCTTTCGTGGCCGCGGCCAGGTCCGCCCCGGCGCAGAACGGCGACGGTGCGGCAGTGCTTCCGCTCTATCTCGAGGTCCGCGCGGCGTCGAGCGACGCGGAAACGCAGACGTTCGCGTCGAAGTTGCTCGAGTTCGCGCTCGGCAGCGTGTCCGGCGTCCAGCTTCGCGCCCAGGCCAGCCCGTGTGCGGTGTTCGCGCGCGGCCAGACCGCGCAGGCGCGATCGACCGAGCCCGACGGCACCCGGTTCGCCGTAGTCCGGCTCGCGCTCGAGGAGCGGCGGCCGGAAGGGCGGGCGGTCTCGGAATGGCTCGTGGACTACGAGGTCGCGGAAGGACGCTGGGCGGCCTCGCGCGCTGCCTGCGCCGAACCGCTGATGCATCAGACGCAACGCACCAGTCAGGCGCGGCTGGTTGACACGCTCGCGATCGTGTCAAAGCTGATGGCGTCGGCGATCACGCCCTGGATCCAGACGAGCCAGACGTCTGTGGTGCTGACGGTCTCCGGCAACGACCAGATCAAGGACGAGCTGACGGCGTTGCTGACGTCGCGGATCGGTGCGACGCGCGACTTCACCGTCGCGCCGGCAAGTGCCGGCAGCGCCTACGCGCTTCAAGTGGACATCGGCACGACCAACCCGCTGCTGAAGGCGGTGACGTTGTCCGTGAAATCGGAAGTGATCGCGAAGATCACCGTCCGCGGGCGCAACGCCACAGCGACGACGACGCAGCTGCCGGGACGTCCGCCCGAGGAGCTGCCAGAGCTCTACCGCACGATCGCCGAAACGGCGATCAGACAGCTCTACGAGGCGCGCGCGGCCAGCGACCTCTCCCTCGCCAGCACCAAGCTCCAGGGCGTGTCGGACGCGCAGCTGGTCGCGCAGGCCAGGACGCTCTTGTGCATCGAGCCGCCGCAATCGCCGTGCACCATGCGTCCCGACGAGGCGCTCGCGGTGCTGCGGCGCCTGCCGAAGGACGTCGACGTAGCGACCCAGCTGCTGCGCGGGAGAGCGCAGCTCGCCGCGCTCCAGGGGGTCGACGCCGGACAGACGTTCGACAAGGCGGCGGCCGATGCCACCGCGACCGTCGAGCAGCAGCTGCAGGCGTTCGACTTCGCGGGCGACGCGTATGTGTCGGCGAAGTCCTACGACGAGGCGATCGGCCGTTACGGCAAGTGGCTCGGACTGGCCGCCACCTCGAATGTCGCGGGCCCGCGGGCGTCGGCGGTGGCGATGAAACGCGCGCATGCGCAACGCATCAGGCATGCATTCGACGAAGCCGTCGATTCGCTGTTTCAGGCACTCGCCTTCACGCCGGAGGTCGCGGGCGCCGACGCCGAGCTCTCCGCGCTCGTGCGGGAACTGAGCAAGCCGCAGTTGACGAAGGTGCTCACGCAGCTGGCGGCGCAGCGGCAGCCGGCGCGTTTCCGCGCGGTCCGCGTGGCCGCGCTGCGGACGCTGGCCTCGCTCGACGCGCAAAGCGGCGCGTACCCGTCGGCCGAGACCTCACTCATCAGCGCCCTGGCTGACGACGACTCGCAGCGGGCGCGCGTCGATCTGGCCTGGCTGTACTACCGATGGGCGATGGCGGGCAGCGGCGACCGCACGCCGCAGGATCTCCTGCAGCGCGGCGTCGGGATTGTCGCGCCGGCCGTCAGCGCGAGAATCGACGACGCGGACAATGCGTTCATGAACCTGAACCATCAGCTGTCGAATGACGTCGCGTCGCGTCAGGAATTCGAGCGCATCGCGTTTGCGAACCCGAACGACGGCGCGGCGCTGATGTCGATCATGTACGTCTGCACCGAGTATCTGAACGATTTCCCGTGCTCCGGCGATGCCGCCAGGCGCCTCGTGCCCATCCTCGAAGGCCGGCCCGACGTCGTGCGTCAGGTGAGCGTGCTCGAGGTCCAGGTGCTGAACGCCGACTTCGACGCGGCGGCGACGATGGCGGCCCGGCTGATGAGCCTGCCGTCGCGCGGGAATGACTACCGGTACGTGCAGCTCTTCTATGCCGCGTGGATCAACCTGGCGACGGGCAAGCGCGACGCCGCCACGAAGTGGGCGAACGACTGGCGTCGCGAGATGGAAACGCTCCGGAAAGGCTCCGCGGCGTTCGACTGGATCTTTGGAGGCGCGCGCAAGGGGCTCGCGGCGTCCACGCGGTTGTCCCAAAGCGACGCCGCGTACCTCAGGTCGATGATGGACGCGATGGAAGACGCCAGACTGCAGGTGCCTCCGCCGTTCGGCAGCTGACGCGGCAACCCTGAAAGGGTCGCCCTACTTTTTCACCTGCTGCGAGTAGTTGATAAACCCCTGCTCCTTGCAGCGATCCTGCGCGTACGGCGCGTCGGCGAGGCCGATGACGTCCGATCCTTTGTAGACGCCCTTGAGATAGACCGCATCGTCCGCCTCATAGCTGCGCGTCAGCTTCGCCGTCTTCGGGTCGAGCGAGAAGCGTTCGACGACGTGCAGCGTGTCGCTATTGCGGACCGTACCGTTCAGCACGCCAGGAAGGAACCGCGCGGTGTTGACGACGAGGACGTCGCCGTCCCAGCGGCCGATGGAGTGGCCGGCGCGCGAGAGCTTCACGTCCTTCGGGTGGTTCTTCATGTTCAGGTAGATCGTTCTCTTCAACCCCATCTGGCCGTAGAGGATGTCGATCGTGTCTTTCTTCTGCGTGATCCGGTTGACGGCGCCGTCGAACGTCCAGTCGAAGATGATGCTCGTCGTCTCGCAGTGAAAGCGCGGGTTGTCCTGCTGCTGGAACTTCGCGGCCGCCTCGGTGCCGGCGTCGGTGAGCTCGGTGCCGCCGTACAGGCGCGGCCCCGCGGGAGGCGCACCACGGCGTCCGCCACCGCCGCCGCGCGCCGGAGGCCCACCGGCCGCGTCGATCTGCGGCAGGTTGCCGAGCGGGACGAGGCCGCCGCCGGTACCGCGCGGGTTGGCCATGACGACCTGCTCGGCTGCCCAGTCGCCGGAGATGTTCGGTTCGCCGCTCGGCCGCCGGGCTTCGCGTGTGGCCGCGTCAGGCGTCACGATCGGCCCGCGCACTTCGGTCAGCGTGCCGCCCGTGCCTTTGACGTACTGGCCGTAGCGATCCATGTGCGTGCCGTCTTTGAAGCGGATCGTGTTGAGGTAGCACGAATTCGGATCGACCTTGTCGGGCGCGGCCTCCACCGTGATGGCGGAGCCTGCGGGAAACTGTTCCTTGGCCCATCCCGATCGCCGCAGTACGTGCACCGACCGCATCTCGCAACGATGGTGCGAGACCCTGCCGTCCGGCTCGGTGACGTCGAAGTAGAGCCACGAATGGGGATTCACCAGCTCGACCTTCGTCAGCACGCCGTTGTAGGTGACCGACCGGGCCAGATCGAACGTGCCGCCGCCGTGATGCGCAGACACGAAGCGCACGAAGGGTGCGAACGAAAGTACGAAGGCCACGAAGAAAACACGGAGCGCGGCTTTGCGAATCATGGGGCAGATGCTAGCACCGAAATGTCAGGCGTCGTTCATCACGGAGTTGAGTTCGGCGCCGGCCAGCATCGCGAGACCGGACACATAGAACCAGAGCAAGATCACCAGCGTCGCGCCGATGGTGCCGTACGTCTTCTGGTACGTCGCGAGCGACGAGACGTACCAGCGCAGCCCGAGCGACGAGCCAATCCAGACGGCCGTCGCGAAGCACGAGCCGGGGATGGTGGCCGCCCACCGCTGTGACACGTCCGGACCGACGTGGTACACAAACGCCAACCCCGCCACCGCCAGCCCGATGATGAGCGGCCACCGCACGATCCACCACGCCTGGAGGAAGACGGCGCTCAGGTGCAGGGCGGCGGCGGCCCGCTCGCCGATCATCGGGCCGACAAGGACGATCGCGAGCGAGGCGATCGCGAAGATCGCCATGACGAAGGTCAAGGCGATCGCGCGGAGGCGCACGCGCCACCACGGCCGTGTCTCGGGCACGTGATACGCGAAGTTGAGGGTGCGGATCAGCGTCTGCATGCCGGCGGACGCCGTCCACACGGTGCCGATGAGGCCGAAGGTGAGCAGGCCGGCGCTCCGGCTTTCGGCAATCACGGCGAGCTGCCGATCGACGAGCGACAGCACGTCGGGCGGCGCAATCCGTGTCAGCAAGGCGAGCACGATGTCGGTGAGGTGCTCGACCGGAAAGAAACTGGCGAGCGCGACGAAACAGATGAGCCCGGGAAACAGCGTCAGGAAGAAGTAGTACGAGAGCTGCGCCGACCAGCCGAGCAGGTCATCGTTGACGATCCGCGACGCGAAGCGCTTGAGCAGCGTCACGTCGCCGGCCTGTACGTGCCGGGCGGCGTGCGAGACGCGACGGCGAGCCGGTTCCACGCGTTGATCGTCGACGCGATGAACGTCAGATCGACGATCTCCTTCTCGCTGAAGTGTGTCCTCGCGTCTTCGTACACCGCGTCTGGCACGTGCGTCTGCGCGACGAGCGTGATCGCTTCGATCCACGCGAGGCCGGCGCGTTCGCGATCGGTGAAAAACGGCGTCTCGCGCCACGCGTCGAGGGCGTAGAGCCGCTGTTCCGTTTCGCCCGCCCGCCGCGCGTCGATCGCATGCATGTCGATGCAGAACGCGCAGCCGTTGATTTGCGACGCGCGCAGCTTCAGGAGGTGCACGAACGTGTGGTCGAGGCCGCAGCCCGCGATGTATTTCTCCAGGGCGAGCATGGCCTGGACGGCCTCGGGCGAGAACTTGCGGTAGTCGAAGCGCGGCTCCATGGTGTACCGTTCCCTCTTATGAGCGAACACTACCATGACGCTGCGGACCTGAAGTTGATGAAAGACATGCGTAAGCTCGCTCCGGCCGATTTCGAGGCCTGGCTTGGCCTCGACAAGATCGTCGGGCGCGACGGCGCGATCCCGAGAAAGTATCGAGAGTTGATGGCGATTGCCGTCGCCTGCACGACGCAGTGCCCGTACTGCATCGAGGCGCACGCGCGAGGAGCGAAAGCCGCGGGCGCGACGCGCGAAGAGATCGTCGAGGCCTCGCTGATTGCCGCGGCGCTGCGCGCGGGCGCCGCCGCCACGCACGGCGCGATGGCCTTGAAGTTCTACGACGCCGCCGCTGCAGCCACTCCCGCGTAGGCGCCGTTGACCGCGCTCAACTGGCAGTGGATCGCGCTGATGGCCACGGCGCCCGGCCTGCTGGGGGCGCTGCTGGCCTGGCCGTGCTGGCGGAAGACCGAGTACATTCTCGGCAACCTCGCCGGCACCGCCGTGATCCTGGCGTTTGCCTTCGCGTTGATCTTCCGCGAGTCGGCCGAGGTCGACCGGGTCACCCGCGCGTGCCTCGATCAGGGCTACACCTGCTGGCCGGTGCCCAGCGCCTTCCTGCGCTACGCCATCTACGCCGCCATCGGCTTCCTCGAGGTCGTGACGATCTTCATGGCCAGCCTGAGCGTCGAGCGGCGGATCCGGAACCGCAATTACGCGCCGGAGTGGCGCTGATCACGTACGAGCCACAGAGGCACAGAGGGGCACGGAGACGCACGGAGAACTTCTTTTGAAAAACAGATTCTGTGAACTTCTGTGGCTTCTCCGTGCCTCCGTGGCTCGTACGTAGATCTGGTCGCAGCGAGACGCTTCCGGGATTAAAATGGCGCCCACCTGAAGGAGGGCGCATTGAAGCGAGTCGGCACTGTCCTCGTTCTG
>Ga0315281_10004075_pt1 | contig 21308 bp, 20 predicted proteins | sample YL17G07_0_MG_FD_204540 | JGI IMG/M metagenome (GOLD analysis project Ga0315281, IMG submission 204540) | Sediment microbial communities from Yellowstone Lake, YNP, Wyoming, USA - YL17G07_0 | ecosystem: Environmental > Aquatic > Freshwater > Lake > Sediment | place: USA: Wyoming | collected...
TGTGAGCGAAAACCGCCCGTCCCGCCCGTACTCCGCGACGCCGGCGGCGGCCATGCAGCGAAGCCATTCCAGCAGCCAGCGTTCAGCCATGCCGGTGCGAGCAGCGAACTCGGCGGCGCTCGCCGGGCACTCCGCCAGCGCTTGAAACAGGCCCAGCTGGTCGCCCACGCCGACGAGCGCCGCAACCTTGGCGGCGGTGAGCATCTCCGAGAACTGGCGCGCCCGCGCCTGCAGGCGCTCAGGGTCAATTGGTTGTCCGGTCATCGGGCAATCTTAGCCGCTTGCGCGCGGCCGGTGGCATCCGTAGCGTCGCGAGCATCTTCACTCGCCGGAGCAGAGGCATGAGCAGCACTTTCGAATACCTCCTTATCGACCGGACCGGGACCGACGGCCGCCTCGGCCGCATTACGCTCAACCGTCCTGAGAAGATGAACGCGCTGAGCAACGAGCTCCTCTTCGAGCTGAACGACGCCCTGCACGAGCTCGAAGCCGACGACTCCTGCCGGGTGATCGTCCTGCGCGGAGCGGGGCGCACCTTCAGCGCGGGGTACGACCTCGCCCCGGCCCGGGGCGGCGCAGACGCAGTCGGCCGCCGGTACCCCCAGGTCGACCAGCAGCGCCGCCGCCTGATCATGGGCGTGCGCACGGGCATGCAGCAGATCACCGACATCCACATGTACTTCTGGAACATGGCCAAGGTCACCGTCGCGCAGGTGCACGGCTACGCCCTCGCGGGCGGCTGCGAGCTCGTGATGATGGCCGACCTCGTGACCGCCGCCGAGGACGCACAGTTCGGCCACCCGGGCCTGCGCGGGCTCGGCACCAGCCGCACGGGGGTTATCTGGCCGCTCGTCATTGGCATGCGCAAGGCCAAAGAGCTGTACTACACGGGCGACAGCGTCACCGGCGCCGAGGCCGAGCGCATCGGCATGATCAACCACGCCTGGCCGAAGGACGAGCTCGAAACGCGCACGATCGCCATGGCCGACCGCGTCGCGAACCTGAGCGCGGACCACCTGGCCATCCTCAAGCTCAACATGAACCGCTTCTACGAGAACATGGGCATCTACTCGTCGGTGCGCAGCTCGACCGACCTGGACGCTGCCGCCCAGTTCACGGCCCAGAGCTACCTGTGGCAGGACAAGACGCGCGAGTCGTTCGAAGCCGGCACCGGGCTGAAGGGCGCGCTCGACTGGCGGGACGGCCCGTACCGCGACTACCGGGCGAAGGGATAGGCATCACTTTCGCCATCAGATATGATGAGAGAGCATCAACCAGGGAGATGAACCCGTGGCGAACGTAAGGACGACCGTCGCCCTGCCTGACAGGGTTCTGAAGGAAATCGACGAGGCCGTGAGCCGGGGCGTGGCGTCGAGCCGCAACGAGTGGCTTACGAAGGCGGCACAGCGGGAGTTGCGGCGCGAGCGCGAGGCCGAGATCGACGCCGCCTTCCGTCGCATGGGCGAGGATGAGGAGTACAAACGGGAGGCCGAGCAAGTCGCGCGCGACTTTGAGGCAATAGACCGCGAAGCCTGGGCCGCCCTCGAAGCGGAAGCCGGGCCGTATCCGCCCGGTTAGCAAAGGAGATGAAGCGGGGCGAGGTGTTCGAATGCCGTCTAGCCCCGGTCGAGGGGACCGAGCAGGGCGGTACGCGGCCAGCCGTGGTGGTCAGTCACGACGGGATGAACGCGGTGCTGGACCGGGCGATTGTTGTGCCGTTGACCACCCACCGGGGACGGACCCTGTACCCGAGCCACGTCCTCATCAGAGCCCCCGCGGGCGGCCTCTCGCGCGACTCCGTAGCCCTCTGCGACCAGGTCCGCGTCGCCGCGGTGTCACGGCTGCTGCGTTCACGCGGCTCGCTCCCGCCGCCGGTCATGGCCGCGATCGACCGCGCGCTCGCGGCGAGCCTTGGACTGCCGATGGAACCTCCGGCGGGCGACGGCCTCTGAGGACCCGGAAACCCGCCGCTCAGCGCCACCAGAACTTGTCGCCCACCTCGCGGTGCACGTAGCCCTCGACGTACGCCAGGGCCGAAGGCACGTCCTCCGCGAAGCGGGACAGCTCCGCGTGGCCGGTGTGCGCGAAGCCCTCGCCGTACATCCGCTCGAAAAGCGCGCGAAGCCCTGCGTAATACCCGCCGGCGTCCAGCCAGCAGATTGGCTTCTCGTGCAGCCCGAGCTGCTTGAGCGTGAGGATCTCGACCGTCTCTTCGAGCGTGCCGAAGCCGCCGGGGAGCGCCACGAAGGCGTCCGCACGCTCCTCCATGATCGCCTTGCGCTCGCGCAGGTCGCGCGTGATGACGAGTTCGTCCGCCTGCTCGTAGGCGATTTCGCGCGCCTTCAACGGCTCGGGAAGCACGCCCACGACGCGTCCGCCACCACGATGCACGGCCCGCGCGAGCGCACCCATCAGCCCGATGGACGCCCCGCCGTAGACAAGCGTGTGCCCGCGCGCTGCCATCACCGCACCGAGCTCTTCCGCGACGTCGAAGTAGGCGCGCGGGACAGCGTTGCTCGACGAGCAGAAGACGCAGATCGCGAGGCCGCCTGGGGTCAACCTTTCGCGCCGAAGCGGGCGAGGTCACGCTCCAGGTTCAGCGGCGCCGTGATTGCGCCTCCGTCGTAGCTGCCCCACTGCTCGCGCGGCACGGCCCACATCACCTCGAACTCGTTCCCGTCGGGGTCCTTCGCGTAGAGGGATTTCGAAGCCCCGTGGTCGCTCTGTCCCACGAGAGCGCCGACCTCCGCGAGGGCGACGCGCGCCGCCGCGAGGTCTTCGATGGCCCCCACCTCCCAGGCGAGGTGGTAGAGTCCCGTCGCGCCGCGCGGAGGCGAGGGCGCGGCCGCGCCGACCTGCATGAGCCCGAGGTCGTGGTGGTTGTCCGTCTCGCCCGCGCGCAGCAGGGCCATCACGTTGCCAGCGCGGCTGACCTCGCGGAACCCGAACATGTCGCGGTAGAAAGCAACGCTTCGGTCCAGGTCGCGAACGTAGAGCACGGCGTGGTTGAGGCGCGTTACGGGGATGGTCATGGCAACCCTCCGCTTTCGAGCTTAGCGGGCGCGGCGCGTCCCGGCACCGGCGCCCTCATCCGGCAGCGAACACCTGTTGGAGTTCCGCCGGCACGACGGCTTCGAACTGGTCGAACGTGCAGGCTGACGGAGGCTTGTCCGGACGCCAGCGCCTGAACGTGGCCGCGTGCCGGAAGCGGCGGCCCTGCAGGTAGTCGAAGGTGACTTCGCACACGAGCTCCGGGCGCAGGCGCTCCCATGCGGTCTCCTCACCGCTGCTCCAGCGGCTGGGCGCGCCAGGGGTCCGGCCGGCCCCGAAGCCCTCGCCTTCCTCTGCCGTGCGGTAGGGGGCAACGAACTCGACCAGGTCCTTCTTGGCCTGGGCCGAAAAGCTCGACGTGTGCCCGACGTGGTGGAACACGCCATCGTCGTCGTACAGGCCAAGCAGCAGCGAGCCGACGGACTTGCCCTCTTCGCCGCGGTTCCAGCGGAAACCGCCCACAGCGCAGTCGACCGTCCGCAGATGCTTGATCTTCGCCATCGCGCGCTTGCCCGGCTGGTAGGGCTCCGCCAACCGCTTGGCGATCACACCGTCGAAGCCCGCCCCCTCGAAACGCTCGAACCAGTCCGCGGCGACCGCCGGGTCGAGCGTCGCGGGCGTCAGGTGCACCGGCGGCCGCACCCGGGCGAGCAGCGCCTGTAGCCGCTCCCGGCGCTCGCTGAACGGTGCGCCGCGCAAGTCTTCCTCGCCGGCGGCCAGGAGGTCGAACGCCACGAACGACGCCGGGGTCTCGGCCGCGAGCTTCTTCACGCGCGAGGCTGCCGGGTGGAGGCGCATCTGGAGGGCGTCGAAGTCGAGCCCCGCCGGGCCCATGATCACGATCTCGCCGTCGAGCACGGCCGCCTGGCCCACCGAATCGGGGATGCCGCTCTCGAGCTCCGGAAAGTAGCGCCCGAGCGGCTTCAGGTCGCGACTCTGGAGGTAGACGCTGCGACCTTCGCAAAACGCGATCGCGCGGAAGCCGTCCCACTTGGGCTCGTAGAGCCAGCCGCCGCCCGTGGGAATCTCAGGCGTGAGCCTGGCCAGCATCGGCTCGATTGGGGGCTGGAGCATGAAGGGCAGTTTAGCGCGCCTGCCGGGCCTGCGACGCCGGGGGACGGGGCTGTGCGGGCCTCAGGCCGCCTGCTGGTGCTCCGCCCGCGTGAGGAAGTCCTGGCCCTCCAGCCAGTTCTTGAACAACTTCTCCGCCCCGCAGACGCGGCAGACGCCCCGGCTGTGCGGTCCGTCCGGCTCGTCGATGCGCCAGTGGTGCGCGTGCTTCGTGGTCGGAGTGGCAGATTCCATCGCGAACCCTCCCGAGACGCTCCTTAGGCCGGCGCCGCGCTGCTCATCCGGCGGCAGCTGTGGGCGCGCGGCGCGCGTGATGCGGAGGCAGCCATCAGCGCCTCGAACCGCGCGGAGCGAAACGCCCGCGAGCATTCGAAGCAGCGTGGGCCAAGCCCCTCGCCGGGAAACAGACGGTCAGCGAGCGCGATTCGAGGGCAGCCTGCGCAATCGACGGTCGAACGTGCGGGGGTGAGAGTCTCCATGCGCGCATGCTCTGCTGCGCGGGGAGCGCCGAAAGGGCCGAATGGGCCCTCTCAGGAGGGCCAAAGGGCCCGGTCAGTCCCGCGCCGTCAGGAGCATGTGCTGCACCAGGGGCGTCCCGCCGACAGTCCGGAACCCGTAATCCCACGTCCCCGAACCGGGCGTCCCGGCTGGATAGAGGTCCGGCACGGCCGCCGTGCACGTCCCCGGCCCGGCGGGACAGGTGTTCCGCCACTGCCAGGTTGCGCTCGCTGGCACTTCGATCACGAACATGACACCCGGTGTCGTGGGCAGCACGTTGGTCAAATCCAGCCGTACCCACTGGAATCCGGGCTCTCGCACCGTGGCGGTGGCCGTGCCGAAGACCGCGCCCGGCGCCGCGGCCGTCCCCTGGCGGATCGTGATCGTCACCGGCTGGCCCGGTGCGAACGTCTGCACGCAGAGGTCCACGGCGTCGAGCCCGGGGCTCGCAGGCACCACTTCCTGCCGCAGCGGACCGCCGCTCGAAACAAAGCTCGGGAACGACGACGCATTGCACGGCGGGTCGCCCAGCATGTGCTGGTCGGAGGGTCCCACGGGCAGCCCTGGCGGCGTGCCCCCGAACGTGCGGAACCCGTAGTCAGCCATGTCGCCGCGGTTGGACTCGCCCTTCGGGTAGAGGTCCGGGTCGACCGAGGTGCATTCGCCACGGATGGCGCCGCACAGGCTCCGCCAGAGGAAATGCGCGCTCCCGGGCACCTGCAGGACGTAGGTCGTGCCCGGTGTCGTGGGGTAGATGTCGCTGAAGGAGACTGCGACGAACTGGAAGCCCACGGCGTGCGCCCGGGCGGTCCCACCGCCCACGATGCTCCCGAGTTCCTGCGCCGTGCCCGTACGCACGAGCACCGTGACGTCCACCTCCGGCTGCGCGGTCTCGATGCAGAGGGCCACGCCGATCAACCCCGGGGCGTCCGGCACGAACTCCTGCGCGAACGACCCGATCCCGCCGCTGAACCCGCGGAAGTTCTCGCCCGTACACGCCGGGTCACCTGCCAGGAATTGGTCGGGGAAGCCGAAGGGCTGGCTGGCCGGGAACGTGCTGTACGTGCGGAAGCCGAAGTCCGCCTCGTCGCCCCGGTCGGAAACGCCGTACGGATAGAGGTCGTCGTCCACGCTCGTACACGACCCGGCGACCGCGCCGCAGAGCGACCGCCATTGGTAGCTCGACGTGTTCGGCAGCGTGAGCACGAGCATCGTACCCGGCGTGGTTGCGAGGGCGAATTCTACATGGACCCACTGCACGCCCGCCGGGCCGGCCGTCCCGCTGCCCGATGCGAGCAGGCTGCCGGGCGAAGCGGCCGAGCCCTGGCGTATCTGGACGTTCACGGACTGGCTCGCGGAGGACGTCTTGACGCACACGTCCACGCCGAGCAGGTCCGCCCCCGAAGGGAACACCTCCTGGTGGAGCGGGCTCCCCGACGACGTGAACCCCCGGAAGTTCGCTGCCGTGCAGTCCGGGTTGCCCTGCAGGTGCTGGTCCAGGGTGCCATGGGCCAACGCCGGCGCGGCGCCCGCCATCGCCGCGAGCACAGCAACTGCCGCGGCGAGCCTGAGCAGCATCCGGCGCGACAACCTGGACATTACAGCGCCTCCCGTCGCCCGCGCGGCAACGCCAACGGGGCCATGCCATGCTACCGCGTCCGTCAAACAGCGTGGGCGAAACGCTTCCGCTCTTCAGATCACCCCGCTCCAGCTCGCCACGGTCTCTCGTGGGGCGCCTTGCTCTGAGCGCGTGGCTCTCTACCCTCGAACCATGCGACTCACGGTGGAGATTGAAGGCGAAGGTTCGCAGCCGCCGCTTCCCTGCGACGGGGCGGCGCTTGTTGCATTCATGTCGTTCGCGGTCTCGCGCGGCTTTGGCGCGGTGCACCCCCTCATTGCCCTGGCGGACCGCCTGCACGACGAGCACCACGTGGCCATGGGGCCTCTGACTACCTTCTACGAGCAGGCGAGCGAGGATTCCGAGGACGTCGAAAAGCTCGACCTCGCCTGGCAGCCGGCCGCCCCGTTGCGCGAGTCGCTGGAGGGGCTGGTAGACGCTCTGCGTCTGGACCCGCAGGCGGCTGCGCTCGAACGGCGATCGGGCGCCGGCGCCGTCGGCGAGCAGGCTGCGGCCCTCTTGCCGTACCTCGGCCGTGCCGAAGCGCGGGGTGCGCGCGTGCGCCTGAGCTACGCGCTATGATGCGCCGCCGCAGGTCAGCAGTCGGTGCACGGCGCGCCTGGGCCTCTGGCCGTGTTGCGCGCGCCGTCAATTCGCAGGCCGCGATGGCGTTGATCACGCCTCGCGTGCAGCGCGTGATCGAGCTTATCGAGTTGCAGCCGGGCAAGTCCTACATCGACATAGGCTGCGGCACGGCGGCCTTCGCACACCTGGTGGCCTCGCGCGCCGCGATGGGCCAGCCGCCGCTCTGCTTCGACCTCGCGCCCGGCCCCGGGCCAGTGGACGCCATCGCATGGCCCGAGCGTCTGCCCCTGCGCGACCAGTCCGTCGACTGCGTCACGAGCCTCTACTACCTTCGCCGCTTCGACGACGACGTCGTGCACGCTTTCGGCGACGAACTCTCGCGAATCCTCACCCCCGGGGGTGCGGCCCTGGTGATGGAAGTCGCGCCCGTGAAGAACGCCCGTCTCGAACAACTCCACCACCGGCTGCTCGGTGGCGGCTGCGCCCAGGTCGACTTCCGCGGCTGGGGCCGTCTCGCCGCGCTCTTCACCGAGTGCGGCTTCGACGCCATCGACCTCGTGAACGTCGGGCCGTTCATCGTGCCGCCGATCCCTCGCGTGGGCGTGCTGCTGCGGCGCGCGCTCTGATTATGTGGCGGCAGCGGCGGGCTTCGCGTAGCCTGCATGCATGCTCGGGCGCTCTTTCCGCGTGGCACGCATCTTCGGCGTCGACATCGAGATCCACCCCTCGTGGCTGCTGATCCTCGCCTTCGTCGCCTTCACCCTGTCCGACGCGGTGTTCCCCGAGGAGTACGACGACTGGAGCACAGCCGCCTACTGGGCGGTGGGCACGAGCGCGGCCGTGCTGCTCTTCGTGACGGTGCTCGTCCATGAGCTTGCCCACGCGGTGGTCGCGAAGCGGCGGGGTCTGCCCGTGCCGCGCATCACACTCTTCATCTTCGGCGGCGTCTCGCACCTGGAGCGCCAGCCTCGCTCCGCCCGTGAGGAGTTCGCCATCGCCGTGGCGGGGCCGGCGACGTCCGTGGTCATCGCGGTCATCATGCTGGTCCTCTTTGCGACCGTCGGAGGCCTCTCACCGAAAGCCGAGGGAATGTTCTTCTACCTCGGCTCCGTCAACCTGCTACTCGCGATCTTCAACATCCTCCCGGGCTTTCCCCTCGACGGCGGGCGCGTGCTGCGCTCCATCGCCTGGGGACGCACGGGCAGCTTCCGTCAGGCCACGCGCATCGCCGGGGCCGTCGGCGAGATGTTCGCCTACCTGCTCATCGGCCTCGGCGTGCTGCTCCTGCTCGTCTATTCCGACCTTGGGGGGCTCTGGCTCATGCTCATCGGCTGGTTCCTGCTCGGGGCGGCGAAGGCGGAATCGCAGGGCATGCAACTCGACGTCATCCTCAGCCGCCTCCGCGCCCGCAACGTCATGAGCGACGTCTTCCCCAGCGTGGCGCCCGGCCTCTCGCTCCAGGAGGTCGTCGACCGTCACATGGTCGGCGAAGGCGCCCGCGCCGTGGTAGTCGCGATCGACGGCGCCGTCGCCGGCATCCTCACCGTCAGCGACGTACGTCACGTGCCCCGTGACCAGTGGCCCAACACCCCGGCACAACGCGTGATGACCCCGCGCGAGCGGGTCATCACCGTCCCCGTCGACGCGAAGGCGCTGGACGTGCTCCACCTCCTGGCCGAGTCACGGCTGAACCAGGTGCCCGTGCTCGAAGAGGGCCGCATGGTGGGCATCATCACCCGGCGGGAGCTGCTCGAGAGGGTGCAACTCGCCGAGCAGCTCGCCCCGGATACCCCGGCCGACGAACCGCAGGCGCCGGCCGCGGGGGCCTGAGCGGGCGCACGCCCCCTCACCCGGAATCAGCCGCGAGCGGTTCTGGCGCCGTTCGCAGTGCCGCCACCGGCGACACCACGAACACGAGTCCCGCCGCGAACATCAGGCCCACGGCCACGAACAGGGTCTCGCGGAGACCGATCACCTGGCCCAGCACGCCGCCCACTACGGTCCCCAGCAGCATCGCGCCAAACTCGGTGAAGCGGATGGTCGCATTCACCCGTCCGAGCAGCCGGTCCGGGATCAGGCGCTGGCGGAGGCTCACGACGTTGACTTCGAAGAACGTCCACGCCGGGTCGGCGAATTGGTTTGCAACCAGCAGGGCGACGCCCGTGGCAGAGACGTTCGTCGCGAGCGGCATGAACAACGCACCGGCGGCCCTTACGAACAGCGAGAGCGCGAGCGCCGGTCCCAGCCCGCCGAAGAGGTGCGGCCGCGAAGCGAAGAAGGCGCCCGCGAGCGAGGTCACGCCGCCGACAGCGAAGATCATCCCGAGCGTGCCCGGCTCGAACCCGACCTCGCCTGCCAGGTAGATCAGGAAGGTCACGCTCACGATCCGGCTGGCGAACATCAGCAGCACGTTGATCAGCGTGAGTGAGCGCACCAGCCGCTGGTGGATGAGCACGCGCGCGCCCTCGCGCACCTCGCGCCAGAGCGCCTGCCGTTCGTGTGAAGCGGGCCGGGCGGGTTCGTCTGTGCGGATGCGCCCCACAAAGAACGCCGACGCGAAGAACGACAGCGAGTCCACGAGCACCGCGCCCGGCCCACTCAGCACTTGCACCAGCCAGCCCGCGATGCCGAAGGCGCCTACCTCGGCGACCGAAGCGCTGGCCGCGAGCTTGCTGTTGCCCTCGACGAGCTGGTCGCGCTCCACCAGCGTGGGCAGGTACGCCTCGTAGGCCACGTCGAAGAACATGGTCAGCCCGCTCGCGGCAAGCGCCACCGCGCACAGGTGCCAGAGCGTGAGGGCGTCGAGGAGTGCGGCCAGCGGCACCGTCGCCAGTAGCAGGCCGCGACCAATGTCCGCGGCAATCATGATCGGGCGGCGGTGGAGGCGGTCCACCCACGCGCCCGCCGCGAGGCCCACGACGAACGCGGGCACCAGCTGGCAGGCGCCGAGGACGCTGATTTCGAGCGGCCCCGCGCCCAGCCAGATGATCGCCGTGAACTGCAGCGCGAGATGCCCGATCAGCGACCCGAAGATCGATATCGTCTCGCCTGCCCAGAGGCGGACAAAGTCAGGATGACGCCAGAGACCGGTAAAGCGTGGACGCACGGGAAGACCTCAGGGGAACACGGCCGGCATCGAGTGCGCGGCCGGGCGAGGCGGACAGGTACAACGGGCGCGCGATACGGAGGTACGACGCGAAATGCTCCGTACGGGGGCGACGCGGCGGGCGGTTGCCCGCGGTTGCGCCCCGCGCGCCTGTCAGGCTGTGATGCCAGTGCGGTTGCTGACCTTCATTTCCCGTGCCTCGCGCGCCAGCGTAGCACCCGCGCGGAGGGCGCGGCCAGACGGCCCGTCAGGCAGGGTTGTGCGAATCGGCCCAGGCGAGCAGCGTCTCGACGCCCCAGGTGTTCACGACGCGTCCGGCCGGCACTCCGCACTCCTCGGCACGCTCGCAGCCGAAAGGCAGCCACGCGAGTTGCCCCGGCGCATGGGCGTCGGAGTCGACCGAAAACAGGCAGCCCGCTGCGAGCGCAGCGCGCAACAAACGCCGGGGCGGGTCGAGCCGTTCGGGGCGTGCGTTGATCTCGACCGATTTCCCGAGCCGCGCGCAGGCCGCGAACACCGCCTCCGCGTCGAACTCCGACTCGGGCCGGCCCTTGCCGCTGGCGCGCTCGTCGCCCCGCCGATCCTGGCCAACAAGCCGGCCTGTGCAATGCCCGAGGATGTCCATATGCGGGTTCGCGACCGCGCCGAGCATGCGCTGTGTCATCAGCTCGCGGTCCATGCGCAGCTTGCTGTGGACGCTCGCCACCACCACGTCGAGGCGAGCGAGCAGTTCCTCCTCCTGGTCGAGTGAGCCGTCGTCGAGGATGTCCACCTCGATGCCCGTCAGGACGCGGAAGGGGGCGAGACGCCCGTTCAGCTCGGCCACGGCGTCGAGTTGCAGCCGCAGCCGCTCCGGCTTCAGACCGTGCGCCACGGACAGGCGCGGCGAGTGGTCCGTAAGCACGATGTACTCGCGTCCCAGCTCGATCGCCGCCTCCGCCATCTCCGCGATGGAGCTGCCGCCGTCGGACCAGTCCGAATGGACATGGCAGTCGCCGCGCAGAGCAGCACACAACGCCCCACCCGCGGGGATGGGCAACTCGGCGAGCGCCAGGGTCTTTTCTTCGAGCTTGGCGAGGTACGTGGGCACACCGCCAGCCAGGGCCTCGACGACGACGCGGACGGTCGCGTCGCCCACGCCGGGCAGGTCCTTCAAGCGCCCCGCGACGGCCATCGCCTCCAGCTCCGCGAGGGGCACCGCGCCAACCGTCTCGGCAGCCCGCCGGAAGGCGCGGACGCGATAGGTGGGCTCGCCCGCGCGTTCGAGCAGGTAGGCGATCCGGCGAAGGGCATCGGCCGGCTCCATCCGGTCACTCTGCGCGGGAGGCCCGCGGCGAGTCAACGCTGGCCTGCCACGTGCCCGTGTGGCAACCTGAACGGTGGTGGGGCTACCCGGCCTGCCCCCGGCCGGGGCGGAGGCACGTGTTCATGTCTCTCCTCGGCGCGCGCATGCGGCTGCTTCGCCGCTGGTCGTCCCCACACGTTAACTGTCTGCTGCTCCTGCCGGCCGCCGCCGCGCTGCTCTTCGCGGCCTGCGGCGACGACGACGTCCCACCGGCTCCGTCCGTCACGACAACGGCGCCGGGCGGCGGCTCGACACCGAACGCCACGTCGTCCGCCGCCACGACGCCCACGGTCTCGAAGGCCGCCGGGTCGGCCGCGCAGGCAGCCCGCTACTTCCTCTACGAAGTCACGGCAGGCGACACCCTCGCTTCCGTCGCGGACGCGTTTGACGCCGTGCGGGGCACGACCGGCGACGCCGAGCTCATCGCGGAGATCAGACGCGTCAACGAGCTCACGAGCGACACGCTCACACCCGGGCAGACCATCGCCATCCCGCTCTACATCTCGAGCGACCTCTCGTTTCTTCCCGAGGCTTCGCTCCAGGAGGCACTGGGCGTGGGCACGCCCCGCGGCGGCGCACTCGTGCTGCTGCAGCCGTCCCTCGCCATGCGCGACGGCCTGAAGGGGCGACTGGCGCTGCACCGCGTCCGTCTTGCCGACGGCAACCCGGCCGAGCAAGGGACCGGCTACGTGATGGAGTACTGGCTCACCGACCGCCCGACGGTGAAGGGTGGCGCCGTCGACGTGGACGCCCGCGTCACTGGCCCGGCGTTCATAGTGGCCGCGGGAGTCTTCGCCGCCAGCCTCCAGTCGGCGAAGACCGGCGACCTGGTGACCTTCACGCGCGACGGCGTCCCCTACGCGCTCCGGAGCTCCCTCGACACCCCCTCCCCCCAGCAACTGGTCGACGGCCTGTTGACGGCCCCGCGTTAGCGCGCTGCGCCCGCGCGCGCCCTCCGCACGGCGACCTGCCGGGCCGATTCGTGCGCCCGGGACTCGACCCCGTCTTCGATCGGCAGCAGATCGACACGCTCGCCGTACCTGCGGCGCAGGGCCTTCAGGATGAGGTCGTCCGCGAGGGCCGGATTCTTCGGGAGGAGGCTGCCGTGGAGGTACGTGCCGACGGCGTTGCGGTAGCGCGCCCCCTCCCAGCCGTCCTCGGCGTTGTTCCCGAAGCCGCGCACCACTGCGCCGAACGAATGCCAGCGCGGCCCGCCGTACGTGCGCCCGCCGTGGTTCTCGAACCCGACGACTTCCCCAAGGTCCGTCGCAAGCACGACGTCGCCGATGCAGCGGTCGGCAAGCGGCCCGGGGTGGCGCGTCTCGACGTCGAACACGCCGATGCCGGGGATGACTCCGCCCTCGTGGTCAACGTAGCGGTGCCCGAACAACTGGAACCCGCCACAGACGGCCAGCACGGGCAACCCACCCTCGATGGCCGCCCTCAGCCCCGGGCCGTGCGCCACGAGATCGTCCGCGATGCGCCGCTGTTCGCGGTCCTGCCCGCCGCCGATGAGGACCAGGTCAAACTCTCCCGCCTCGAAAACCTCGCCCACGCCGACGTTCGTCAGCTCGAACCGGATGCCGCGCGCCTCACAGCGGTACCGCAGGGCGATCACGTTGCCCCGGTCCCCGTAGATGTTCATCACGTCCGGGTACAGGTGCGCCACGCGCAGGGTCATGGGCTCGGCAGCGGCGTCGCTCACGGAGCCACTGTACCAAGCCCGGGTCGCGAGTCGCATCTCACATCCCCTGTTACTCTTTTCTCATGCGAGTGCTCGCGATCGAATCCTCTTGCGACGAAACCGCCGCCGCTGTCGTGGCGGACGGCCGCACGGTGCTTTCGTCGGTCGTCGCCAGCCAGGTCGACCTGCACGCGCGCTACGGGGGCGTCGTCCCGGAGGTCGCCAGCCGCCAGCACCTGGTCAGCATTGTCCCGGTTATCGAAGAAGCCCTCGCCTCTGCCAACCTGACGCTCGACGACCTCGACGCGGTCGCGGGGACGCGCGGCCCGGGCCTCGCAGGGTCGCTCCTTGTCGGCTACAACACGGCCAAAGCCATCGCCTTCGGCCGCGACCTGCCCTTCCTCGGCACGAACCACCTCGAGGGCCACGTCTATGCCAACTGGCTGGTCGAAGGGCCGGAACCGCGCTTCCCGGCACTGGCGCTCGTCGTCAGCGGGGGACACACGGACCTTGTGCTGATGAGCGGTCACGGCCAGTACGAACGCCTCGGCGGCACCCGCGACGACGCCGCCGGCGAGGCGTTCGACAAGGTCGGGCGGCTCCTCGGCCTTCCCTTCCCGGGCGGGCCCCACGTCGCCCGGCTGGCCGAGACCGGCGGCCCCGGTGCGCTCCGCCTGCCCCGGGCCTGGATGCACGGCACCTTCGACTTCAGCTTCAGCGGCCTCAAGACGGCCGCCCTCCACGCGGTGCGCTCCGGGCGCTACGACGTCCCCACCGTCGCCTGGGAGTTCCAGGAGGCGGTCGTCGACGTGCTCGCCGGCAAGACGTCACGCCTCGCGCGCGAACTTGGCACGGCCGAGGTGCTGGTCGCGGGCGGCGTCGCCTCGAACACGCGGCTGCGCGAAGAGCTCCGCCGCCGCTGCCCTGTCCCGGTGCGCATCCCGCCGCCGAAATACTGCACGGACAACGCGGCGATGATCGGCGCCGTGGCCGGCTACCGCCTGGCGCTGGGCGAACGCAGCCCGCTGGACGAAGACGTGTTCACGACCAACGACTGGTCGCGCGTCGGGGCGCCGCCGGGCGCCTGAGCACGCCGCGGCGCTGATGGCTCAGCTGAGCTTCTTGATCTCCTCGATCAGCGCCGGGAGCACCTTCTTGTAGTCGTCGACGATGGCGAACTTGCTCACGCGGACCATGTTCGCGTCGCCGTCCTTGTTGATGGCGACGATGTTCTTCGAACCACCCATGCCCGCCATGTGCTGGCTGGCGCCACTGATGGCCACAGCCAGATAGAGGTTCGGCGAGACCGTCTTGCCGGTCAGGCCAACCTGCTGCGAAGGCGGGTACCAGCCAAGGTCGCAGGCCGCACGCGAAGCGCCCACGGCTGCCACCCTCAAGATCTTCGCCAGTTCCTCGAGCATTCCAAACGCCGAGGCGTCCCCGAGACCGCGCCCGCCGCTCACCACGATCGCCGCGTCTTCGAGCTTGATCCCGGCCGACTCGGCCTTTGACACGCCCAGCACCTTCACGCGTTGCTCGCCGGCCTCGGCGATCGCCGTCACGCTTCCGCTTCGGCCCGCGTCTGCTGCCAGGGCGTCGAAGGACTTCGACTTCACGGTCACGACCTGGGGGTTGCCCTTCCAGGTGTGCTCGGCGCGCGCGTTGCCGCCATAGGCCGCGCGAGTGGCCCGCAGCCGGCCGCCGTCGATCTTCATCTCGACGCAGTCCATCGCCACGCCTGTCTTCAGGCGGAAGGCGAGCAGCGGGCCGAGGTCGCGGCCGAGGCTGCTCTGGGCAACCAGGACGATGTCCGCGCCCGACTGGCTGAGTGCCGCTTCGACGGCCGGTGCGAGCACTTCTGCCGTGGCTGCCGCACCGGTCGTGTACGCGGCGTCGGCCCCGTGGGCGATCAACTCCCGCGCCTGGGCCTCGGACCCGGCGATGAACGCCGAGACGCTCCCGCCGCCCTGAGCGCTCAACTGCCGGGCCGCTCCCAGCAACTCCAGCGAGCCAGGCGCGACGCCTGACTCGTTGACTTCGGCTACGACCAGGATTCCTGCCATGTCATTCCCCCAGGGAGTTGAGCCACAGAGTCGCCGGGAGCAGAGAACACGCCCTGCGAATCGCCCGGAGTCTCCGCAGCCGGGTTAAATCAGCTTGGCGGCGCGCAATTTCTGCGCCAGGTTCCGCGCCTTCTCTTCCGGGGAGTCGCCCTCGATGATCTCGACGTTGCTCTCCACCTTCGGCACATAGAGCGCCTCCAGCGGCATCACGCGGTTCGCCAGACCGAGGTCACCTGCGCCCAGGCCGAGGTCGGCCGCACTCCAGATCTGCACGGTCTTCTTGGCCGCGAGCATGATCTGGCGAAGCTGCGGGTAGCGCGGCTCTCCGAACTCGTTCGAAACCGAGACAATGCAGGGCAGGGGCGCCTCCACGGTCTGGAAGCCGTCGTCGAGCACGCGCTCGACCTTGACCCCGTTGGCGGTCTTTTCGATCGCCTTCGCGACGGTGACGACGGGCAGCCCGAGGATCTGGCCGACGCCCGTGGGTACCACGCCCATGTCCCAGTCTGCCGAGGCGCGGCCCATGAGCACGAGGTCGGCGCCGCCCAGCTTCTCGATCGCCTTCGCGAGCGCGTTGGCCGTCTGGAAGTTGTCGATGCCGTCGAAGGCCGGGTCGTTCAGGAGGACGCCTTCGTCGGCGCCCATCGCGAGCGCATGCTTGATGGCGTCGCGCGCGCTCTCGGGGCCGAGGCTGACGACCGTCACCTTTCCGCCGCCGTCGGCGTCCTTGAGGCGAAGGGCCGCTTCGGTCGCCTGCGGGTCGTAGGGGTTCACCACCGGCGCGATGCCCTGCGCCGGGATGACCTTTTTCGCCACCTCGTCCACCTTGAAAGACGCGGCCGGCGTTTCGGGGTCCGGGATCTGCTTGACGCAAACGATGATGTTCACGCTGTCGCTCAGGCCTCCTGACTTGGCCCGGGTCCGCGTGCGGACACGGTGAGATGCTGGGAAAAGGCGGGGGGCTTAACCCACGGCAAGGTATCACAGCGGCGTTCTTTGTGAAATTGGGCACAGGCCAATTGTCGCTGCTCCGGCAAGGCATCAGGGGAAACTGCCGGGTCAGCGCGCGTTCGCCTGTCCGGGCATCAGGGCAGCCCGGGGTCGGTTTCTCTTGCCGGCCGGTGTACACTTCCCGGCCATGGTCGCTCACACCCGTGGTCAGCAGTGGCCCGCCGTGCTTGTGGCGCTCGCCGTCGCGACGAGCGTCTGCGTGGCGCTTGTCGTGGTCCGCGTCGTCCGTACCGGCACAACAGACTATGCGTTCCTGGTCTGGAACCTGGTGCTCGCGTGGGTACCGTTCATGCTCGCCGTCGGACTCTGGGGCGGCTACCACCGGGGAGCGTCGCGCTGGCTGCTCGGCACCCTGGGCGTCACCTGGCTCCTCTTCCTCCCCAACGCGCCGTACATCGTCACGGACTTCGTGCACCTCGACCGCGGCGCACCCGTGCCCATGTGGTTCGATTCGCTGGCCATCGGCGCCGCGGCGGCGACGGGCCTCCTCCTCGGCTTCGCCTCGGTGTACCTGATCGAAGCGGTGCTCGACCGTAGCCTCGGCCGGCGTGTCATGTGGCCATTCACGCTTGGCGTGCTCGGCCTGGCAAGCGTCGGCATCTACCTCGGCCGCTTCCAGCGCCTCAACAGCTGGGATGCGCTGCGGCACCCCCACCTGCTCCTGGACATGGCGCGCGAACGGATGGCCCACCCGCTCTCCAACCACACGCTGCTGCTCGTAACCGTCCTCTTCACGCTCGCGCTGACGCTCGCCTACACGGCCATCTGCACCTACGTCCTCCCGCGCGTGGCCCTCAACCGGCGGCGCCAGGCCCGCTGACAGGCTACCAGCTGGGGCTCAGGCAGCCCGGTCGCGGCTGCCGGTCAGGCGCACGGTCCCGTTCTGGCGGAGCACCGCGCGAATGCTCCGGGCCAGCTCTTCGCCGACCGCCGCGCGGGGGAGGTCGAACTCCATGTCCTGGCCCTCACTGTCGTGGATCACGAGGCGCACCTCGTCGTTGCCAGGGCTGTTCTTGAGCATGCCCGCGACCGCCTTCAACAACGCCTCGTCCGCGAGGGCGTCGTCCGTCTCGTAGATGGTCACCACCAGGCGCGCCGAGTCCCCGCTCACCGGCGGCTCGACTCCCGGGCGCGCCGCCTCGGTTGTGGCGGCTGCCACGGGCGGCGCCGGCGGCAACGGGCCGGGGCGATGGCCGTTCGTGCTCTGGGGGTGCACGGAGGGCTGCTCGGCCGTGCGCCGCTCGCTCTGCGGTGGAGCGGCCCCGCGACGCTGACGCGGCTGCTCCACCTGCCACTGGTCCGCGGCGAAGCCCACGACCGTGCCTTCGCTGCGGTCGTAGGCGGCGGCCTTCCGCACCGTCAGCCCAAGGCGGTCGCCCCGGTCCCGGCACTCGATCGACACGAGCAGCACGTGGCCTTCGGCCCAGAGCGCCTCGCCCGTCAGCTCAATGGCGTCGCTCCAGACCGTCAGCTCGGCGGTTCCGGAGAGGTCCTCCAGGTCGACCACGTAGAACTTCCGCCCGTCACGCGTCGTCCGCGCCTGCACGCGCGTTACGAGGCCTGCAACCGTCACTGCCTGGCCGGCCAGCTCGAGCGTCAGGTCCGCGACGTTGTGCGTGGTGTATTGGGCGAGGTCGTGCGCGGCCGAGCGGAACGGATGCTCCGAGACGTACACGCCGAGCAACTCCTTTTCCCAGGCGAGCATGTCCTCGGGACGCGCGGGCGAGGCCTGCATCTCCAGCCCCGGCAGGGGCGTGTCCACCTGGCTCCCGAACAGGTCGAACATGGTCGACTGGCCGCTTTCGCGCAGCTCCCGCTCCTGGCGCGCGAGGTTCATGAGCCGGTCGACGTTCATCAGAAGCGTGCCGCGGTCGCCGAGCAGGTCGAGCGCCCCCGCCTTCACAAGATGCTCCAGCGCCCGGCTGTTCGCGCTCGAAAGGTCGGCGCGCTTGCAGAAGTCCTCCACGTCGCGGTACGGCCCACCCTTTTCGCGCGCCGCGATGATCCCCTCTACGGCCGACGCACCCACGTTCTTCACCACGCCAAGCCCGAAGCGGATCGCGAGCGGCCCGTCCTCGCGCCGCTCGACACTGAAGTTCTCCTGGCCACGGTTCACATCCGGCGGCAGCACTTCGATGCCCAGCTTCGTGCACTCCGCCGCCGCGGCCGCGATGCGCTCGTGGGTGTCGGCCGCGCTCTTGGTCATCTGCAGGACGGCGGTCATGTACTGCACCGGGAAATTCGCCTTCAGGTAGGCCGTCTGGTAGGCGATGTTGCCGTAGCACCAGCTGTGCGCCTTGTTGAACGCGTATCCGGCGAACGGTTCGATCAGGTCGAACACGGCGGACGCGTCGGCTTCGCTGTAGCCCTTGGCCATCGCGCCGGCGACGAATCCGTCACGCTCGGCGGCCATGATCTCCGCCTTCTTCTTGCCCATCGCCTTGCGCATGACGTCCGCCTGGCCAAGGGTGTAGCCGGCGAACTGCCGGGCGATGAGCATGACCTGGTCCTGGTAGACGATGACCCCGTAGGTCTCGTCCAGCACGTCCGCCAGGTCGGGGTGGGGATAGCGGATCTGGATCTCCCCGTGCTTGCCTTTGATGTACGTCGGGATGTGCTGCATCGGCCCCGGGCGGTAGAGGGCGACCAGGGCGCAGAGGTCCGCGACGTTCGTCGGCTGCAGGTCCTGCACGTAGCGGCGCATCCCCGACGACTCCAGCTGGAAGACGCCGAACGTCTCGCCCTTGCCGAGCATCTCCATCGTCTTGCGATCGCCGTCCGGCAGGGCCAGCAAGTCGACCTCGACGCCTGCGGTCTCCCTGATGAGCTCGACCGCGCGCTGCAGGATGGTGAGGTTCGAAAGCCCGAGGAAGTCCATCTTCAGGAGGCCGATCTTCGCCACCTGCTCCATCGCGAACTGCGTCGTGGGGATGCTCGTCTCGTCGCCGCGGTTGGGGCGCTGCAGCGGCACGTGCTCGATCAGCGGGTCGCGTGAAATCACCACGCCGGCGGCGTGCGTGCTCGCGTGGCGCGCCACACCCTCCAGCTGCCGCGCCGTCTCCACCAGCCGCCGCACGCGCGGGTCGGCCGCAATGGCCTCCTTCAACTCGTTGGACTGCTCGACAGCCTCCTCGAGCGTGATGTGCAGCGCGTTCGGCACGAGACGGGCGACACGGTCCGTGTCCGCGTAGCTGATCCCGAGCGCGCGGCCCACGTCGCGGATGGCGGCCTTCGCGCCGAGGGTCCCGAAGGTGATGATCTGGGCCACGCGGTCCTGCCCGTAGCGCTCGTAGGCGAAGCGGATCATCTCGTCGCGGCGGTCGTCGGCGAAGTCGAAGTCGACGTCCGGCATCTCTCGCCGCTCCAGGTTGAGGAAGCGCTCGAACACGAGCCGGTTCGCCACGGGGTCAATGTCCGTCACCCCCAGCGAGTAGAGCACCAGCGACGCCGCCGCAGACCCGCGCACGCCCATGCGGATGCCCGCTTTGTGGGCGAAGTCCGCGATCTCCTTGACCACGTAGATGTAGTCCGTGAACCCGGTCTGCTCGAGGACGTCCAGCTCATAGTTCAGCCGCTGCTGCAGGTCCGGTGTGACGCCGCCCGAACGCCCTTCGAGCCCGCGAACGCACAGCTCGGCGAGATACTCGGCGCTCTCCCGGCCCGCGGGCACTGGCGGCTCCGGGAGGAGCTGCCGGTCGAACGCCAGGTCGAGGTCGCAGGCCGCCGCCACCAGCTCCGTGTTCGAGATGAACTCCGGGTTATCGGGGAAGAGCGCCCGCATCTCCTCCTCGCTCTTGACGTAGTACCCCTGCCCGTCGAAGCGATACCGCTCCTGCTGGTCCACGGTCGCATTCGTGCCGATGCAGAGGAGCACGTCGTGCGCCTCGGCCTCTTCGGGCAAGGTGTAGTGGCTGTCGTTCGTGGCAACCACGGGAATGCCCAGTTCGCGGCCGATCTCAGCGATGACCGGGTTCAGGCGCGTGAACTTGGCGTCGCCGTGGTCCTGCACTTCGAGGTAGTAATGCCCGTCGAACACCTCGCGGTAGTACCTGGCCACCGTCATCGCGCCCTCGCGGTCGCCCTCCTGGATGCGGCGATGAAACTCGGCCGAAGGGCAGCCACTGATCACGGTGATGCCCGCGCTGTGCTTTTCCAGCAGCTCGCGGTCGACGCGCGGCTTGTAGTAGTAGCCCTCCAGATTCGCCTTCGTGACGAGCGCGATCAGGTTCTTGTAGCCCTCGCGGTTCCGCGCAAGCATCACCAGGTGGTACGGCTGGTTGTCGCCGCGTTCCCTGCTGTGGCGGCTGCCCTGGGCGACGTACGCCTCGACCCCGATGATCGGCTTGACTCCGGCAGCCTTGCCGGCCTCGTAGAACTCGAGGGCACCGAACATCACTCCGTGGTCGGTCACCGCGAGCGCCGGCTGTCCGTCCCCGGACGCCCGCTGGAAGATCCCGACTACGCCCTGCTTGCCCTCGGTCTCTATCCGAGCTGCGCCGTCGAGGAGCGAGTACTCGGTATGCGTATGAAGATGGACGAAGCTGCCGCCGCTCATGGCCCCTCGATGATCGGGTCTGGCGGGGAAGACCCTCCCGCGGCCCCCTTGTGGGAAACCGGTGGAAAACTACACCATTGTGATTCGAGTGACGCTCAGCCTATACTCGGCTGGCCCGGGATACAAGAGCGAGGGAACGGTTCCGTATGCGACTGTCATACTCCAGCATCTCTGCGTACGAAACGTGCCCGGCCAAGTACAGGTTCCAGTACGTGTCCAAGCTTCCCACGGAACCATCCCCGGCGCTCTCCTTCGGCGATTCCCTACATCGCGCGCTCTTCGAGTTCTACAACCGACCTGTACCTGTGGCCCCCGGGCTCGCGGACCTCTACGAGATGCTTCGAACCAACTGGGTCTCGGATGGATACGCGGACGATTCCGAGGAGAAGACTTACCACGCGCACGCCTTGCAGGTGCTCGAGCGCTTCCACGCCGAGAACGCAGGTTCCTTCGCCGTCCCGGCCGCGCTGGAGCAGCGCTTCCAGATCGAGGTGGAGGGCGTCACGGTATCCGGCGTCATCGATCGGATGGACAAGATGCCCGAAGGTGGTTACGAGATCATCGACTACAAGACCAACCGCAAGCTGCCGCCCGCATCTCGCATCGCGGATGACCTGCAACTATCGATGTACCACATGGCCGCAGGGGCGGTCTGGGACATCGTGCCTGAGCGACTCACGCTCTACTTCCTCCTGCCGGGCCAGCGGATGTCCACGACCCG
>Ga0315281_10004078_pt1 | contig 21299 bp, 13 predicted proteins | sample YL17G07_0_MG_FD_204540 | JGI IMG/M metagenome (GOLD analysis project Ga0315281, IMG submission 204540) | Sediment microbial communities from Yellowstone Lake, YNP, Wyoming, USA - YL17G07_0 | ecosystem: Environmental > Aquatic > Freshwater > Lake > Sediment | place: USA: Wyoming | collected...
CCACCGCCCACCGTACCGGCGAGGGTGGAAAACTTCATACCGCAGGGCGTCATTTCCGTAAAGTCTCGGTCTACCACCATGATCCCGTTTGTCATGGGCAACATGGCAGAGATACACTCAAAACACCCGCAACTGGTCATAGGATCCGTCATAATGCTATACAAACTCACCTTCTCAAGCGATCTGTTTGAGCCGTTGAAGATGAACGAATTCGTGCCTTCCCACTGCCCCAGCCGTTCGTCAACAACTTTTCCTCTTTCAATCGGCTGATTAGGCCCCGTAGGATTAATCTCATAGCCCGCCTTCCCGTCCAGCCAGCTTACCGAACCGCAAAGGCCGGAACGTTCCGGTGTGACCACACAAATGTGCGTGGGCGCAAAGCTCTGGCAAAGGGTGCAACTGTAGAACTGGCTTACCGAATCGTCATTCATACCCAGCAACCGGGCGTCACGCTCGGAGTATGCGGCGCGCACCTCTTTCATTTTATGCTCCACGTCTTCCCTTTTCGTATAGAACGTCACCTGAACTTTGTCAACAATCGCGCCAAAGTTACTATGGAACTGCGAGTGGGCAATGCTGCCAACGTGCTTCAACCTGAAGCCAGCCTTAAACGCCTCTTTGCTGATACGATGGCGAATAATATCCCTTTGTCCCATGTGGAAAAATCCCTGAGCCTCGCCCAGGAAACGGTGCATCTGACGTTCAAAAATCGGCTCGAAATCAGGCTGCATCTTACGCCCGGCCACTTCGACCACAATACCCAGAGATACGCCAGGGCCAGGGGGAATTCCATCCAGATCAGGACCAATAATCTCTATCTTTCCGTCCTCAATCTCATCAAGCTCTTTCGTACAGACAAATTCAAAGGCCGGGGTACCCGGACCGCCAATCTCAACCTGCATATCCTCTCTTCTACTCCGTTCACCTTCAAAGGCAGGCCCGTAAGGCACGGGAAGATCCATCTTATGGATGGAAATCTTCAGACCACGCACCTCAATGCACTTTTCAACAATCTTATCGACCGGCACCCTGGAAACAACGTGTTCGTAAGTGCAAACACCAGTAGGCAATATTTCCGGGATGTCAATATTGGTAATCGTAGGAAAACCGTAGTTGATGGCCCCGGCTGCATTCGCGTATTGTTCATCGGTAACTGCCGTTCCTAACGCGAGAACAAAGGCAAAAATACGATTCTTATTGTAAAGGAGGTTTTTCTTGAAATCACCAGGCGGCACGTTTCCGAAGGAAAGGGCGGCCCTATTGGCAAAACCAAGTGCATAGACGGCAGCGGAGGTCTCTCTTCCAAACGGCACCAAGCGGGTATCCCAACCCATCTGCACTCCCTTTTCTGCCAACTGTTCTGCAAACGTCGTCCCAAAGTTGTCTGACTGCATGAACACGTACAGGTTCTTTTGCTGGAGTTCCCGGGCAATCTTTACGGCCGTATCCGAGTCCGGAGCACAACCGACGATAGCCGCAAACCCAGGCGCCGTGCCGTCCACAAACTCAATACCGCGTTCGCGCATGATCACGTCATCAGCCGCTCCCAACCATATCCCATCTACCGGGTGCGGACCGATGAGATATTTACAAGCCTCGTAAACCTCTTCCGCAAAAAGGGTAGCCATACCGGCATCCAGTGTATGTCCCAAATAGGGAACCCAGTGCTTTTCCGCCGGTATCGGAGGCAACATGCTCCTTGCCATTCCGATGATATGAACGCAATCTTCCAGGGTCTTTACCGGTATACCCGTCATCGAATAAATGATGGGCAAATAATACGCGGTGTTGGGGAATTCCACTTTGCAGTCACGCCCTTTCTGCGCGATTGCTTCCGACAGCTTTTTATCAGCCTTATCGACAATTTGGTATGCACCGCGTATTGCGGCGGAACAGATGATCTTCGACATAAAAACAACCCCTTTAAAAATCTTTATCGACGGTTTATCTTTACTGTAGAGACGCATTGCATGCGTCTCATTGCATGCGTCTCTATTTGTCAACCCTTTTTAAACGTGCAGCAGTTTCTAGACGCATGCAATGCGTCTCTACAAAAATATTGAAATTCCTATGCGATTTTCGCAAATGCTTCTTGGCCTGATGCCTCGCTAGTGATGTCCACCGGGAACCGGCTTGCATTCCCTTTCCAGCGCCCTTCTCTCGGCCATATCGTAGAGCTTTCTTTCCTTCTTCGTGTTTATGCCAAGTGCGTCTCTCTTCTTCTCAATGTGGTCCATCAGCATCCTGCCAATCTTCTTCAAATCCTTTTCAAACTCCCACCGTGCGCCAACCAATTCTTCCATTTCCTTGGTCAGCAGCCGTTGCATGTCAGGAGCGCCGGCTACAGGCGAGTTCATACCGAATACCGTGTAGATACCGGAGGCTACCAGGAATTGTCCGATCGCAATGGCCTTCTCACTCATCCATTCAAGACAAGCGCCGGCTACCGGCAGGTCACTAATATCATTCCCCAAACCACCTTCTTTCACCATCTCTGAGACGGCGATAAGGATGCGGCTATTATCAACGCAAGCGCCGGAGTGAAGCACAGGAGGTATACCAACGGCCTCACAAACCTCTTTCAAACCCGCGCCGCACGCATCTTTCATTTCAGGAAGCAGCAAGCCGCCCGAAGCACATTGCCCCGCGGCGCAACCCGTAGCCACTACCAGGAAGTTATTGGCAATCAACTCTTTCGCCATTTCCACGTATGATTGCTCACAAACGCCCGCCTTCGGACTCGTACAACCGGCAATACCGACAACGCCACGAATCCTTCCATTAATAATGTTGTCATTCAACGGACGGTAACTTGCCCTGAATCTGCCGCCCAGCATATATTTTATCGTTTCATGGCTGAAACCTGCTACAAGGTTAGGCTCGGCTGCGCTTGGTATAAACACCTTGGTGTTATCACGGTTCTTATAGTTATCTATAGCCATCATGATAATCTTTTTTGCCGCCTCCATGGCATGTTCATCCTCAAACTCCACGTGCTCAGCGCCAAAAATCTTTGCCTTCGACAAAGTAGTAATAAGTTTCGTATGAAACTGCTTCGACACGTCGGCCAACGACTGCATCACACATTGTATATCAACAACCATTGCCTCAACGGCGCCTGTCGCTATGGCGGATTCCTGTATAGTCATGTGACCGGCCATAGGAATACCGTGCCGGACGAGGAGTTCATTCGCTGTGCAGCAGAGCCCTGCAATCACAACGCCCTTAGCCCCCACGGCATTAGCCGCCTTTGCAATCGATGGGTCTCCACTTGCCAGAACGATGGCCTCAGCAAGCTGTGGTTCATGACCATGAACAATGATGTTCACATGGTCTTTCTTAATAACCCCTAAATTAGACCTCCCCTGCGTCGGCTTTGGCGTGCCGAACATAATGTCCTGTAACTCCGTGGCAATCATGCAGCCGCCCCAGCCATCCGCCAGCGACACGCGCATGGCCTGCTTGGTGAGGTTCCGGTAATCCTGGTCGCCGCCCATACCCGTCCTGTGCATACTCTCGGTAACCTCACGGTCGATGGCCCTGGGCGCAATGCCAAGCTTTTCCCATATCTTTTGACGCGCTTCCGGAGCCCTTTTCAGGAACAGGAGCGTTCCATAAGGTTTTCCGAACTCCATAAGAGCCATCTCACCCACTTCTTCCGCAATCTCATTAATCTTGCGGTCTTTCGTTTTTATACCAAAGCACTCGGCAACCATCATGAGCTTATCAACGTCTTTTATCCTGTATCCGGGCGCTTCACCCCTGGCGGTGGACACGAGCAGGTGCGCAGCAGCGCGCGCGTGGTCGGAGTGGCACGCAGTGCCTGCCCCGCACATACGCAAATAGTGTCTGGCCGCAAAGGTATTGGCGTCCGCGCCACAGACGCCTTTTCTCGGTCCCGGACCGAAAGGCGCTATATTACAAGGACCATAATTGCAATGACGGCAACACAGCGCAAGGCTACCGTAACCGCACTGAGGAAGCTGCTGCTGGTATCTGTCGTACATCGTCTCCACCTTCATTTCCTTCATCCGGTCGAGCATTATAAGGTCTACTGATTTTTGTTTTTCTTCCATTAGTGAATTACCTCCATTCCTCGGCTTACGAATATCCACCACAAGCAATGCACATTACATATACCTTCCTGATGGACAATCATGAACCCGTTTGTTGAGAGTTTTTGGAACGATAGATTATAGTTATTACCACGTCGAAATCAAGCGAAAAAGGCGACTCTTTGTCATTTATTTGTCAATTCCACAAGCCTTTCCTTTATAGCACGCACCTCTTCAAGCAAAAGTTTATTTTCAGAAAAGGCCGCCCTCCTTTCGATGTCAGATTCAAGGATCTTATCATTCAAAGAAATATACCCAAGAACAGGGATACCTTTCAGTTCCCTTTCTATGAGCGCTTTGTGTCCTTCAGACGCAACCTTATTCCCCACGGCATAAATCGACCTAAGGCCTATATCGTCTGCTAGTTTTTTTACCTGAAAGGCCGTTTCAATACTCTTAGACCCCGGCTCTACAATCACAATCAGGGCATTTACCGACCTCACCGTAGCGCGCCCCAGGTGTTCAACCCCAGCCTCCATGTCCACGATAATGACTTCGTCACGATGAACAATAAGGTGGCTCAGTAATGCCCTCAAAAAAGCGCTCTCAGGACACGCACACCCGCCGCCCCCGCGTTTGATCGCGCCCAACACCATAAGCTTTATGCCCTCATGTTCCAAAGAAAGCTTCTCCGGCAAATCGGAAACCGTAGGATTGAGTGAAAAGAATTTCCCGTATTCATCAGATGCGCCCGTCCGCTCCTTAATCAAATCCTTCATTTGACTGATCGGCACGATGCCGGACGTACTTTTAATGCCCATCGTCACCGCCAGATTGGATACCGGGTCAGCATCTATCGCAATAACCTTTTTGCCGCACTCACTGAAAACCTTGGCTAGAGAGGCCACAAAAGTCGTCTTTCCCACCCCCCCCTTACCGGAAACAGCAATTTTCATAAAAATATTTCCCCGCAGTACGAAATGATTATTATTTAAAAATAAGAACATATATTTTATCACGTTTCTCGCAATTTAACCAAGAAAATATTTCTCAAACTGAACGGTTGCAAGATTACAAATCTTTATTTCCTGGCATTTGAGGGAATTAACCCTTGTGTGCATTTATGGATTTTGATATGCTCTTATCCTGGCGCGGCATAGCCACAACCAAAGCCTAAAGCCCGATAACCCATGGAGAAAATATGGATTTTGCGCAACACAACATGATCGTAAATTTTATTTGGGGCATAGCGGACGACTGTCTGCGCGACGTCTACGTGCGCGGCAAATACCGCGACGTAATCCTCCCCATGACGGTAATCCGCAGGATTGACGCCCTGCTTGAACCCGCCAAACAGGCCGTTCTCAAGATGAAGGAGCAACTGGATAAAGCAAAGGTCACCAACCAGCATCCGGCGCTCTGCCAGGCAGCAGGACAGGCATTTTATAACACGAGTCCCTTTCTTCTGCGCGACTTAAAATCCCGTAGCGCACAGCAAAAGTTAAAGGCGGATTTTGAGGCATATCTTGACGGTTTCTCTCCGAACGTTCAGGAAATCCTGGAAAAATTCAAGTTCAGGAATCAGATTCCTACCATGATTGAATCGGATATTCTCGGGCTGGTTATCGAGAAATTCACCAATACGGAAATCAACCTAAGCCCCAATCCCGTGCCCGACGTCAATGGCAACGTGCGCCTCCCGGCGCTGGACAACCATTCCATGGGGATGGTCTTTGAAGAACTGATCCGCCGTTTCAACGAGGATAACAACGAAGAGGCGGGGGAGCATTTTACCCCTCGCGACGTTGTCAAGCTGATGGCAAAACTCATCTTTCTGCCGGTTGCAGAAAAAATCGAGTCCGGCACCTACCTGGTGTATGACGGCGCATGCGGCACCGGCGGTATGCTGACCGTGGCAGAAGATACGCTCTTGCAACTTGCACGGGAGCATGGGAAAGAGGTGGCAATCCACCTGTATGGGCAGGAATCACAGCCCGAAACCTACGCCATTCTCAAGGCCGATCTTTTATTGAAAGGTGAAGGCGCTGAGGCAGAAAACATGAAGTTCGGCTCCACGCTCTCCGCCGACGGCCATCCGTCAAGCGAATTCGACTTCATGCTCTCCAATCCACCTTACGGCAAAAGCTGGAAGACCGATCAGGAACGCATGGGCGGCAAGGGCGAAATTAAAGACCACCGGTTTGTGATCAACTATAGCGGCGACCCTGAATACAAGATGATCACCCGTTCCAGCGACGGACAGATGTTGTTTCTTGTAAACAAGCTGTCCAAGATGAAAATCAATACTGCCCTTGGCAGCCGTATTGCCGAGGTTCATAACGGGTCATCCCTTTTCACGGGCGACGCCGGACAGGGGGAAAGCAACATCCGCCGCTGGATTATCGAAAACGACTGGCTGGAGGCAATCGTTGCCCTGCCGGAAAACCTCTTTTACAACACCGGCATTGCCACCTATATCTGGCTGTTGTCTAACCGGAAAAGCCCTGAACGAAAAGGCAAGGTTCAGCTCATTGACGCGAGCGGCTGGTTTGTGCCGTTGCGCAAAAACCTCGGCAAGAAAAACTGCGAGTTTTCCGAAGAACAAATCTGGCAGATTACCGGATTGATTGTGAATCCCGTAGAAACGGAGCAGTCAAAAATCTTCCCGAACGAGGCCTTTGGTTACCATAAGATTACGGTGGAACGCCCTTTGAAGCTGAAAGGCATTGACCCGGAAAGGGCCTATTCGCCAAAGGAAATAAAGGCCCTTGTGGCAGACGGCAAGGCGGACGAAGACGGCGTTCCCGTCATCAAGAAAATCCATAAGCCGGGGAAGGCGTCGCCCCTGCGCGGCCTGTTTGCGCGGACTATTGGCGGCAAGAAATGCGTGGTAGAGTATGAGGCGGACGCCAACTTGCGGGACACAGAACAGGTGCCTTTGCTGGAAGAGGGAGGCATTGAAGCGTTTTTCAAACGGGAAGTCCTCCCCTATGTCCCGGACGCCTGGATTGACGAGGGCAAGACACAGATCGGCTATGAAATCTCTTTCACCCGCTATTTCTACAAGCCCGCCCGGATGCGGACGCTTGAAGAAATCGTGGCGGATATACGGGCAATCGAGAAAGAGACGGATGGATTGTTGAAAGAGATTGTGGGGGATAAATAAAGTGAAGAAAAAGAAACTGCCGGCGCGCAAAACCAATCAATCGTCAATAGCCAAATCAGCGCCCAACGCGCTATTTCAGGATATCAGAAAACTGATAGATGAAACCCGTTCCTCGGTTGCAGTCACGGTAAACGCCGAATTGACCATGCTCTACTGGAAAATCGGAAAGCGTATTAACCTTGAAATACTCAAAGGCAAACGGGCTGAATATGGCGCTGAGATTGTCTCATCACTGGCAAGACAATTGGAAGCTGAATTTGGAAAAGGCTTTTCTGGAAAATATCTTCGCCGCATGATTCAGTTTTCTACGGTTTTTCCTGATGAACAAATTGTCGTATCACTGCTACGACAATTGAGTTGGACTCATTTTATTGCGTTAATTCCATTGAATGACCGTTTGAAAATTGAATTTTATGCGGAAATGTGCCGGTTGGAACACTGGAGTGTTCGCACCCTACGAAATAAAATTAATTCCATGTTGTTTGAAAGAACCGCCCTTTCAACCAAACCGGAAAAACTGGCAAAGATTGAGCTTCAACAGCTCAGGAACGAAGACAAACTTACCCCCGATATGGTGTTTCGCGACCCCTATTTTCTTGATTTTTTGGGGCTGAAGGATACCTATCAGGAGAAAGACCTTGAAACTGCTGGATTTGGAAAAAAGCGGCATCAAGGTCTCGTCCTATTGGACAGAGGCGCTGCCGAAAGAGCAACTGGAAAAGAAATTGCATGAGGCGGTGCGCCTGGCGCGGTTACGGCTGAAGGGAAAGGAATAAATCCGCAGATGACGCAGATGGACGCAGATAAGAAAGATCCAGAGACCTACTTAATCATTGGTGCGGCAATGGCTGCTCATCGTGAATTAGGCAACGGTTTTTTAGAGGCTGTTTATCAAGAAGCTTTAGAAAAGGAGTTTTCCAGGGAAGGTATCCCGTACGTTCGGGAACAAGAGCTTAAGATATTTTATCGCGGTCAAGAGCTGAAAACCTTCTATAAGGCAGATTTTGTTTGTTTTGGTAATACAATCGTTGAACTGAAAGCCCTGCAGCAGTTATCTGGGAATGAAGAGGCGCAAATTATCAATTATTTAAAGGCGTCCAGCTTAAATAAGGGACTATTGCTTAATTTTGGAACCAAACAACTACAATATAAAAGATTTGTCTTTAATCTGCGAGAATCTGCGCAATCTGCGGATAAAGGTAGTAAACAATGAATTTGAAACCATACCCTGAATATAAAGACTCCGGCGTGGCGTGGCTGGGGAAAGTGCCGAGGCATTGGGAGATGCGTAAAACCAAATATCTATTTAAAGAGCGCGTTCAGAAAGGTTTTCCCAATGAGCCATTGCTTGCAGCTACCCAGACGAAAGGTGTTGTCCCAAAAACTCACTATGAAAATAGAACCGTAATTGCTCAAAAAGATATTCATTTATTAAAACTTGTGAAAAAGGGCGATTTTGTAATAAGCCTTCGCTCATTTCAGGGAGGAATTGAATTAGCGCATTATCAAGGCATTATTAGTCCTGCTTACACAATAATGAATCCAAACAAAGAAATTTCAGGTGGATATTTCAAACATCTTGCAAAGTCAAAGTTGTTTATAAAACTTCTTACAACCTGTGTAACCGGAATTAGAGAAGGGCAAAATATTGATTATGAAATATTAAAAAGAAATCGCCTACCAATTCCTACAAAAGAAGAGCAAACCGTCATCGCCCGTTTTCTCGACTACAAAACCGCCCAGATTGCCCGCTTCATCAAGGCCAAAAGGCGGATGATTGAACTCTTGAAAGAGCAGAAGCAGGTGATCATCAACGATGCGGTAACGGGGAAGATTGACGTCGCCACCGGCAAGCCTTATCCGAAATACAAAGACTCCGGTGTGAAATGGTTGGGGCAGGTGCCGGAAGGGTGGGAGGTAAGAAAGATTAAATATATCAAATCTAATACACACAACTCATTTGTTGACGGACCCTTTGGTTCAAGTCTAAAATCAATACATTATGTACAAAATGGTGATGTTTATATTGTCGAGTCTGGATTTATTACTCGGGGACAATTCATTTGGAAAGATTTTAAAACGATAACTAATGAACATTTTGCATCAATCAAAAGAAGCGAATGCAAAGGTGGGGACATCATAATCGCAAAAATTGGTGCTTATTACGGCATGTCAGGCATACTACCCAAACTTGACAAAAAAGCTGTGGTTTCTGGAAACTCATTAAAACTGACCGTAAATTATACTATTTGTAGTGCCGAATATATCCATAATGCTCTATTAGTAGCAAAAAATAAAAGCGCTTTTAAATTCATTGTTGGTGAAACAGCACAACCTGCCTTAAGTCTTGGTGGAATTAACAGAATATGTTTACCATTACCAAGCAAGAAAGAACAGATAGAAATAACAAATGTTATTAAGAACAAATCGCATATTATGGATATCGCCATCTCCCGCACCGAGCGCGAAATCGCCCTCATTCAGGAATACCGCACGCGCCTCATCTCCGACGTGGTAACGGGTAAGATTGATGTGCGTGATATTAAAATACCTGACACCACCGGTATTGATGACACACTTGATGAATCAATAGAAGAACCCGAAGGCGAAGAGGAATTGGAAACAGAGGAGGCTGAAGAGTGGATCCGCAGATGACGCCAAAAATATATCATATAACGCATTATCAAAATCTTAAATCCATGAGGACAAGCGGGGCGATTTTCTCTGATTCATATTGCCTGAAAAACAGCAAAGACCATACGAAAATAGGTATGTCAGAAATAAAGAGGAGAAGGCTTGAAGAGATTGAGGTCAAATGCCATCCCGGTACCAGGGTCGGGGAATATGTGCCGTTTTATTTTTGCCCCCGCTCAATAATGCTCTACCTGATGTATAAAGGGAATCATCCTGACCTTAAATATAAAGAGGGGCAGGAGCCGGTTGTTCATATTCAGGCAGACTTGATATCTGTTGTAGAGTGGGCTGAAAAGAATATGGTTAAATGGGCATTCTCTGACAGAAACGCAGGCATCTATTATGCCGAATTTTATAATGATATGAGAGAGCTAGACAAAATCAACTGGGGGGCGGTAAATGCATCGGATTTCAGACAACCTCTGATGAAAGACGGAAAACAGGCTGAGTTTCTCCTTTACAAATCTTTTCCTTTTGATTTAATTGAGTCAATTGGAGTTATAAATGCAAAGATTCAATCCGTGGTTAAAAACATGCTGCAAGGTAACGTCCTTGTGGATAAGGTTCGAATAAGACCGGATTGGTATTTCTGATGGGCATGATAAAATGATTAAAATAATAAAAGGGAACGTTCTCGAACAGAAAACCGAAGCTATCGTAAACACCGTTAACTGTGTCGGGGTGATGGGACGCGGCATCGCGCTCAGTTTTCGTGAGGCCTATCCGGAAAATTATCGTGAATATAAAAAAGCCTGCGATAAAGGTGAAGTTGTTCCGGGACGCATGTTTGTTCATCTCGCGGGTGATATGTTTTCCAAAAAGTATATCATCAATTTCCCCACAAAAAGACACTGGAGGGAAAAGAGCCGCATTGAAGACATCAGGTCGGGACTTGCCGACCTTGTTAGCGTAATTAGGGAACTGCGCATCAAATCGGTCACCATCCCTCCGCTTGGGTGCGGGCTTGGAGGTCTTGACTGGAAGGTGGTACGCCCGATTATTGAAGACGCGGTGAAAGAACTTTCCGGCGTAGAGATTAACATTATCGAACCGGAGCCTTCTTTTAAAATACAACGGCAGAAAACGGCTCGCCCCGAAAAAACCAAACTGACCGAAGGAAGGGCAGGGCTTATTGTTCTGATAAGCAGATACCTTGCGGCAATGATGGATACGAGTGTGACATTGCTTGAACTGCATAAGCTGATGTATTTTTTACAGGAAGCGGGAAACCCTCTTCGCCTTAATTATGAGAAGGCACTGTATGGACCTTATGCGTCAAATTTGAGACACGTTCTTGATATTATGAACAATGTTTACATCAGCGGCTATGATGACAGGGAGGACAACCCTGAGAAGGAAATTGAGCTATTGGATCATTCCTTTTTAGAAGCGGAAGAGTATTTATCAAATAAACCGGAAATTATGCAACATATAGATAAAGTGTCGTCCGTGATTTCCGGTTTTGAATCCTCGTTTGGAATGGAATTGCTCTCTACGGTTCACTGGGTTGCCAAAAGAGAAAACGCCGAAACGCCGGACAGGGCGGTAATGCTGACACACGCATGGAACAGCCGCAAAAAAATGTTTTCTGAAAAACAGATCAAGGCCGCCTGGGAAAGGCTTAAAGGCCAAAAATGGATATAACCCCCTCTATGTTTACCGACACGTCCGAAAAAGGGCTTGAAACCCTCATCGTAAATTCCTTAATAAACGACTCCGGTTACGTGCCGGGCGACCCCAAAGACTACGACCGCGAACACGCCATTGACCTTGCCAAACTGATTGAGTTTGCAAAGGCCACTCAGCCAAAGGCATTTGAGGCGCTTTCGCTTGGTGCGGACACCCCCAAACGCACCAAGTTTCTGCATCGCTTGCAGGGCGAGATTGCCAGGCGGGGCGTTATTGACGCGCTGAGGCTCGGCGTAAGCGATGGGCATGTAAAGCTGGAACTGTTTTACAGCTCGCCCTCGGAGCAAAACCCAAAGGCGCAGGAGCTATACAAACAGAACGTCTTCAGCGTCACGCGCCAGTTGCAATACAGCATGGATAATACGAAGCTTGCCCTGGATATGGCAATTTTTATTAACGGCCTGCCGGTAATCACTTTTGAGTTGAAAAACAAGCTTACCAAGCAGACGGTGGAAGACGCCGTTCAGCAGTACAAGCGCGACCGTGATTCCCGTGAACTCTTGTTTCAATTCGGACGCTGTATGGTTCACTTTGCTGTGGACGATCATGAGGTGCGGATGTGCGCGCATCTTAAAGACAAGGCGTCATGGTTCCTGCCCTTCAATAAAGGACACAACGACGGCGCCGGAAACCCACCAAACCCCAACGGCATTGCCGTTGATTATCTCTGGAAAGATATCTTGCAGAAGGACAGCCTGACCGATATTCTGGAAAACTATGCCCAGGCCGTAGAAAAGAAAGACGAGAAAACCGGCAAGAAAAAACGCGAGCAGATATTCCCGCGCTACCACCAGCTTGATGTGGTGAGAAAACTCCTTGCTACTGCTCCGGTTGATGGGGCTGGGAAGCGTTACCTTATTCAACACTCTGCCGGAAGCGGCAAGAGTAATTCCATAAGCTGGCTTGCGCATCAGCTTGTCGGACTGGAAAAGGACGGCAAACCGCTTTTTGACACGATAATCGTCGTTACCGACCGCCGGGTGTTGGATAAACAGCTACGCGACAATATCAAGCGCTTTGCTCAGGTTTCATCTATTGTCGGAGCTGTTACCGAAGGGTCTCAGCAGCTTCGCTCGTTTTTGGAGCAGGGAAAGAAGATCGTCATTACCACGGTACAGAAATTCCCCTTTGTGCTGGATCAGATCGGCGACCAGCATCGCAACAAGACCTTTGCCATCATCATTGACGAGGCGCACTCCAGCCAGGGCGGGCGGACAGCGTCGAAAATGAACATGGCGCTGGCTGAGTCTCCTGCTCAATATGGGTCTGAAGATGAGGATATGGAAGATACGATCAACCGGATTATTACCTCACGCAAGATGCTTTCCAACGCAAGCTACTTTGCCTTCACTGCTACGCCCAAGAACAAGACGCTCGAAATATTCGGTGAGGCTTATACGGAAGGCGATGCGGTGAAGCGCCGCCCGTTCCATGCCTACACCATGAAGCAGGCTATTCAGGAGGGTTTCATTCTCGACGTGCTGCTAAACTATACCCCGGTTAACAGCTATTACCGCTTGATAAAATCGGTTGAAAACGACCCTGAGTTTGATACCAAGCGGGCGCAGAAAAAGCTGCGCCGCTACGTGGAATCCCATAATTACGCCATCCGCCAGAAGGCGGAAATCATGATTGACCATTTTCACGACGAGGTGATTGCCCGCCATAAAATCGGCGGCAATGCCCGCGCCATGGTGGTATGCAGCGGCATAGAACGGGCAATTCAGTATTACCGTGCCTTCTGCGATTATCTGGAGGAACGGAAATCGCCGTATAAGGCGATCGTAGCCTTTTCGGGGGAATATGAATACGGCGGCAAGCATCTTACCGAATCAAATCTAAACGATTTCCCGGGCAATACGATCCCGGACGTCTTTCAGAATGACCCCTACCGTTTTCTCATCGTTGCCGATAAATTTCAGACGGGCTACGACGAGCCGCTTTTGCATACCATGTACGTGGACAAACAACTATCGGGAATCAAGGCGGTGCAGACCTTGTCGCGCCTGAACCGGGCGCATCCTCAAAAGACGGACACCTTCATATTGGATTTCATGAACGACGCGGAGGTTATTCAGTATGCCTTTTCCGATTACTACCGGACGACCATACTGAGCAATGAAACCGACCCCAACAAACTGCATGACTTAAAGGCCGCCCTTGACGGGTATCAGGTGTACACCCGCCGCCAGATTGACGACGTTGTGTCGCTGTTTCTAAAGGGCGAGGCGAGGGAAACCATTGACCCAATCCTTGATGCGTGCGTGGCTAACTATAATGACGAACTTGACGAAGACGGGCAGGTGGATTTCAAGGGCAAGGCAAAGGCGTTTGTAAGGATGTACAACTTCCTTGCCTCCATTCTCCCCTTCGCCAACGCTCAATGGGAAAGGCTCTCGATATTTCTGAACTTCCTCATCCCCAAACTTCCCGCGCCCAAAGAAGAGGATTTATCAAAAGGCATCCTTGAATCCATAGACATGGACAGCTACCGCGCAGAGATTCAAGCCGTCCGAAACGTCAGCCTGCCCGACGGCGACGCGGAAATTGACCCGATTTTAGAAGAAGGCAGAGGCAAAAAAGCAGAGCCGGAGCTTGACAGCCTGAGCAACATCATCAGGGCGTTTAACGACCAGTTTGGAAACATAGACTGGAAAGACGCCGACAAGATCAGAAAAATCATTGCGGAAGAATTGCCGGGAAAGGTCTCTGCCGATAAATCCTACCAGAACGCCATGAACCAAAATGACAAACAAAACGCCAGGATTGAGCACGATAAGGCGCTTGAACGGGTTATTGTAGAGATGCTTACCGACCACACGGAGCTTTTCAAACAGTTCATGGACAATCAGAGCTTCAAGAAATGGCTGGCAGATACGATATTCAATGAAACCTATAAAAAGAAATTTGCTTAACAAGGAAATCTCGCATCTGCCGGTTAAATTTATGCGGTAACCAGACGCAAATTATGTGGTTATACCAATGAAATGGAACCATCAGCAATCCTAAACCCCCTCTCATAATTTTAGCAATATATTGACGCGAATACAAAGCATAGCTATAATGAAGCGCATTGTGTTCTGTGGGATTTTGTGTTTGCCGGCCCGTAACAGTTCACGTGGTATCCGTAATCCGTGTAAGACAACTCCCTGTATTTTCCTTATAAATCGGAGGTAATCGCTCATTACTATGTCTCGTACCGCAAAACTGAAGGCATTATTGACAACCAAGCTGGGGACGGACGCAAACGCTCTCCGGGACTCATTTGCACGGCATTTGGAGTGCTCGCTGGCCAAAGACGCATATTCGGCAACCATGCTGGATATTTACAAAAGCCTGGCCTACACCGTGCGTGACCGTATGGTAAAGCGCTGGATAGACACCCAGCAATCGTATTACGATAACGACGTAAAGCGCGTTTACTATCTATCCATGGAATTCCTCATGGGCCGCACGCTGGGTAACAGCCTGATAAATCTTAACCTGCACGACGACGTCGTCCGGGCATGTTTCGACCTGGGATATGAACTGGAAGAACTGCGGGAGGTCGAATGGGACGCCGGTCTCGGCAACGGCGGACTCGGCAGGCTTGCGGCATGTTTCCTCGACTCGACGGCAACCATGGAATTACCTGCTTATGGATATGGTATCCGCTACGAATACGGCATATTTTCACAAAAAATTAAAGACGGCTATCAGGTGGAATCGCCCGATAACTGGCTCCGGTACGAAAACCCGTGGGAAATCGCGCGTCCGGAATATTTATACACGGTGCAATTTTACGGACGGGTTCATCAGTATTCTGACGCCAACGACAAGCTTTGCCACGAATGGGTCGATACACAGGACGTAATGGCAATGGCCTACGATACCCCTATTCCCGGCTACCGGAACAACACCGTCAACAATCTGCGGCTCTGGGCGGCAAAGTCCACCCGCGAATTCGATTTTAGCTACTTCAACGAAGGGAACTACATCAGGGCGGTCGAAAACAAGCAGCGAAGCGAGATTATTTCCAAGGTGCTGTATCCCAACGACGAGAAATTCGAGGGAAAGGAATTAAGGCTGAAACAAGAATATTTTTTTGTGTCGGCGACCTTACAGGACGTAATGCGCCGCTACAAAAAAGGCCACCAGGATTTCGGCAAATTCAGCGACAAGGTTGCCGTCCAATTAAACGACACGCATCCCGCCATAGCCATACCGGAACTCATGCGCATGCTGATAGACGTCGAACATCTTGATTGGGAAAAAGCGTGGGAGATTACGGTAAAGACGTTCGGATACACAAACCACACGATATTGCCGGAGGCGCTGGAGAAATGGTCGGTAAGCCTGATGGAACGCGTGTTGCCCCGCCATATACAGATTATCTATGAAATCAACCGCCGTTTTCTCAGCGAAGTCGCATACCGGTTCCCCGGCAGTTCCGAACGCCAGCAAGCCATGTCACTCATTGATGAAAACGGGGAAAGAAAGGTGTGTATGGCGCATCTTGCAATCGTCGGCAGCCATTCAACCAACGGCGTGGCAGCCCTGCACACGGAACTGCTCAAATCACACGTGTTCAAACCTTTTTATGAAATGTTTCCTGAGCGTTTTTGCAACATAACGAACGGCATCACCCAGCGCCGCTGGCTGCAGAAATGCAATTCGGAACTCGCGCAGCTTATTACCAAAAACATCGGTGACGGTTGGGTGAAAAACCTGTCGGAATTGAAAAAACTCGTCCCCTTCGCGGAAGACAAAGGGTTCAGGGACAAATGGAGAAAGAGCAAGCTGTCGAATAAACTGCGCCTTGCCGACCATCTCAAGAACGACGATACCTTTGCAATAAACGTAAGCGCAATGTTCGACTGCCAGGTCAAGCGCATCCACGAATATAAGCGGCAATTGCTCAACGTCCTGCACGTAATTTATCTTTACCACAAGATCAGGGCAAACCCGACGGCGGAATACACGCCGCGTTCCGTCATTATCGGCGGCAAGGCGGCGCCGGGGTACGCTACGGCCAAACTGATCATCAAATTAATTCATTCCGTGGCCGACGTTGTAAATAACGACCCCGTCATTGGCGGAAGATTGCGGCTTTTTTTCCTGGCAAACTACCGCGTCTCGCTTGCGGAGAAGATCATCCCGGCCGCGGACCTTTCCGAGCAGATTTCAACGGCCGGTACGGAGGCGTCAGGCACGAGCAACATGAAATTTGCCTTAAACGGCGCCCTCACCATCGGCACACTGGACGGCGCCAACATTGAAATCAAAACCGAAGTTGGCGACGACAATATTTTCATCTTCGGCATGACCGTCGAAGAAATAAAGCAACTGAAAGGAAAAGGATATAGCCCTTACGACTATTATCAGAAAAATCCTGAGTTGAAAGAAATAATTGACATGATCAGCAACGGCCATTTTTCACCCCAGCAGCCTCACGTATTCAGACCAATCGTGGATAGTTTACTCTATCAGGGGGATCAATACTTCCTGCTGGCGGATTTTGCATCGTACGTGAGTTGTCAGGAGCGGGTCAGCCAGCTTTATCGTAATCATGAAGAGTGGACAAGAAAATCAATTTTGAACGTAGCCAGAATAGGCGTATTTTCCAGCGACCGCTCCATCCAGGAATACTCGCAGAAAGTATGGAGCGTTTCTTCTTCGCCTGTTAATATTATCCAATAACCCATTTTTGTAATGCTGGAGGTTTCTCTCGTTCCCAAGCCCCACAAACTGTTCTATATGAACATTAGGCAGACAGCCTATATGCATGCAGAGAAGATGTATAAAATTCCTAATTTTACCGGTAGTTTTTTCTGTTACCGTTCAAGTTTTTTGTAGAAAGGCTTTGGATGAAGCTTTAGAAAAGGGGTATCCAGAGATATTAAATAGTGACCAGGGTTCCCAGTTTACGATCGATGATTTTGCCGGAATATTCTTATGCAAAGAGATAACAATTAGTATGGATGGTCTAGGTCGGGTGTATGACTATCTTTTTATGGAACGGCTTTGTAGGAGCGTAAGGTAAGAGGATATTTACATAAAAGATTACCAAGTTTGTCGTGATGCACGTGAGGGTTTGGAGAAGCATTTTTCATTTTATAACGCAAAGGAGGATTAAGGCGATTGTTTTTTGCCGTATCCACCATTTATTTCACCACCTCTTTTTTCGTTATTCCTTTGTGCCTTGCGGTAGAGTTATTCTTGGTGGATGCGATTCGCTTCATCAACCCTACCCACGGGATGAGTAATGCCCTGAAGGAAATTCGCTTCCTCAGTTTTTTATCATCGCAATTTTATTGCCGATCACTTCATGTACAATATGCTGCCGCCGAATATTTAATTTAAGTTATAAGCATTTCAAGATAGGGATACGGCGCCCCGTGTCCCTACGTGTGAATGTAAAACAGTCGCCAAAGGGTTAATTTTAATTTATTAACTCCACAGAACAAAATTAACATGGAACATGGTTGTATCGTAGCATTAGACCTATGAAAACAACAATTACTCAACAACAACCACCTAGCACACACCAGATTGAGCATATAATTATCGGTACGGCCGGGCATATTGACCACGGGAAGACCTCCCTGGTGAAGGCCTTGACGGGGATTGACGCCGACCGGCTCCCTGAAGAAAAACAGCGTGGAATGACGATCGACCTAGGTTATGCATACCTTGACCTCGACGCCAGCAGGAGAATAAGTATTGTTGACATGCCAGGGCATGAACGTTTTGTGAAAAACATGCTGGCCGGCGCTACCAGCATCAGCCTGGTACTGTTCGTTATCGCGGCAGATGACGGCGTAATGCCGCAAACCATAGAGCATCTGGAGATTATCAATCTCCTGGGCATAAAACAGGGAATCATTGTTTTGACAAAGAGGGACCTTGTTACGGATGAATGGTTTGCTGCGGTTCGGGACGACGTTAAAGACGTCCTCAAGGGTACCACCCTGGAGCAAGCGCCAATGGTCTCTGTATCTACCGTTACAGGTGAAGGGATTGAGGATTGTAAGGCGATAATAAAAGACTTGATTGGCCGGATGAAAAACAGAGAAATGCTCCGCGTATTTCGCCTTGCTATAGACAGGTCGTTTACCATCCCTGGTTATGGGTGTGTGGTAACCGGGCCGGTACTGGGTGGTCAGGTAGCGGTAGAAGATGAAGTTGAAATCGTGTCCCTCAACAAAGTCGTGCGCGTGAGAGGGATTGAGGTAACGGGGGAGCGGGTAAACGTTGCCTTTGCTGGGCAGCGCGCCGCGGTTAATCTCACGGGTATCAAATCCGGTGAAATAAAGCGGGGATATGAACTTTCACAGCCCGGCTACTTGCACACCGTGAACGTTATCGACGCATCGTTGCTCCTGATAAAAAGCGTGAAGAATCCCTTGAGAAACAGGGCAAGGATACGGTTCCACATTAACACCTCCGAGGTGATGGGGCGCGTTGTATTGTTGGATAGAGAATCGTTGAAACCCGGCGAAGAATCCCTGGTTCAGATACTTCTTGAAAGCCCGATTGTAACAGAGCGTGAAGACCGGTTCATCATCCGTTCCTATTCACCCCCGTATACCATTGGCGGTGGGAAGGTCTTGCAGCATAATACCGTCCGGTTGAAACGATTTAACGAGGACGCGCTGAAAACCCTTAAAATTCTGGCCGGTGGAAACCTTTCCGACATTGTAGAAAAGGTTTATTTGAATGACGGCAATGCCGGCAAGGGCATGTTTTCTTTGGTGTTTACGCTGGAAGAAATTTCCAGGCTGGTCAACATCCACCCTCTTCTCCTAAAAGATATTGTGGCGGGATTATTGAAAAGGGGGGTACTGTTAAAGTTTGATATCGACAGTAAAGAGGTTATTATCCATCGTGACGTTATTGCTTCCCTAAAGGATGTCATTGTAAAGACACTCAAGGCGTTTCATAAAGAGCATCCGTTAAAGACGGGGGTTGAGGATGGGCAATGTAAAACCATTTTAGGTAATAACATTCATTCTTCCATAATCACTGCGGCTCTTTCCCAATTAAAGCAAGAAAAGGCTGTCAATATTATCGACAGTAAATTGTCATTGGCGGGGTTTAAGATTGAGGTAACAAAACAGGAAAAAGGCGTTTTAGAAAAGATGGAAGAATTCTTTCTCCAGGGGGGTGTTACTCCCCCTTCGAAGGAAGAGGGATTTTCCAAATTTGGCGCTTCCGGCAAGAACGCCTTTGCCGTGCTCGTTGAGCAAAAAAGGCTCATTGCGGTAGACAAGGAGCTCTATTATCATACCCTGACGCTTGATAAGGTAAAGGAGCTTGTCCGTGAACACATCAAGAAACTTGGTCCCATTACAGCGGCACAGTTCAGAGATATAACAAAGACCTCCCGGAAATTTGCCATACCGCTCCTGGAATATTTCGATGCAATTCACTTTACCAAACGGACGGGTGATGTGCGGATATTATTCTAATTTTCAATAAAACACCTTTTTTACCGTTGTCCAGTTGCAAACCCGGGATGCAGAAGGGAATTACTTTTCTCCGTTAGTTTGTCCGTTTAGCAAAAACAAAGAAAATTGCAAGTTTTTTTGATTCTATCAACCCTATTGAACATCAATGGTAAGAAAGACAAGAGAGAATGGTATGAAATTATAGAAGATATCATGTGATGGTGTTTTTCCTACATCATTGAGGTTGGTTCGGAATGTTTATTTAGCAGATCAGAAGCAGTGTTCGCTCACGTCTCCACCATACCTTCAACAGCCTTTGTTTGCTGTCTCTGTAGAGACGCACTGGCGTGCGTCTCTACAGAAGCCTGAAATTTCCGAACGTTAATTTACTTAGCGCCAACCTTTTGTCTGGATTTCTTGGGGGATTTGGTTTCGATTCCAATTTCTTCGTCGGTAAGGTAGCACGCGGGGTCGTGTTCCCATATATCGCCATAAACCGCTTCTGCCCTGGCCCTGAAATTCCCGCCACAGATGTTGAGCCATTTGCACTTTGCGCAACGGCCTTTGATGTATGGATTTTTATTCTTGAGCCTAGCCATTAGCTCGTTGGAGGTGTCTTCCCAAATCTCGCTGAACTTTCTCTTCTTGATGTTCCCGAAGGAATACTGCCTCCAGAACTGATCGGCGTGAACCTCTCCATCCCAGCTTATACATGCAAGCCCTTTTCCAGAGCTATTTCCCTCATTCATCTGGAGAAGTTCGTATATTTCCGCGGCCCTCTTGGGATTTTCCTTCAACATGCGCAAATACACGTACGGACCGTCGGCATGGTTATCGACCGTAAGCACCTCCAGCATCCTGCCCTTATTATGCGCTTCCTTTGTCTTGTTGATGATGAGGTCAACGACCTGCCGGGTTTCTTCGTGTGAAAGGTCTTCTTCAATCAAGTTAGACCCCCTGCCGGAATAAACCAAGTGATAGAAGCACACCCTGGGGATTTTTTCTTTTTCAATAAGCTGAAAAATACCAGCGACGTCGTGGGCATTTCTCTTGTTGATGGTAAAGCGCAGTCCCACCTTGATGCCAGTAGCCAGGCAGTTCCTGATGCCCTCCAACGCCAGATCAAATGCGCCGGGAATGCCGCGGAAGCGGTCGTTGGTATCTTTGAGCCCGTCTAGGCTTATACCCACGTAGGAGAGGCCGAATTTCTTCAACTCAAGCGCCTTTTCCCTCGTTATCAACGTGCCATTCGTGCTGATAACCGCC
>Ga0315281_10004079_pt1 | contig 21292 bp, 24 predicted proteins | sample YL17G07_0_MG_FD_204540 | JGI IMG/M metagenome (GOLD analysis project Ga0315281, IMG submission 204540) | Sediment microbial communities from Yellowstone Lake, YNP, Wyoming, USA - YL17G07_0 | ecosystem: Environmental > Aquatic > Freshwater > Lake > Sediment | place: USA: Wyoming | collected...
GAGTTGCAGTTGGAGCGGAAGTGGCGGTGGGACAAGAACTTGCGAAAATGGGGGTTTTTGTTCTCATAACCCAAAGGTCGCAGGTTCAAATCCTGCCCCCGCTACCATACTGATTCTCGCACTTTTCTGTGCGGGAGCAGTTGACAAGGCCCGGATCGGCAGACGCAAGAAACCGATTCGGGCTTTGCCGTTTTTCGCGTCCACCTCTATCCGACCGATGTACGCGCGCAGGAGGGCCTTCACCTCGGCCACGCTGCCTTGCGCCAGCACTTGCTCCAGTTCGTCGAGGCTCTTCAGGATGGCCTCGGCGACGGCCTCCACGTCTGCGACCGGCTGGCGCGTGGCCTTCGTGGCGCGCAGTTTCGCCTCCAGCCTCTTCCTCTCCTCGACCAGCTCGTTGATTTTGACGACGGCCATGTCCACGTTCAGGCCCTTCTCGATGGCCGCCTCCCAGCGTTTGACGCGCACGTCCACCTCGGCAATCTTGGCCGGGAGCGTTTCAGCGGAGTCACCGTCGTCTTGCGTCGCCGCGCGGAGTTCATCGGCAATCTTCGCCCGCAGGTGGTCTATCTGGCCCATCTCCCTGAGCCGCCTACCGAGCGCGTCCAGGACGGGTTTCTCCAGATGCTCGCGCGCCAGCAGGTGATGCTGGCAGACCGTCCTCCCCTTCATCTGATAGCCGCCGCAGATGTAGTAGGAGTATTTGCGATACCCCTTCCGTTTGCCGCTGGTCTTCGTCAGCCCTTGGAGTTTGTGACCGCAGGTGCAGACCGCCAGGCCGGACAGGAAATATGGCGCGACAATTGCCTTGCCTCGACCGAAAGGCGTGTTCCTTTCCCCGCGTTTTGCCTGTGCCAGGTCAAACAGTTCCTTTGAGATGATGGCGTCAAACCCGTGTTCGTCGTCGGCCACGATCCAGTCGGCCTCCTTGTTCCGGCGAAGACCGACGGCCTCGGATTCATCGAGGTGCTGGACAGTCCCGCCCGCAATCCGGTGATAACGGCTGAAGTTTCGGACGTTCCAGATGTTCGCGCCGTAGTACAGGGGATTGACCAAGATGGACCGCACCGTGCCGACGCTCCACTTTCCTCCCCGGGGTGAGGCAATGCCGTCCCCATTGAGTTCCTCCATGATGGTGCGGATGCCCTTCTCCTTGTGCGCGTAGGACTCGAATATCTGGCGCAGCACCTCGACGCGCTCCGGGGCGCCCACGACCAGCGTAGAGTGCGCCGTGCCGTCCTTGACCGGGCGCACGCCATCGGCATAGGTCTGCACCTGCCCGTCCGGGAATATCTGCTGGCAGATGCCCCCGCCGAGGTCGCGTACCGTGTAGAGCGCATCCCCGTTCCGGGCTACTACCCGCCGGTCGTAGCCGTATGGCGTGGGTCGCCCGGCGTCAAAGCCCTGCCGCGTCAGCGGAATCAGGCCACGGCTGGTGTCGGCAGAGAGGTTGACCAGGTACTGCCCGGCCTCGGCGTATTCCAAGCCGCTGGCGATGAAGTCCAGCATCTTGTTCCCGGTCTTCTGGATGCCCTGCACGAAATGGACGCGCTTGCCGCACTTCTCAATCTCCCGCTCGATGTTCATGCCGTCCAAGGGGTCAACCGAGCGCGCCAGCCGGTTGCGCTTCCAGAAATAGACGTCCGTGATGTCCTGCCGGGTGCGGCAGAGGTTCAGCAACTTCTTCAGGCCGGGCCGGTCGAGGATGCTGCCGCTGATCCCCTCGTCCTCGCACCACATCCCGTTGTCGAGCAGGCGCACCCCATCGCGTTCAGCCGTCGCGCGGATGCATTCCTTCTGCTCGTCAATGGAGCGTTCCTGCCGGTCGGTGGACACCCGGACGCAGCCGACGCCCACCTTGCCATAACCTTTTTCAGCCACAGTTGATACCTCGCATTGCCTACCGGTTCTCCAACACGCACCGTCGTGACACATCAGGGCATTGGGGTTCGAGTAAGTCAAGGGCGTTTTCGGCGGAATCTGCTTCCCTCGCCGCGCCAGCATGTGGGCCAGCCTGCCGGGCGCGCCACAGCTTCACCAGCAGCCGGGCCAGGGCCGTATCCGCCAGCGCCACGTTCTCAGCCGATGCCTCGGATTCCATCTCGTGCTCCTCGACCACGAAGGTGCCTTGTTCGGGCCGCACGTCAGGGGCAGCACCGGCATCCACCGCCATCGTCGTGATCTCTCCCATGCTCCCCGGCTCTGTTTCCGCAGGTTTCAGCGGGTGAGGCGCGTCGGCGCAATGGCGCTGCTGGATCGTCGTGCCGGCCAGTGAAGCCGCCTTTCGCCCCCTGCATGGCCGGTTCCCAGGGCCAGAGGCACTGGATACCCTGCGGGGCGTCGTTTTCGGCCTGGCCGGATTTGCTATCATGCTGTGCGGCATGGGCTTCCTTCGTTATCCACAAAAACCGGACAGCTAAAACAAACTCAGTCTATTACCGCGACTGGTTCCCGCGCGGTCGAAAAGAACGATGTTTTCCAAGTACCTATGCGACTTCTGGCGTGGGCGCCGCGCCACGCATCAACGTGCAGGGCATTCATTTGTGGTTCATCTCCAAGACCGTCTCGATGAGCCGGAGCCGCGCGTGGGCGCGGTCTGCGCACGGCTGGCACAGGGCGAAGAGGTACAGGCTGCACTTGCCCCCTCGCGAGGCGAGGACGCGTCGGGGTTGCAACTCCAACGTGCAATGCACCGTGCCCGGTGCAGCGCAGAGGAGACAGTGGCGCGGCTCGACGGGTTGGGTGATCCAATAAGGGGTCTCCTCATGCATCGGCTGTTCAGTCACGACATGTCCTCCTTCAACCGGTTTGCTCGGTCCGAAATCTGTTCCCATGCAATCCGCCTCGCCTCCTGTTCACTCAGACCACCATCGAAGACGCAGATCGCTACGCGCTCCTCCCACTCGTAGGCCAGGTCGGGGTCGGTAATGCGCGCTTCCTGCGGCGTCGGCCAGCGCTGGAACTCATACAAAGTGGTCATCTCCTCTCAGGTGGTACGCTATGGTACGTTGAGTGGTACGCCACACACCGTGTCGTAAGACGTTTATGAGAAAGCGGATACAAGGTGGTACGCGATGGAACGCCTGAAATCCCTATTGCAAGTTCCTGTGTATCTCTTCTGTGTCTCATATCCTTCCTCGTGCTGGCGGTGGTTTGATTTTCACGCGCGATAAATAGCCAAAAGTGGCGTTCCATCGCGTACCACCCCTGTAACTCGTTGCCGCAGAGTGCGTTGCGAGAGCAGGGGTAGCGTTCCACTCAACGTTCCAACGCGTTCCATCGCGTACCACTTGGGTCATGGTCCGAGGTCCACCCCCTCATAAAAGCGATCCCGGCCGTCGTCGACGCGCCGGTTGGACATCCTCAGATGCGGCACGGCGGCGCGAAGGTCGCGCCCAAAGCTCGCCTTTGTGCCAGCATGGTCACGGCCCATTTCCGCACAATGCGCTTTCCACGCCTCATAGAGGCGGCCCGCATCGATCATCCGCCCCGGCGCCACAACGCACCGGTCACGCACAAATGCGCCCACTGGACTGGCCAGGTCTTCGAGGTCGCGGATCGCCTCGTCCACGCTCTTCGGCTGGATAAAATGTCCGCGCGCGCGCAGGCGCGACCAGCCCTGCAGCGCCCAAAGGAGGATGCCGGGCAACTCCTTCAGCAGCCGCTCGGTCAGCCCGTGGTCCTCGCGCCCGTAGAAACTCTCCGTCAGGCGCAGGATTACGAAGCGTCCCGCCAACGCGCCGGAGGTGTCGGTGAGCTTGGGAAGCTCGTTGGTGAGAAACACGAAGCGCGTCGCCAGCCGCATGGTGACGGCTCCCAGGTGCTTGCGGTCGATGGTCAAAACATCCTCGCCGGAGATGCAGAGCAGCCGCTCGATGACGGTGAGAATGTCCTGCCCGCTGAACCGCGCGTCGGAGACGACGGCCAGGCTCTTGCCGATCAGCGGCTGTAGCCCGAACTGGCCGGCCAGGCCGGAGGTGGTCGGTCCCACGACGTTGTCGCGCCCGATGAGTTCGCGCAGGACTCGTCCGATGGTCCCCTTGCCGCTGCGTTTGGGGCCGACGATCAAGAGCATCTTCTGCTGCGAGGTGTCCGGCGTGAGGCAGTAGCCGAACCAGTCCTGGAGTAGTTCGATGCTTTCCATGTCGTCGCCGAAGAGCTGCTTGAGGAATCCGATCCACGCCATGGGTGCCGTGGCGTTGGCGTCATGGTCGAAATCCAGGGCGCAGGTGGTAAACAGCGCGGGTGTGGCAGGAATGATCTTCCCCGTGGGGATGTGCAGGTTGAGTGTTTTGCAGGAGAGGATTTCCCTGGGATCGGGCAGCTCGGGGCCGCCTTCGAGCCAGATCGGCGGCGTCAGGTTCGCCGACAGGTGGGTGTAATTCCGAATCGTCTCCAACGCGGCATTCACCGTGCCGGGGTTGGACTCGAAGGGGACCAGGAGCATGTTGCCGCTGCGTTTGTCGCAGATGTACCGGAGCGCCTGGTGGAGCCAGGGCTGGAGTCGCTTCTTGACTGTAGCGTCCTCGACCACGACGTAGCGGTTGTCGCGCCACTCCATCAACAGACCGGCGTAGGTGTGCAACGTGCGCCCGTCCGCATGCGCGTGAAACTCCCGCACGTGCGCCTCCGCAGTCGGCAGCGTCCGCTTCGGCGAGAGCACGAGCTTGCCCGTCTCCGGATCGCGGCAGCCCAACGCGATGAGACCTTCGTTGTCGGTCTCCAGCGCCGACCCGCGTTCGCATCGCTTTTCGGCGGCACGGATGCGCTTGAGAACGTCCGCGTCGGTGAAGTTCTTGGGGAACGGGTGCGACTTGGCGAACTCCCGGATGCAGGCGACCGCTTCTTCATCGCCGAGGCCGTGCTCAACGCACCGGCAGACCATCTTGAAAAGGCGCAGACCGCCATCCGGCGTCTCCGCAGCCTTCATCCGGCGCATGGCCTTGAGGCAGCGGTCGTATGGAGTGATTTCTTCCTTCGATTCGCTACCGTCTGGTTCGGCCTCGGCGAGGGACGCGGTCTCCGGCTGCACCGCTGCGGTCTTCCGCGCGCTCCCCTCCGCCTTCTCGACGATGCGCTCGATGTTGACCTCGCCCTCATTTTCCTTCGACTGCTCCTGGTCCCGCAGCCAGCCGGAGGGTTTGTCATGCGGCTTCTTCGCCGCATCCTCGACCTTGTGACGAAGCTCCTTCTCCGTCCACGGCGGCTGGCAGCGGGGGTTGTAGTGCTCCAGGAGCATCAGCAACGCGCGGTCGGCTGGAATGCCGAAGCCATGCACCATCGCCGTGGCGGCGTGGTACGTGGCTTTGTGTCCGCTCTGCCCGCTAATGGCCGGCGGCATCTTCTCCAGGTACGCCAGGGCGCGGCGGTCCACGTCGCCGGTATTCGCACGCGACTGCATCACGCGAGTGGCCGGCTTGCCTTTCGACTTTTTCGGCGGATGCTCGCCGTAGCGGAGCCGGACGACCTCCTCATATAGCGCCTTCACGCAGGCATGCAGGTGAGCAGCGGGGACGCGCGCCGGCTCGCCTTCGAGATAGTCATAGGGTTCGTCGGTCTCGTCATGTCGGCTCGGCCCCACCAGCGTCTGACCGCCGTTGCTCCTGAGTTCCACGATCATCTTATTGGTCTTGGGATCGTGGAACTGCGTGATCGCCGGTACGTCGGAGTAATACCACCGATGCGACCGTAGCGCGCTCGGACGCCCGGTAACCGACGGCGTGGCCGGGAGGTACTGGTCGGCCAGCTCAATGGCCTCGGGGCAGTCCAGGTCCACGTCAACCAGCTTGTTGCTGGCCTCTCCGAGCACGATCCCGATGTTGCCGGGGCGCTTGAAATGCCTCGGCAGGTCCGCCTCGGTCAGGCGCAACTTCTCCCAGCCCTTCCGCTTCGGACCTTTTGTCCCCGGGGGAACGTAGACGGGCATCCACCCGCGCCGAAGATATCGCTGTGCCGCTTCGAGAAGCTCGCTCATTCGGCGGTCGCCCCCTTCGTGGTTTTGTTGTTGCGCTTCGGCTCATGCCGGTCGTATCCTTCGATCACGCTTCGAATGCGCCCGCCGCGTTCCTGCTTCTGCTCGACCCAGATCAACAGCGGGATGTCGTGCAGTTCGGACGAGTCGTTCGGAGTCATGATGCTTGTGCAACGGCAAATGGTCTGGAGTTCGCTGCGCGCGGTGCTCCGCTGGCGGAAACTGCCGCAATCCAGGAAGAGCTTCCTTCGAAGCGTCCGGCCAGCGCATTCCCCCTCGGAGATTCTGAAAACGAGTTCGAGGTAGTGGCCGCCGGTGCGATTCGGGATCATGTCGGATTCGCACAGGACCGCCACGTACCGGCCCTTCGGGATGGAGTCTTCATCGCGGCGTTTGGCCGCACAGTCCTGATGATGTCTTGGCTCACACTGATGTCCAGCATCTCCTGTCCGCCAGGGGTGGAGCCAGCACCCACGGGTGTCGCACCGACGGACGTGTTTAGCGCGATACCCCTTGCACGCCAGGCAATGCCGCCGAATGGCCTCCGGCGCGGGCAGATGCTCGCCATTCTCGTGAAGCGTGCGGCGCTCGGATTCGAGTTTTCCCTGAAGCTTCCATGCCTGCGCTTGCTCCCGCGCCCACTGCTTCCATTCGCGTTCGCTGGTGACCATCATCTTTCTCCTTCCGCAGTTGACCGCCGGGCACCGGATGCCGGGCGCCACGAGGACGCCCGGCCCCCGGTCCCGCCGAATCACTGATCGCCTGCGGCCTCATCCTGCGTCGGTTGGGTCTTTGCGTTGAACCTCGTGGCCTCCTGCGCCGCCCATTTCTTCCACGCCTTGCAGTTGGACTCCGAGCAGGGGGCATAGTGAAAGACGACCGGCCTGTCCTCGGCCCCCGGGTGGCGTGCCACGCTGATGATCACCGGCTTGCCGTGAAGCTCCGCCGAGTCCGAGGGGGCTGACACGCCGAGACCTCGACACAGCGCCCTGAAAAACACCCGCCCCCTCAGGTACCGTTCCGAGTCGCGGCTGAAGACGGGAATGTGCTGAACAATCCGGCTGCCCTTCGACGGCCCGTCAAGGACCTCGTAGAGCACCTGCAAGTCCTGCTCGCCGGCGTTTCCGACGGGAACGATTTCCGACGCGACGATCACCGCGAGCAGGTTCTGATGGCGCGGCATTTCCTTCGCCTTCGCTTCGCTCCACGTGATCTCCCTGAACCGGTCCAAGTTTCCCATCGCATGACTCCTTCCTATAAACCGTATTGTTCGGCGCGCTCGCCTCTTACCCAATGATTCGCTGCATCTGTCTTTGCTTAGGCTGCACCCCCTTTCGGCCCGCGATTACGTCGCTGCAGAAATGACTCGAGCCGCGCCACATCAGGCTCGTCCCACAAGAGACAGTTGCCCGGCCCTCTTTGCGGCGTCGGGACGTGCCGGTCCCGAAGCACCCAGGCCACGTAGGTCCGCGTCACCGCGAAACCTTCCGCGCGCAAGCCGTCCACAACGTCCGCCGTTCCACGCATGGCGCACCCTTTCCTATGAGACCGCGTAAGAGTCCCTTCCCCTTCCCTCTTAACTGCTTTCGGATGGGCGGATGGTGGGCGGATTTCCGGAGGGCGCTCGAGAAAGGGATTGAGAATATTGGGAATTCAGCCGGCGGAATTTGCGGTCAATTTGAAGCGGAACGTAACGCCGAAACCGTCCGCCCCATCCGCCCCTTACGGATGCAGCGAAACAGCATGGGCCTGGCGGCCCGGTGGAAAGGTCATCGCGACGTCGTGTTGAATCGCCCTATCGTCGCCGCGCTCGTCGTTAGGACTTGTCGCGTGCGTTCTGCCTCGGCAGCCCCTCGATCTTTCGGGCCTCGCGGAGATACCGCGCCCAGGTCTCGAAGTCGAGGCGCTTGGCCTGCGCGGCTTCCGCCGCGATGGGAAGTCGTGGCCCAAAGCCCACTTCCTTCTCCACCAGCCGCGACTCGCCGTACTCGGTCTCCGGTGTGCGGACTTTGATGACCCGCTTGCCGCTTTCGGCGGCGAGGTCGCGGGCGTGGGCCCTCAGCCACTCGTACACCGTGCGGTCATTGGGGGCGCGGTGCCCGCACTTTCCGTAGCCGTACTGCCACTCCATCCACACGGCATAGACGCGCGGTGATTTGTGTATCTTGCCGCTGCGCCGGTACACCGGCGTCTTGGGGATGAGTTGGTCCGGTTCAGCCCCGCCGGGATTCTCTTGCGCGTCCGGGGCCAGCCGCACCAGCAGCGGGTACATTTCGTCCAGCAGCTTGCCCAGACGGTCCCGCTTGGCTTGGGGAAATCCCTTGACAAGATCAAAGTCGTGCAGACCGATGACGGCCAGCCATTCGTCGCGGACCTGACCGCTCAAGCCGCCGCGCAGCACGGCCCGCTTGCAGTCTTCGATGTGCGCGAACAAGGCATCGCGGCCCTTGTTGACCAGCCCCCGAAAATACGCCTTGTCTTCCGGCGTCAGTTCTTCGTATTCCGGCAATCCCCAAGCCCGCAGGTGAAGGTACGTCGTCCACAATGCCTGAAACGCGGCGTGTTTCCATTCGACACGGGAAAGCTTCGTCGTTGCCGCTGCGTTCACTGGTTTATCGGCGTCCTTCTCCATAGTCCTGGACTCCAGTCTGACTCCGAAACGAAAGACGGGGAGGGTGGCTGAAGCACACATTCTCCGCGCGCCAGTCTCGCCGCCGAGGGAAGTATATCACACGCAAGGAGGCGTTTCGACGGCAAGATAATTGAGGATCACGTGGCCGAAGACACGCCCCGGGGACGCCGGGGCGTGGAGAGAGGATGGTGGGATGTGCGTCAGGACTTCAGGCTGAACTTACCGCGCTCGGTCTTCACGAACCGGGAGTCCTCGCCCTTCTTCTGAATCTCCCGAAGAATCGAGGAGTAGAGCGTCGCGGCGGGCGTCTTGCCGTCGCTCTTCCAGAGTCCCTTCGCCAAGACGGCGTCCACCACCTCTTTGGTGTTCATCGGCTGGCCGGCCTCGCGCATGACCAGTATCGCAGCGTCCAGCAGCCCAGTCTTCTTGGCCTTGCCCGTCTCTTGCGCCTGGGGCGCGCCCTGTTGCGCCGTGTTGCGTTCCGGCGCGACTTTGGTAGGCTTCATCGCCTTGGCGGCCGTCTTCGCGCCACGCGCGCCCTGTGCGCGTTTGTGGGTCGACCTCTTCGCCTCACCCGTCGCCTTCGCCGTCTTCTTCTGCTTCGACATGACCGTACTCCTCTCCGTTCCGAGGTATATTGATATCGCCTTCCCCACCGCCTCGTCGGTGGAGGAGGCCGTGACCTCAAGGTCACGATAGTAATGCCTGTGCGAAACTCGAACGCGATACGCGGTATCGTTACCTTCGTTCGTTCGCGCCACTACATCAAGGCGCTTCCCGTCAACCTCGACCGTTCTCTCGACGCGCATGGTTCCTCCGCTATTGGACGTTGAACAGAATCTCGCAGTCGCAATGCCCGCCATGTTCATCGAAGTAGGCCAGTGACGCCGCCACGTCCACGCGCATCGCCTTGAGAATCTTCGCGGCGAACGTCTTGTCGTTCCCGCCGGCGCACTTCCACGTGGTATCTCCGTCCGGCTTTTTCCTGAACTCGCAGCCTTCCGGCCCGGCCAAACGGTTGCAAAATTCCTCCCAGCGCGGGTGCTCCGGCGTCATGACTTCCTTCGCCCTCGAATGCGGCATGCTCTTCTTCCCGTTTCTTGTCATGGCCTATTTCCTCCCTTCGCGCGCCTCGGCGAGGCGCTTCCACACGAACTGCTCGTCCTGCTGTGCGAGCTGCGCCAGGACCTCTACCAACGACCTGCGAATGGCTGCCAGGTCGCCAACGTGAGCGAAGTTCAAACCGCTCTTCTTCGCGTACCGAGCATGCATGCGCGTCTCAAGGCGGATCATGTGCAGAAGTGCGCCGATGTCGTCATGCGCCATGCGGTATGCGTCCTTCACGTCCACGTGTCCTTCAAGTGCGCCGCTCACTTTTCGCATCTCCATCGGCTTCTCCTATTCCGGGACCGAAACCCATACCTCACGACCGTCGTTCGTGACGTGCCGGTACGTCGTCACCCAGTAGTTGCGCCGGGCGAGATCGGCCAGGGCGTCCATCGTCCTGGCCGTGGCGATCACGCCCCTGAGCGAGCGCATGGCGTAGAGGCGCGTCATCCGGGCTGGCCCCTTGGCTATGGGTCGGTAGATGCGTACCTCCATCCCGGCGTATCCCCAAGGTTCCCGCTGGTACTGGCCATTCATGTGCAGGTCGGTTCGCTTCGCCATCATTGTCTCCTCCTTCGGAATTGCTCACGCCTTCAGCGTGATGGGCTGCCCTTGTTCGTCGCGTACCACGATGCCATGCTCCTGCGCCAGCAGGATGGCCTTCGGACTCATCAGGTTGTGGTCGGCGTTGTCCGATTCAACGCGCACCTCGACGTCGGCCACGACCGTGTCCGGTTTGTCCCATTCCCGGCTGTACTCGTTCCGATAGTTGTACGGGTCCGCGTACAGGGCGTCGCGGAATGCATGGGCCACACGCTCGGCGGCCTCCGGCATCATGTAGCGTCCGACCACCGTCGCCATGTTGCTCTGCCCTGAGTTGTTCACCACGACCTTCCACGTCTTCACCCATACGTCCTTCTTCGTCGTCGCCATCTTCTTCTCCTTTCTGTAACATGCTGTCCACCAGTGCATTACGCACATTCAGCCATGATTCCGCGCGAAGCTCAAGGAAAATCTACAAGATTCCGCATGCCACATGTATCTGCCGGGGCGCGAGTTACGGGCATGGTTCGGGAATCTCCGGGAGGCGTGAGCAGACAGGCAGACTGAAGTCGTATTCCTTGTTGACAAATCTATCAACAGACCATACGATAGCGGCTATGAACTTCGGAGAATTCATACGAGATGAGCGTCAACGGCGCGGCCTTTCACTCCGCGCCATTGCCCAGCGGACGGAGATGAATGCTGCCTATCTGTCGCGGGTGGAGGTCGGCAAGGTCGCACCTTCCGACCTACTGATCCGTCGGCTGTCGAAAGTTCTTTCCTGCGATGAAGATGAACTCCTTCTGCTGGCGGGTCACCTGCCGGCAGCACTTCGCACCATGATCGAAAAAGAGCCGCACAAGGTGACCTCTGCGTTGCGAAAACTCGGCGAGATGGCCGTTGCGGAATCCGGTGTCGCCTATAACGCCCCCGTTCTTGCCGGAAGAGGCGAGACGCCCATCGAGGACGGTTTCCCATTCGAGGAGATCAGTGACGTTGCCGAGGCGGAAAGCTGGCGCAAGGAGGTTTATCGCCCCGTCTATCACATTCACAAATGGTGGGCGCAACGACTGGGGTCGGTCTTTCGCGCGGCAATCCTGGGCGCGGCGGTTCCCAAAGGCTCATCCATCATGGAGATGTTCTACCAGCCGGTGCGCCTGCCAGGACTCGTGGTTTTCGATCCGTTCATGGGCAGCGGGACGACGGTGGGCGAGGCACAGAAGCTGGGATGCACGGTGATCGGGAGAGACATCAATCCCGTCGCGTACCGAAGCGTTAGGACCGCACTTGGACCGATGGACAGAAGAGAACTGCTGCGGCTGTTCGACCGCCTTCAGGAGGAAGTCGGCCAGGAGATACTTTCGCTCTACAAGAGCCGTGACAGTAGCGGCGATCCTTGTGACGTCTTGTACTACTTCTGGGTGAAAGTGCTCCCGTGTCCCTCGTGCGGGGAGTCAGTTGACCTGTTCTCAAACTACGTGTTCGCCTCGCACGCCTACGCCGCACAGAATCCTGAGGTGCATGTCGTTTGTCCTGGCTGCGGTAGCATCCTCCAGTCCATGCGCGGCATTCGTCACGTCCTCTGCACGGAATGCAAGCTCGCGTTCGACGTGGAGGCGGGACCTGCCGGACGAACCGATGCCACGTGCCGCCACTGTCGTGAGTCGTTCCCGATTGCACGGACGGCCCGTGCGGGGGGATCACCCCCGGCTCATCGAATGTACGCCAAACTGGTGCTGCGCCGCGATGGAACAAAGGAGTACCTTCGCATCACAGAGGATGACCTTTCGGCATATCGCGCGGCTTGCGACCGGCTGAAAATGCTGAATCCGCCCTTGCCGCGCACGCCGATCCAGGACGGACACAACACCCACCAGATATTGAACTACGGCTACCGTTCTTGGCACGAACTGTTCAACGAGCGCCAACTCCTGGCCCTGACTTTGCTCGGCCAGGCGATTCGGGCCTTGCCGGATTGCCCGGAGCGGGGCGCTCTGGCGACGCTCTTCTCCGGCGTCCTGGAGTTCAACAACATGTTCGCGTCGTACAAGGGAGAGGGCACCGGCGCGGTGCGACACATGTTCGCGCACCACATCCTCAAACCGGAGCGGACCCCCATCGAGGCCAATGTCTGGGGCACACCGAGAAGCTCAGGCGCGTTTTCGACGCTGTTTCAATCCCGGCTGCTCCGGGCGCTGGATTACCGGGAATCGCCGTTTGAGGCGGCTGTCGTGCAAGGCACTCGACCGGCCAAGGGCCGGAAAGTGTTCGGCATCAGCCCGCCGATGGGCGGAGAAATCGTCGCCAAGTACCCGCGAGGGGGATTGCCCATGGGCGTTACGTATCTTTCATGTGGCGACTCATCCAAGACCGACCTGCCGGACAAGAGCGTGAACCTAGTGGTCACGGACCCGCCGTTCTTCGACAACGTCCACTATTCGGAACTGGCGGATTTCTTCCACGTGTGGCAGCAGTTGTATTTCGGAGACGGCAAAGCGCAAGCGCCTGCATCAACCCGAAGCGAGGCGGAGGTCCAGGATGTGGATGCCTCGGCATTCGCGCAGAAGCTAGGGCACGTCTTCCTCGAGTGTCACCGGGTTCTGCGCGATGACGGTCTGCTCGTGTTCAGCTACCATCATTCGAGAGACGACGGCTGGTCGTCCGTGGCCCACGCTGTGGCCGGGGCGGGATTCTCGTTTGTCCAAGCGCAGCCGGTGAAGTCGGAGATGTCCGTCGCAGCCCCGAAGAGCCAAGCGAAGGAACCGATTGACCTGGACGTGCTCCTGGTATGCCGGAAACGCAGGTCGGACTGGCGCGAGAGGCAGTCGGACAAGGATGCGTGGGCCGCTGCAGAGCAACGGACGGCCGAGAAGATTCAGCGGTTCAACAGGGCGGGCCGGAGGCTCTCGCGGAACGACGTGCGCGTCGTCCTCATGAGCCAGGTTCTGGTGGAACTGTCCGCTGGGCGGGATGTTGAAGAAATGCTTGCCGCCATTGCCCACGTGGTTCCCAAAGCGCAGAACGCCATTGAGTCGCTGTGGGCTGCACAAAACGTTGCGCCCCGCGAGCAGAAACCTGCTCCGAAGGCCCACGGGCGGCGTCAAATGGCGCTGTTCTCAGACGCGGCCGTATAGAGGGGGAAGTTACTTGGCCTCGTAGACATCGAACTTCCGGCTTGTCCCCGCATCGGCATATGGAGTCTTGTTCACCTCCGCCTGCCCCCGACCGTGAAGGCGAATCGTGTAGCTTGCAACCGCCTCTGCGGTCACGGTTCTCTCTATGGTCTTCACCTTCCGCAGGCCGGCAGGTTTCACCTTCCAGTCCGCCGGTACAATGAGTCGCTGGCGGCCGAGGCCGTCGGGGTCCACGGTGATCGGATGCGGAAACACGTACATCTTTCGATTCCGGATGAAGCCGTCCCCGTAGGAACCGAACTCGTGGATCGCGACGTTGATGTGCTCGTCAGCCACTTGATGATCTGCGTTGATGAGGTCAGCATGGGCCAGACTGAAGCTGTGAACCTGTCGCGGCTCGTTGCCCGAACCCGTGTAGAGGAAGAAAACGAGAAACACGTCTTGCTCATCTTTTCGCCCTGACGGAATCGTGCTGTTGAAGTCGATATCCCGTCGGGCCGGCTTGCCTCGCGTGAAGGCCAAGGACTTGACCTCGTAGCCTTCCGCCAGCGTCGGTGCCGTCATCAAAAAATCGGGGTAGCTGTTTCGGCCCTGCTGCTGAAACGTGACGCCTGCCTCTCTGAGACGGTTGGCGAACCAATCCTGCGCGAAATACTCCTTGTCGTTGGCGCTGCGCGGCTTCATCGTCACGCCGCGCCGCACGGCCTTCACCATCTTGAGGAAGATGCTCACGGCGTTGGTGGTGTGCTGTTCAGGCATTGTTGTCAATCCACGTCAAGCAGGGGAAACAGGACGTAGTCTCTTCCGAAGGGCAAGGCGCGAGCGACCTGCCGCAGAATAATCGCGCGGCAGTTTGATGGCCGGCAGGAAATGAGAAGATGGTCACAAAGCTTGGAAATGTCATGGAGGGAGTCTATCACCGGAAGCACTCAGGGTCAATCACGTCAACCCGAGCGCTTTGACAGAGTGCATCCAGGGAGCATTCGCCCTGTCGAGCCGCACGCCTCACGTGTTGCGTGTGACACCTGGGATCAACCGCTACTCGCGCTGCGAGCAACTGCACGAGCATCCACAGCCGGAGGTTTTCTGTGCCACAACCGTAATGCTTGCGGCAGCGCCATCCAATGTCTCGGAATGGTCGTGGGCACCGTTGTTGGCGTAGAGGTGGTCAGACAAGACGTCCACCTTACCGAATCCGGCGGCCGTAATGGCAGACAGGTAGTCTTTTCGCAGGAGCGCCCCAGCAATGCAGGAGGCGTAAAGATTCTGGTCAGATCGGAGATGCTCGGGTAAAGGACGCTCTAGGACGATGTCCGAGATTACCATGCGACCGCCAGGCTTCAACACGCGAAACACTTCACGGAAGACCTGCGCCTTGTCGGGCGATAGGTTGATCACGCAGTTGGAGATAACGAGGTCGACGGCGTTGTCCTCCACCGGCAGTCTCTCGATCAGTCCCTCGCGGAACTCCACATTGGACAAGCCGGTGGTCGCTGTGAATTTCTCGGCGTTGCGCCGGGCCAATTGGAGCATGTCCTGCGTCATATCCACGCCGATGACGCGACCGGAGGGGCCGACTTTCTGGGCGGCGAGGAAAACATCCTTTCCCGCTCCCGATCCCAAGTCCAGCACCACCTGCCCCTCTCGCAGGTGCGAGAAAGCTACCGGATTCCCGCAGGACAGCCCCAGTTCCGCCTCCGGCACGGGCTGGCCGGCGACGGCGGGTCCTTTGGCGCAGCAGGATTGCCTCGGCCCGCAGCACGACGACTGCCGCCGCGCCACTTCGCCATACGCTTTCTGTACGATCTCATGCTCTTTCTTCATGGGCGAGTCTCCTTATCTCAGAGGGGTCGGCGGTGAACCATTTTCCCTTGAGCCAGAGGCTGACGTTGACCAGGCTGATCAGCACCGGCACTTCGACCAGGGGGCCGATCACGGCGGCGAAGGCAGCACCGTGATGAATGCCAAACACGCCCACGGCGACGGCGATGGCCAGCTCGAAGTTGTTGCTAGCGGCGGTGAAGGAGAGCGTCGCCGACTTGGCGTAGTCGGCCCCGACCTTCTTGCTCATCCAGAAGCTCAGCATAAACATCGCTACAAAGTAGATCAGCAACGGGATGGCAATGAGTACCACGTCGCCGGGCTTGGCGATGATTTTCTGGCCCTGCATCGAGAACATCACGACGATGGTGAACAGCAGGGCAACAAGCGTGATGGGACTGATCTTCGGGATGAAGGCGCCGTGATACCACTCTTTGCCCTTGAGCTTCACCAAGACCAGCCGCGTGATCATGCCGGCCAGGAACGGGATGCCCAAGTAGATGAAGACGCTCTCGGCGATCTGCCTCATGGTGATATGTACGATGGCTCCCGACAGCCCTAGAAGGGGCGGCAGGATCGTGATGAACAACCAGGCATACACGCTGTAGAAAAGCACTTGGAAGATCGAGTTGAACGCGACCAGGCCCGCTGCGTATTCCGTGTCCCCTCTGGCCAGGTCATTCCAGACGATGACCATCGCGATGCAGCGGGCCAAGCCAATCATGATGAGGCCAACCATGAACTCCGGTCGGCCATGCAGAAAGAGGATGGCCAGTGCGAACATCAAGATAGGTCCGATCACCCAGTTCTGCACCAACGACAAGCCCAGGACCTTGAAGTTTCGGAAAACATCGCCCAATTCCTCATACTTCACCTTCGCCAGCGGCGGATACATCATCAGGATCAGGCCAAGGGCGATGGGGATGCTGGTCTGCGTACCTTCTGGTCGAAGCGAGCCGACCCACTCGCCGATGGAAGGGGCAAAGTAGCCCAACAGTACTCCTGCGCCCATCGCCAGAAATATCCACAGCGTCAGGAACCGGTCGAGAAACGAGAGCTTTCTAGCTACTCCTTCTGTCATCCCTTTGTCTCCAGAGTATGGGGGAGCGTCGCCACGAAGTCTCTGATCTCATCCCGCACCCGGCGGTAGTGGATCAACGCTTCTTCCTCGGTCTTGGCGTCCTTGGCCAGTCGCGGCGGATCGTCGAACCCCGCGTGAACGATCTTCGCCTTGCCCGGAAACAGTGGGCAACTCTCGTGCGCGTGGTCGCAGACGGTGACCACATAGTCAAAGGCAATCCCTCTCACATCGGCCACAGTCTTGGAGCGATGGGCGGAGATGTCCACCCCCGCTTCCGCCATGACCTTGACCGCCAGCGGGTTGAGGCCGTGAGTCTCGATGCCGGCGGAGTACGGTTCGATGACATCGCCCTTCAAGTGCCGCGCCCAACCTTCGGCCATCTGGCTGCGGCAGGAGTTGCCAGTGCAGAGAAACAAAATCCTTAGCGGCCTTGTGGTCCCCGCTGGTTGTTTCATGTCAGTTTTCACTCTCCCTCTTGCCAGTCTCATCGGGGTAAATTCTCCCGCCGACCAGCTTCAGGATTCTCTTTGCCAAAGCAGTGGCCTGCGACGTTGTTATGTCCACAATGACCTATGGCCCTGCATCCCTCGGCATCAGACCTTGATCACGCTGTTTGTCGTGCCATGCTTGTTCGGGACCTGCATTTCGGCAGCGGGATCGGCGTACCATTCGCCATCGACGACAAACTTGTATTGATGCTCTCCCGGTGTCACCCTCACCTTCTTCTGAAACCGGCCGCTTCGCTTTTGCATGCGGTCAGCTCGCGGGTCCCAGCCGTTGAAATCACCCACGAGGTATACTTCTTCGGCGCCCGGCTTGAGATCGCACACAAATGTCGCGGCGATGGTGTGCTGTTTCCCGGCCTTCTCTGTTGTTTTGCTATCTTCTTCCATTCTGAGACTCCTCCTCTTCTATGCCTTCTGGAACCGTTGCCCGATCAGCCGCTTGGCGGCATCCTTGTCCGTGAACAGGAACTACGTCCATCATTGCTTGCTCGTCGAGTAGCGCGGGCCGGGATCACTTGTGACTGACAAACAAGCTGTGATGCTTCATTTCAACCTCCTTCGCGGAACATCCTAACGACTGCAACGTCTTCTTGATCTTCACCAGCAAAGCGCCTTCGTCAAGAGGGTGCTCAAATTCCCGCCGGCCTCCGTCATTCAACTCCGCGATGAGCAAGTCACCACCTCCCCGGCAGACGCGATGCATCTCATGGAGGATTCGTTCGACATTCTCCGCGTGATGGAGGGAACGATACGCCAGTACCATATCGAACTCCCTATCGCCGAACGGCATCCTTTCCGCGTTTGCGCGTCTGGCGACGAAACTTCCGTTGAAAGTCCGCTTGCCGGCGCTCGCTCGGGCCACATGGATAGCCTGCGACGATGTGTCTATGCCGATCACATCGAAACCTGCGGCGGCGAGTACAAAGGACATGCAAGCGCAGTCGCCCATGCCTACATCCAACGCCCGGCCCACCTTTACTCTGGCCGCTCGAAGCAGCGCCTTTCGGGCTTGGAGACTGCCCATCGTCACGGTCCTTTCACGCCAAGAGGGCTTGCGCGCCCCGTGCTTCATCCGAATGCACTCGGCCTTCGACTAACCGAATGATGCGTTTGGCCTTCTCGGCCGCTCTCATGTCATGGGTGACCATGACGATGGTACGGCCCTCGCGGTTGACCTCTTCGAGAAACGCAAGAACCGCCCGCCCCGTTTCCGGGTCAAGGTTTCCTGTCGGCTCATCGGCCAGGATCACGGGCGGGTTGTTGGCCTGGACGCGCGCCAGGGCCACGCGCTGCTGCTGTCCCACGCTCAGTTCCGATGGCTTGTGGTCGAGGCGGTCGCCCAGACCGAGGCGTCCGAGCAATTCCGCCGCGCGCTCGGTCTTCTCGTTCCCGTCCACCCCGGCGAGCATGAGAGGAACCTGCACGTTCTCCGACGCCGTGAGATAGGGAATGAGGTTGAAGGTCTGAAAGACAAATCCGATGCTCTTGCGGCGCAACGCGGCCCGCTCTTCAGTGTCGAGATCATAGAGCGACACCCCATCAACCAGCACGCGCCCGGAGGCTGGCGAGAGCATCCCGCCGAGCATCAGCAGGAATGTGCTCTTGCCGCTACCGCTAGGTCCGACGATGGCCACAAACTCGCCGCGCGCAATATTCAACGTCACGTTGTCCAACGCGCAGACTTCTTTCCTGCGCCGACTGTACGTTTTGCTGACCGACTCCATTCTCAACACGATCACACCTCCTGAAGCGCGGCGCAAGGGTCAAGGCGCGCGGCCCGACGCGCGGGAAAATAACTGGCCAGAAGCGAAATCGCCGTCGCAATGCCCAACGCCCAGAGCGCGAGAATGGGCATCGGCAACACCGGGACGCCGGCGATCCGTGGCCCCAGGACCACAGCGACGACCGTGCCCAGAAGATAGCCCACCAATCCGCCGGCAACGCCGAGCAGGAGCGCCTTGAGCAGGAACATTCGCAACACGAGCTTCGAGCCGGCTCCCATTGCCATGAGTGTGCCGATTTCGCGGCGTCGCTCAAAAACATTCGCGTACATGTAGTTGGCGATGCTCGCACCGCCGACCAGGACGATGATTACGAGGAAGACCATCGAGAGGCGGGCCATCATCCGATTGGTCTTGATCTGCGTGTCCACGACCTGTGTGACGGTCACGACCTTGGCCTCGGGCAGCAGGGTGTTGATCTTCTGGACCAGTCCTTTCGAGATTTCCTGACAGCAGCCGACGATCTCAATGGCGTTGAGTACCGAACTCTTCCCGGCCAGCGCCTGAACGGTGTGCAGGTGGGCGAAAATGCGCGAGTCGTCTATCGTGCCGGTCTGGGGCAAGACGGCGCTGACGGTAAAGGATTTGCCCATCACCTGCAAGGTATCGTCCTGCTTGAGCTTCAGCGACGCCGCCACATCCGCGCCCACCAGTGCATCGCTGTCGCCCAGGGTGTCTATGACCCGATTGCGGACCAGCGTCTCTTTTGCCGGAGTGGCGGCCTTGCCCGGCACCGCGACGACAATCCCGCACCCCTCCGGGCGGGCGAATACTCCCGCCCCTTGCCATGCGGCCTTGGCCGCGAACTCATTCTTGGGAAGTATCCCCGTCAAGGTGAATCGCTTCCCCCCCATGTCCACGGGGACGGACAACTTCGGCGAAAGGTTGTCCAAGCCCTGAAGCCCGGAGGTTGCGAGGCGGTTGACGTACTCTTCGGGGAACTCATCTCCCTGCATGTCGGAGCTGTAGTAATCCTGGACTGAGGCGGACTTGGGCAGAATCAGGATATTGGCCCCGAGCGCGTCGAGTTCCTTGGCCACAGCCTTCTCGGAATAGAACGTGACATTCTTGATGGCGACAATGGCCGTGATGCCCAGGACAATGGCCAGGAAGCTCGTGGCCAACTGGTTCTTGCGCTCGAAGATCTCGCGCCACACCAACGTTCGGAGTCTCATCGTCAGTTACCCTTAATTGCAGCCGCTGGAGGCAGGACCACAACCGCTGGGGCCACAGCCGCCCGATGCGGCCGTCGTGATCGCCGTCACAAGGGTGTTCTTATCCGTCGCGCCCGTGTATGTGGCGACGATTGCGCCCGGCGGGGCGAGAAACGCGGTCACGGCTTCGTCGGCCTTCGGCTCAATCTTTAGCTGCGCGAGAAACTTGCCCTCCGCCGCATCGGCCGGGTCCACTTGCACGATCTCTGTGAACTTGGCGAAACGGACATCGGCCTTGAAGTCGTTGACCCCTTTCATGGCGGCCTCATTGGCCGTCGTTGTCTTGTTCTGGGCGCAGAGGAATACGAGTTTGCCCTCCTGGAGGGCCTTGAGGCACTTTTGCATGCAGGGGCTGGCTAAGGCGTTTTGGAGCGCCTCTTCGTTCACCTGCGGGCCCACAATCCCGCCGGTGATCGCGCCATTGGGGGCAACCACGAGGACCAGAGGCATGGGAGCCGCGCCCAGGCGGTATATGTCCACCAGGCCCTTTTCCGCCGGAGCGCCTCGGTCCACCGCAACCCATTGCGCGGTGTCCGGCATTTTCGCCATCGCGGACTCCACTGTTTTCCTTGCCGCGCGGGTCAGTTCATCGTCCGCCGCATACACGAACACAAACAGGTGCTTGTTGGCCTCGGCGGCTTGCCGGATTGCGGCCAGGCCGCTGCCGGAGTCCGGCGCTTGCGCCACTGGGACAGCGCTCTCAACACCCGTGGCCTCAACAGCGCTGGCTGGAGAAGGCGCAGGAGCCGTGGACGCACCGGCAGTCGAGGCGGCGAGAGCTTCCATTCCTTGGACGGGGTCTCGCCCCCTTTGCGCGACCACGGCAATACAGACGACCGCAACAATCAGTACCGCGCCGCCGATGACAAGCGCCTTCTTCATGAGTGCATCCTCCCAATTGCGGACTCCGATGTCGCGGCTCCAGCCAACTGTAAGAGACTGTGGGCCGTGGTCGGTTCCTCTTTAACCCAAGGCACCAATGCCACGCGCGTGGCATGTTCCCGCTGGACCTCGTCAATGTAAGTGCGTTCGCTGGCTCGACGGGCCGTCAGCACCGGATCGGATACGTCGAGCGGCGTAAGGCTTTGGTTGACCACCCAGGCAAACGGAGTGATCTGCGCGCGCGCCAGGTCTCTTTGGAGTTGCGCCGCCTCGTGGACTGGCGTGGCTTCCGGCAGGGCCACGATGAAGACGGTCGTGAACTCCGGGTCGCGCAGTCGTGGCAAGAGCAATCTCACCGAATCCGGCAGGTCGCTCATGCTATGCGATACCTGGCGATGGTAGGCTTCGGTCGCGTCCAGGAGAAGCAACGTGTGGCCTGTGGGCGCGGTGTCCAGAACCACGAACCCGTCCTTGCCCTCGTCCACCCGGTTGGCGAACGCGCGGAAGACCGCGATCTCCTCCGTGCAGGGGGAGCGCAGGTCTTCTTCCAGCAATTTCAGCCCCTGTTCATCAAGGCTGTCGCCCACCTTCGCTCGAACTTCCTCTCGATAGGCGCGGGT